>Ga0065711_1034547_pt1 | contig 23579 bp, 12 predicted proteins | sample Hoacrofraction12_FD_59098 | JGI IMG/M metagenome (GOLD analysis project Ga0065711, IMG submission 59098) | Hoatzin crop microbial communities from Cojedes, Venezuela - Epithelial fraction 12 v2 (version 2) | ecosystem: Host-associated > Birds > Digestive system > Esophagus > Crop | place...
CTTCTTGGCCACCTGGGCACACTGCTGGCTCATGTTCAGCCAGCTGTCAACCAACACCCCAAGGTTCTCTTCCACCTGATGGCTTTCCAGCCACTCTTCCCCAGGCCTGTAGCATTGCATGGGGTTGTTGTGACCCAAGTGCAGGACCTGGCATTTGGTCTTTTTAAACCTCATACAGCTGACATCAGCCGATCGATCCAGTTTGTCCAGATCCCTCTGCAGAGCCTTCCTACCCTCAAGCAGATTCACACTCCCACCCAATTTGTTGTCATCTGCAAACTTACTGAGGGTGCACTCAGTCCCCTCATCCAAATCATTGGTAAAGATATTAAACAAGACTGGCCCCAAAAATGAGCCCTGGGGAACACTACTCATGACAGCTGCCAGCTGGATTTGACTCCTTTCACCACAACTCAGCCATCCAGACAGTTTTTTACCCAGTGAAAAGTGCACCTGTCTAAACTACGAGCAGCCAGTTTCTCCAGGAGAATGTTATGGGAGACAGTATCAAAGGCTTTACTAAAGTCCAGGTAGGCAACATCCACAGCCTTTCCCTCATCTACTAGGTGGGTAACCTTGTCATAGAAGGAGATGAGGTTGGTCAAGCAGGACCTGCCTTTCGTGAACCCATGCTGGCTGGGCCTGAACCACTGGTTGTCCTTCACATGCCCGGTGAGTGTACTCAGGATGACTCCCTAATCTTGCCTGGTACTGAGGTCAGGCTGACAGATCTGTAGTTCCTGGGATCCTCCTTCCAGCCCTTCTTGTAGATGGGCATCACATTGGCAAGCCTCTAGTCATCTGGGGCCTCCCCTGTTAATCAGGACTGCTGAGAAATGGCGGAGAGTGGCTTGGCAAGATCCTCCACCAGCTCCCTCGGTACTCTTGGGTGGATCCCATCCAGCCCCACAGACTTGAGAGTGTCCAGGTGACCTAGCAGGATGTTAACTGTTTCCTCCTGGATTATGGAAGGTTTATTCTGCTCTCCATTCCTGTCTTCCATCTCAGGGAGCTAAATATCCAGGGAGTAACTAGTCTGACTATTAAAGACTGAGGCAAAGAAGGCACTGAGTACCTTAGCCTTTTCCTTATCTGTCATGGCAATGTTCCCCTCTGCATCCAATAAAAGATGGAGATTCTCCTTGGCTCTCTTTTTGTTGTTAATGTATTTGTAAAAACATTTGTTGTTGTCTCACACAACAGTTGCCAGACTAAGTTCTATATGGGTTTTCGCTTTCCTAATTTTCTCTCTGCATGACCTAATGAGATCCCTGTACCATTCTTGAGTTGCCTGCCCCTTCTTCCAAAAGTGGCAGACTTTTGGAGTCTGAGTCTCAGCAAAATCTCACTGCTCAGCCAGGCCACTTCTCTTCCCTGAGAGTTCGTCTTGTGGCACATGGGGACAGCCTGCTCCTGTGCCTTTAAGACTTCCTCCTTGAAGAATGTCCAGGCTACCTGGACCCCTTTGCCCTTCAAGACTCTCTCCTAGGGGACTTTCTCAAACAGTGTCCTGAATAGGCCAAAGCCTGCCCTCCAGAAGTCCATGGTGGTGGCTTTGCTGACACCCCTCTTTACATCACCAATAATCGAGAACTCTATCCTGTCGTGCTCAGTAAGTCCAAGACAGCCTCCGACGACCACCACATCTCCCACCAGTCCTTCTCTGTTCAGTAGTTCATACATGGGAAAGCCAAGCTGGTTTCCTTCCTCCCTGCTGTCTCACACCCGTATTTCTCTGTAGGATTTATTGTACATCTGCTGTGTGAACGAGGGGGCAGGTTGGTCAGGAGCGTTGTACTCCCCTGCTATTGGCACTAGTACACCATGAGCTAGTCCACACTGAACTCTTATTGATCCAGAGAGGATAGGGACCTCTCGTGTTAAGTGTTTAGGAAACTCTCTGGAAAAAGGACGGACTCCATTGTAGTCCTTTCTATAGAGATAACTTATGCAAACCTTTCACAGAATAAAATACTGCCATGGGAACACAGTCCTCTTCTCCCATAAGTACTAAACAACTACCTTAGCATGTTGACCAAAATAAAAGCGAAGGGCAGTCAAGCTACAGGAGATAGGTTACATAAGATCCAGAGGAGAAGGTACAAAATAGGCTTTAAATTTTAAAAATGCTGTAAGAGGGATTTTTCTTTCTTTTTTTTACTGATTGGGTATTCTCAGATAGAGTCCAAGAATGGTCACAAATAAACATAGAATTGACAATCTTATAATTTGTGTGATTGTATCATTTGATTTTGTGCCACAGTTTAAAACCTCAGAGCAATCACAAACAAAAATTATAAAAGACCTCCCTGCCTCATGCTTCGAAGATAACAAACCAGTAGATATTTTATTTTCAGAGTGAACATTCCTTCAGGCACCTCTTCATTTGCCTTAACCGTTGAAGCTCTCTTTCAAGATTAATAAATTTTGAAAGCAGTTATGAGAAAATAATGAACGTTGTGGTCACTTAACCCTTCAAAAGCCTTAGCAGAACACCTGCTGGCCAAACATAACCGACACGTACCCATCACTTCTGACAAGGAGTGTCTGACAGCTCCAAAATCTGATTAGAGGTTATAGATAGCCTGTGACAGATTACAGAGTGATTCACTCCAGTCCCACAGAAAGCAAATTTTGAATTGCGATGTCAGATACAGTGTGCAAAGATGCAGGCAGTACTAACACAGTACAGCCTCAACGCTTACATCTAAAAGCAATACAGGCAACCTGCTACAACGTTTGCAACCAGCAGGCTAACTTCAGGCTGAGGTTAAATTTACTGCAAGGCATACTGAGGTCTGGTTTTGGGAGACCACCTGTCCTTTAGTTAGAAGATAAAGCACGCATTCAAACTATCACTTAATCCTTTCTTTTGAATTGTATTATAACACACTACAGTGGTGACTGAGGTGAAATTTCCAGTTTAGAGCATGTCAGTAATGGATTTTTATAAAACACATTACAGTACATCAAAGTAAAAAGCTCGGGAGGGCAGGAGAGGGGACTGGAGTCTCAGCCAGACTGCTGACATCCTCTCACGCAAGCTACAATCAATCTTCCTTTCGGGCTCTTACAGGTACAATTACTCTTATAATAGCTACACAGATGTATGTGACCAAACGATGCTTGAATAAGCAAATGTGGGAGGAGGCCTCTAAGGTCAAGTAAGCAACAGTAATGACTTTATTAACGACTAAATTCTAGGAAATGAGGGATTATAGGATCACAGGGCTGGAAGGAATCTCAAGAAGTCTTCTAGTCCATCCTGTACCTCACTGCAGCTAGACAGTCAAAGCTAGGTCACTCCCGAAGAGCATTTCCCTAACTTGTTCTCAAGGGAGACCTGTCCTCCACCTTCAAATGATGGAGGTGTCCCTGTGCTATCGATCCCAGTTGCTTCACTATCATAATCATCCCAAGATGTTTTTCCATCCTGAACGTTCGTTGTTGCATTTAAGACAGTGGCTGTTTTCTATGCTATACTTATGCAATTAACTATTCCTGCCTTAAAAGCCTAATTCATATTTACTGGTACTTCTTAGTCCTGGGAATTAGGCAGTTGATGGATTTGGGCAGAAATGTAAGAAGTGTATCCAGTTTCCTTAATGCTGAGAACTTGTATTGCACTGCTACCACTTACGCAGGAGTTACTAGAGGTAACATGTGCCTCCCCCATCTTCCCATAGCTGTGCTTCTACAGTGGAAAAGAAAATTTGATTTTTGCAGCTGCAGAAACAAGCAAGCAAACAAGACTCAGCTGCATGAGTGAGGAAGTGGAACACAGGAAATCATTTCAGGCCCATCAGCAACACACTGAATAGAGAAGAGGAAAATAAAGTGGTATTTTTTCTCTAAAAGATTCAAAGATGATACCACAAAAAATGCAAAATATGGCAGAAAAATATACTAAATTGAAATTAACGCAGAACTTTCCATCATAACACAGGAGTTGTTTGCATGATTCATCACATGACAATGGCAGTCCCATCCTATGACTTGACATAAGCCTTCGCATTATTAATATGCAGTTTGTTGTCATGTGAGCAGGCTGAATGGGAACTGCTGGAACTCTGTTCCCATAACTGTGGTGATTCCTGGTAAAGGGAGTAGGAGGGTTAGGGCATGACCATTACCACTCCTTTAAGTGGGGTCTGCTGTGCACCCGTGCCAAAAAGTTCTCAGTTGTTGCTTTAGGCAACCAATCAATTGGAGTTTTCAGAGAAGCATCATTGCAGAACAGGTTGTGTTGATTTAATGGATTTTGCCAACTGTTGAGCCCCAGATACATGTACCTGCATAATCTAGTTAATGTGACACTGAGGAATTCTATAACTCTTCAGGAGTGGTGGTATTGGGTTGATGATTGGATTTGATGATCTTAGAGGTCTTTACAAACCTTAATGATTTTATGATCCTATGCATTAATGAATAAATATATACCTAAAAGTAATGCATATATTCTGAGGAGACCTTTTTACGCCCTTTCAATACTTGAAAGTAGCTTAAAAGAAATATGGGGACAGACTTTTTACTAAGGCCTGTAGCGACAGGACAAGCAGTAATGGCTTTAAGCTAGAAGAGGGTAGATTCAGACTAGATATAAGGAAGACATTATTTTAGAATATGGTTGGTGAAACACTGGAACTGGTTGCCCATAGAGGTGGTAGATGCCTCATTCCTGGAAACATTCAGGGCCAGGTAGGACAGGGTTCTGAGCAATCTGGTCTAGTTGGAGATGTCCCTGCTCTTTGCAGGAGGGTTGGGCTAGAACTTTTTTAAAGGTCACTTCCAACCCAAACTATTCTATGATTCTGTGATATTTCACAGTGGGAACTGATTTCATATATAACTAAAGCTTATTCTGATAATTTTTACCCAACTGATACAAAATAATTTGTGTCTGAAAGCACTTACTTTTCTTTGAAAGTTCTCAAATTAAAACTTTAAAGAAATTCTCCTATTTCATGTAGGGTCAATATTACTCCTTTTCAAAACTGCAGGTTTTCACAAATCTTAATTTCACAAGAGACCTTTAAGCCTGACCTTTTTCTTTGCAGTCCTCACAGGCTATGCAGCAGTATGGTTAGGCACTGCTGTATTTGAGGGATTCAGTCAAGTGATTTCAGTCCTATATTCCTAGAAGTTTTGGAAGACTTTGAGAATTGTATAATACAGCATTCTTTAGTGGTTATTCAGTTACTAATGATCCTCGCTTTTAAAATGTGGACATTTTTTCTCACATTTGTCATAATATGAGTCAGTGACTTTCCGTGAGTGCCATAAATTCTAAAAATAATAAGAATGATTTAGAAAATAATAATTTTTAGGCTTTCTGCAACTCTCTACAGAGGAAAGAATTCTCATGACTGTGTTTTATACAAGCCTGTATAAAAAAAACCCTCCTTTGGGAAGGAGGCATGCAGAGGGGTACAGTTACATAAAAGAAATTTTAAAATGGTCTACCTGCCGTTTTAGGCTCTTAACTTCAAGAAAACATTCTCAAATCATACCTTCTCCTTTGGAAATGCTGACAGCCCGCTAGTGAAAATCAATAGATACATGTTTTTCTGTCAATGGACAGATTCAGTATCTGTAAGATCCAGCAGCAGTCTTGCACTCTTTAGTACCTAAAGTCACCAGGAGTCCCCTGGCATTCTTCTCTAGATGACCAGATCTGGGAGGCATAAGGTCCTTTTCCTCCAGCACTTGTCTTCATATTCAGATCTTGTAGATTGAAGAACTTATACCCCCCATCTCTACTGCATTTCCTAACAGTGTGTTTGTTAGAGCAATTGCCTGGTATGTGAGACCCAAACTCATAAACTACGTGAATCTGTTTGGAAGCCAGGATTTGGCTCACTACCCACCACTTCCTAGAGTAGTTCTTTAGCAGTTCGTCTATTAGCATGCTGAGAGGGAGATCTTGGAGATCCCTCTATCTCTGCCCCTGAAATTGTTCCACTTCTGTAAGTCAGAAAAGGAAAGATGGAAAAGACCCTAATGTTTGCTGCTCAGTCTTTATATTGGATAAATGTTCATATGAGTTAGAGGAGGGATTTTCTTCTTGGCTAAAATGTATACCAGCACAAGCGCTTCATTTACTGCAAGAAAGTACTGGGACTTCTTCAGTCATGCTCCTCACTTGACTTCTGAATATCAGACTGTGGCAAGTCTTACCCCACGTCTTCTGTTCAGTTTTTCCTAGCATATTGTCCAGCTGATCTCTTGCTCAGCTTCTGTAAGCACCAAATTCTTCTCGTTCTTTCCTCTTCAAGATGCATAGATATCCAGTTCTGGTTAAAATCAGGGCAATTTAGAAATAAGGGTTTAGGCAATGTAAATAATTTGGAAGAGGGAGCGTGGAGGACACAACTAGAGAGGAAAAAACACAGCAGTTAGCAGCTGAGACACAAAACTTTGGCAGTGCCTAGATTTCTAAACTAAACAACCAGAGCATGTGTTCTGGCCCAGAAACTTTTGTAACACAAGATGCCCTATGCTAGTAAACTTTCTGTCTTCCCAACCAGGGTGCCCATAGCCTAACTACTTTCATTTGCTTTTACATGGATGCTTTATCATGCTCTCTAATGCTAAAAAAGTCCTGAGCTCTATGCCTCTGTACTGGCAGTTTCTGGTACTGCATTGTGCCACTTTATGTTGCCTATAACTCCTGGCTCACCTCGGGATGTTTCTTCTCCTCTTATTTTTGTTCCTTATGTTCATACCAGGCAAGATATGATGCCTTCTCAGGTTTATGGCCACCTTTTTCCCTCAGGTTGAGATCTGGATTGCTGGTTCCGTTCTCTTTTGCTGTAATAAGACTTTGATCTGAGTCCATTTCAGGAGATTCTGAGAAAGAGGTATGATCATCTTTCTTGTTAGTTAAAATAAACTGCTAAAGTAACCTTTTTTGATCCCTAGGATGTAACATGCACTGTTACAACAGATTAAATGAAGCTTTCGTTTAACAGGAACAGTTTAACTTCTGGGTTTTGTGTGTGTGTGTGTGAATTAGCTTTGCAGCTCTTATTATGCTATCTATTGTATACATTCTAGCAAGAAGACTGTTGCAAGTGCTTTCTGGCTGTCATCAGGGCTATTTTCCAGGTGTTCCATACCAGCCAAACTTCAAGGTTATTTCATTTCTGCAAAGCCACTGATGGACTAACACTGTCTGTTTTCCAACTTGAGACAGCAGGAGTGTAAATACTCACATAAATACATTCCTCCACTCTGTAAGCTGTTTTGTATGCTGTTGCCAAACACCACAGTGTGTAAGTAATCAGGCAGCCACAGTATCATTAAGACTGAACTCCACAAAGCTAAAAACCAACTATTAATAAAGGACTGTGTAACATCTCCTCCCTGCTGACTTGACTCTCTTTCCTAATGTCTGTCAGAGGTCTTTGGCCCAAAACATTCAAAACTCAATACATGTTTATTTTTCCAGACAGTAAGGCAGAAGCAGGAACACTCAGAAGTCAAGTGCAGCTTCCTGGTGGCAGAACAGTAGATACAAACATATTCTGCTCCTGTAGTAATTGTTTGACAGGGTCCTTTCAGAACAAAGTGACTCTACAAATACCATAGTCCTAAAGCATGTGTGTTACCTCTCTCAGCCCAATTCTGGGCAAGAAACTTACAGCAGGAAAAAGTTACACGTAATGTATTTTCTTCACTCAGGGAAAATTGAAGTCTTCTTGGATTTTATTGTTAAAATAAAATGAGAAGAACAGAGATTATATTTTCTATTAGATTTGAATAACCTTGAAGTAAAGTTATTCACAGCCTAAAACGTTTGCCATCTTCTAACCTTTTGAAGAATACAATATTCTGTTTCAAGGCTAACAACCAGCACTGACCTGCTGTACATCTCTCACCTAGCCACCAGACAATCAGTTTTCTTCTAAACTTTGTTTATATACATCTGACATGCAGCACCATCTATGCCCTTCTATCTCCTAAAACAGATTTCTGTTCTGAAACAGCTGTCCACGTCACTAACAATCCTTAGTTATTGCTAGTATCCAGGTTGTTATGGCTTTAAAAAAGTATTATTGCTGATCTCAGACACAACCAATGTCAGCAACTGATGCTGCAGCCATGACTTTCTCCATGGAGGTTAATCAATGAGAAGATTACAGGCAGCAGGTGGTTAATTTTCCACTAAATAATCTCCATGTGAAATAGCATCCTTTACCTGCAGGGTTTTTGATGGTTGCAGAGATTGACTTAGCTGACTTGGCCATCTGTCAGCCAGACTATCTGATCACAGAAATATATCATAGAAGTGTCGTGTTTTAAAAAACCAAAACATACTCAAAGAGAAATAATACTCAGACAAATGATTTTCCTGACCAGTCCCCACTCACTTGAGCCCTGAGGCTGCTGCCAGAGAGCACACAGAAATGTGCGGCTGCCAGTAGAGCTGGGGGCAAGACAGTGCTATAGCAACATGAGTTTGATGACTTTAAGACACCCTGGAATTTCATCTTGCTAAATTTAATTTAGATAGTTAGTGACATATACTACAAAAATTAATTTCTTTGATAGGGAAATCACTTGTGAAACGAGAGTTTTCTTAACATGACGGTGTGACCAAGTTACTGAATAGGTAGGACAAGGAAGCAACACAAAATCCTCATTGCAGAGGTAGGCAAAATGATGATAATGCACTGTAGAGCTTCACAGAAAGCTCCGTACAGACCATTTAATCAGACTTCGTTTGATTGCCTTTACAGGATGTTGTTTTGTGACCTCTAGTAATAATGAGACCAAGTCACTTGTGCAGGGACACAAGAGACTGAAGCCACAACTCAGAAACCCAAGACCTCAAGCAGACAATTCCTACTCTCTATTTAAGAGAGTTATCATACAACTGAGATCTATAACTCACTACTGTGAAGTCTGTGATCTTGCAAGCATATTTGTTGAGTGTGACACTGCCAAGTCTCCATATTAGTTTAATGACTGGATCTTAGTGTTTCTATTTTGGTGTGTCTAAAACAGTTTACAATGATTAATAGTTCAAATAGAAAAGAGATCTGCTTTCACAAACCCATGACACGACAGGTGCTACTAAACGTGTCCAAGGACTCTTACTTACCTTTCTTGATATAAGTGAGATCGTGTATCCCATTCTGTGCCACTTGCTCTTTCCGTTTCTTACAGGGTCAAATTTCAAAATAGATAGGATATCTACTAGTACAGCACACCAACATTTGCAAGACTTCCAGCTGGCTAAAGTGTGACAATGCAGGCTTGCAAAATTGAACACACATGGACTTTGCTTACCGATGATTTAGCTCTTATTTCCCAGACCTAGTGACTGAAAAAAGGAGTAAGAAGCGATTTACGAAGCTCCAGGTGCTGAAATGTTTTTATATTAGCAGTTTTGCCTAATTAGTTTCATTTTAAAAGTCTGTATGTATGACAGAGAATTAGGGAATACTAAAGCAGTGTTTTATTAAAATGGGGTGTTTTTTACTTACTTTCAGATTAGTGATTTGAAGTAGGACTGAGTATATAATTTTATTTAGCATTTCACTGAAAGTTAAACCTCAAGGAAATTGCATGTAAAATGCAATTATAAGTAGGTGTTAATAGCTCTCAGTCACATTCAGGGAGGGCTTGCCATTGATTTTCTTAGTTAAATGTTGTACATAGTATTGAGAGATGGGAATGCATTATAAATTGTATAAAGTATAACAATGAAATCTGAATACTATGAATAACTGTTAAACAAACTCTTAGAAAACCTAATGTTTTAGGCAAAAATCTGTATGTTAGTCATTTCAGTAACAGGTTTCAGCATAACATTTACTCTGTGCCTTAAGATGGAACGTTATATATTCTTTAAAGCTCAGCAAAATACACTGCCTATTTAACTTTATTTTCCTTCTTGTTATTAACAAGCAACATATGTTTATGTATGATTGTATTTCCAATGGCAAACACTCCAAGTGTTTTGCAGACGCAAGAATGCAGGAGTTGATGAATTGTGTTACTGTATTTTGGGGAACTGCTCTCCGACAAGGTAAATAAAATCTCTGAGAATCATCATGGCTTCTTCCCAGCCTCCTGAGGGGAGAGGGACAAGAATCATGTCTGACAGTCCCACTGGGAATGTGGAGTTGCGAGTCACAAATGCAGAACAAGGTAGGGTAATGTCAGGAGTCTGGACACTTTGTGCATCTTGTTCCTGCTGAAGGCCTACAGAGATCCACAAGACTAATAGATAGAGTGCTGCTTATCCTAAATTCCCAGTTCAGGAAGATGTTTAGGGATGTCTCAGCATAAACTCAAGTCTCACAGTTGTAACTGCATCAGCAGTAAACAAAACTAACACCTTGAGATGATGCCACATGCCCTCTTTATAAGAGCTTCCAATTTTGAGCACTTGTCTACAGCTGTCCTACAGTAAGGTCAGGGAACAAAGGACTGTCTTGGAGTGTGTGAAGGTCTATTGGCAAGTTAGGCTGGAGAAGTTTTCAGTGATGTCAACTTTTCTCATCAGCCATTTGGGCCACTAGTTAGGTCTGTTTCATTGAGAATCATGTGCTCTGTTGAATAATAATGAACCACTGGAATTTGCATGGGCTTTTTGTTGCATATCTGTAATGTATATATAACTTTTACCTTGCAAATGGGATTGCTGACATCAGCCTGCTCTAGTTTTTAAGCTTCAGGGGAGCTACAGAGCTCGTGAATTAATTAATGCTATACTAATTATCTTTATTCCCCTGATTCTCTGTTAACTTTAATTAATCTATAAGGTTAATGACCTATAAGTATGTGTGAACACATATACACACATAAATATATTATATTTACATACACAAATGTACATCGTTCTTTATTAAATTATTGTTTCCAGATTCAAGTCTCAGTTAGTTTTTTAAATTACTTCACCTATACTACTATGCTTATCTTATAAATACCTAAGAAATTAAACCAGACTATTCAGTTTCTAACTAAACCTTATTTAAAATTGCCTACATTTGCATTTTCATTTGTTCCTCCCAGCGCCTCTCTCTCCTCTCCCAGGAAAGTTTCGCTAAACATATTTGGAATATTCAATCCACTACAAAAATGGCATTGCTTTTCAATCCACTGAGCATCCTGCTGCAATCAAGTTTCATCTTGTCATTTTAATTGCATCTCCAATGATGCTGACAGACTTTCTGACACTGTATATGGAGCTATCAATATGTCGTACTTTAAAAGCTTGTTTTATTTAGCCAGTGTTTTTTGCCCTTGGTATACAGAAACCTGGAGATAAGTGTGTGTCCACAAACCTTCGAAAGTTCATTTCAACCACAACTTTAGATATTCATATTTTTCAAAGTCCCATCTCGTCCTTCCTTTTCAGTGGATCTGTGCAGAAGCAGAATTAGTTTAGTCCAGCATTTATCTAAGAGATTCAGATATATTTAATCTTTAAGAAAAGTGTGCAGGCTAGGTCTGCACATTTCAAAATAATCTTTGTTCACTCATTGGCTAAAATACTTAAAGGGAAGAGAAGGACTTTAAAAGCATTACAAAAGGACTCCCTTTTCACAATTTGCAACAAATTATTGTTTTTCAACACAAAAAATTTGCTTTTTATTTCATTGCTCTACCCCTAATTTTTGTTGCTCTCCGCTCTGAACAAGAGTTTGAGTGCAACCATCTAGCACACTGTGACTATCGGAGCAGCTCATGTGCACACATATTCTACAGATAATCAGCTGCCCTGAACTATTAGAAATTGCCAGGCTCACCTAAGAAAAGACCTCACTGAGAACCACCCAAGTCATAGCTATAACAGTCTGTAAGCAAAGAAAAGTTAGTATCTAAAACTTTTCCTTAGCTAGCAAATAATCTAATAATAATAAATATAATCTAATGATACTGAGTATTCTCAGTCAAGCATCGATTCCTGGGAACGGAACCAAAGAAAAATCTTAACAGAGGCAGAAGACCTGCCTGTGCTAGAACAAGTTAAAATTGAAATATTCTAGACTTATTACTTACTCTCCAGACCCCAGAATCATGAAAACTGCAAACTTGCTTTCAGATTGTAAAAGCAGGCATTTCTTTCCCTTGTGACTCTGAGGAAAAGCTGAAAATTTTATCAAAGTGTTAACAACGCAGAGATGTCTGGCTTGCTCCACAGAACCTGTCATGCCCCTCAAAATGAGTTTCATATTTGCCCGTCATTTTCCCTATATGATATGCGGGTGTGTTATCTGCACAGCTAGGTGAGATTTTTGATCACTCTCTTGTTGCTCCCAAAATAAGGGATGCCGCTGTTTCCTTTTTCTTTGTGATTGGAAATGGCTGTGGTAGAAAGAACTCTGTCATTATTACCTGCATCTTTGAAAGGGATGGAAAACCACAGCCACACAACTGGTGATAGAGAATCAATACATGAAACAGAAGTTAACAGGAAATCCATTTTTTCTGCTTTGTATCCAAGTTTCTCTTCAGTCTCTCAGGGGAGATGAATATCACGGACTGAATAAAATGAGAAAGACAGAAATGGTTGACAAGAGTAATTGTACTATCAAATCTCCCAAGTTTAGTGAAATATTGGCCATTTTTGAATCACCTAAAATGTGATTTTGGGCTATCACAAGCAAAACAGTCCAAAGTCGGAATTTTATCTGAACAAGACAATGATCATCTGTTCTCCTTTGCTTAGTTTTTCTTCTGGGTTTTTTACTTCAGTAAGTACCTCATCAGCATAACGAAAAAGTTCTCCAGAGGTGTCTTGCTAAGGTTTCATGGATAATGCCATGGCAGATGGTAAGTCTCTTTTCTTCACAGGGGCAGCTGGTTCCTAATCTATTGTATGATGTTCTGGGAGAAGACGAACGGGAATCTTGCTTCTCTGGCCAGAGGGTTAAAAAAAGGACATTTGGAACACCATTTGTAACATACCAGGTATATTCTTCAGTCTCTAGCTCCAGCAATGGTTGTACCATGTCCACAACTACAGCAGTTAATGAATGTGACTTAATCCAAAGTGAACTGTTAACCACCATTCTGCAATGTTCTTCTGAACAGGACAAACAGGGCTGTTGTAAGGTACACACATTTTGGACACAACTTTATATTTTCTGGGAGAATCATCTGATTTTTAAATTTCACTGCCAGCCCCTCAGCTGGTTTCATACTGTTTTTGACAAATTACTTTGTCCCTCAGAAATGGCAGCTGGATCTACCTGAGCATATGTAGGCAGGAGCTACACCACCTACTCCAAAGACCCAAAGCCTTCCTGCCCTGTAAGTTCCTCTACAGTGCTCAAGAAAGTAAATCCCAATGATGGCAGGGTCATCTAGGCCAGTGGCAGTAGGTGAGGGGGTGCCAATCTCGTCTATTCATAGAATCATAGAATCATTAAGGTTCGAAAAGACCTCTACAATCATCAAGTCCAACTGTCAACCCAACACCACTATTCCTACTAAGCCATATCCTGAAGTGCCACATCTAAAGTCTTATTGAACACCTCCAGGGATGGGGACTCCACCACCTCCTTGGGCAGCCTATTCCAATGCCTGACCACTCTTTCAGTAAGCAATTTTTTCCTAATATCCAGCCCAAACCTTCCCTGGTGCAACTTGAGGCCATTGCCTCTCATCTAATCACTTGTTACTTGAGAGGAGAGACCAACACTCACCTCCCTACAACCTCCTTTCAGGCAGTTGTAGAGAGCAATAAGGTCCCCCCTCAGTCTCCTCTTTTCCAGACTAAACAACCCCAGTTCCCTCAGCTGCTCCCCATAAGACTTATGCTTTAGGCCCCTCACCAGCTCTTCTTTGGACATGCTCCAGCAACTCAATGTCCTTCTTGTAGTGAGGCGCAAACCAAAGCATTCTTCTGCTGTAGTCAGACACATCTTCCCAGCAGTGCCAGTCCATGGGCCACAGTCCCAAGAGGCGTAGATACCCCTGTTTTATGTAGAGAGCCCCCCCGAGAAGGGTGTGCTTTCAGCCTCCAGCAGCTATCAGTTAATTTCTGAACTGTGTTTAGGGCAGGGACACTGTGTGCCTCTCTGATTGGATAAAGTTTCTGTGTGTGATGGCTAGGGTTTTTTTATATGAAATTTTTTTTGCACCTTTGTTTTCATGTACCTCAGGGCTGGCTGAATAATCTACAGCCTGTAATATAAGCTCATTACATAGGCACAGTTCTTCACGTCCCACTCTTCCATCTTTAGGGTGATGTTTAACTCTTCCATTCTGGCTAAACATACATGCATACATTATGGATGCAGTATGATTTGCTGAATTTCGCATCTATCTTGACCATTTAGGAAATTACATCTTATCCTACATTTCAGCAAAATGGCTTCTTCTGTGCTCATATGTTTGTCTTTGCTTACAGTCATCAGTCAGTTCTCAGTTTTAAGGAACACATTGGAAATGATTTTCTCTGATGTTTGTTTGGTCAAGAGAAGGATTTTGCACCAGTTTAAGTGTGACTCAGTGTTTGGTAAAGATTTTTATAGCTGTAGCTTCTGGCAGTATTAATTAGAGCCAATTATAGAGTGATAGACAGGTTTTGCCAGTTTAAAATGCTTAACAGAACTCCCTCTGTCTCCCTTAAAAACCAAACGGAGAGTTTGATTGCCTTTACATGCCTAAATTGTTAGACTCCTTGAATGTTAGACTCCATGAATATAATAGGCTATAGGCAAATTAAATAATCAGAAGTTTACTTAAATAGATAACCAGATGTCCATATGTGTGTATATAGCATTAGGAATGGTACAATATTAAGCACAATAAATATTTTGGGGCTGTTCTTCATTACATTGATGTTAACAATAATTTTCAATCTCAGCTTAAAGCTTTCAGGTCAGACTTTGTATTATTGATACTTAAGTCCTTTTTCAATTATTGCAGTTGGTAATTTCAGGTTTCTGTTTGACTGGAGTTGGTGCTAAGCTATTAATTGGAAAAAATTAGTATATTTTCCATGAAGTATTTTCTTTCATTTTCTGCTCCAGTGGCTTCCTAGATCCCAAACAAAGACACTTAATTAGTGATTCAGTCTCTCTCTAGTCCAGTAAATGTTTTAATCGAATACAAGGAATAAGCGCCAGCAAGAAAAATCTGAAAAACAGTCAGTGTACATCCTTAAAAAACATCATTACTATGATTTCTTTGTCCACCCACAGTTTCGTCATGAAAATCTACTGTTATAGTTTTTTGTGAAACAGATGTCAAAAACTATTTTTTGTGTAAAATCAAGTTATTGTTTTCTGGCCAACCCTGCTCCAAAATTACAGCTTCCAAAATACGCTTTTTTAAAATGAAGTAAGGTTCGACAGTGTCTTATCCCAAGAACAACAAGAAGAAATGTGAGTTAATTATCCAATTAATCTTAGCACGCTTTTCTACAAAACCCATTCTTTAACACGCAAAGGCATGTATTTTAACCGTGTATGGCATCCTACCAGAGCCACAAACTGACTCACATGAAGAATGTTCAGTATGGTTCTTCATGTCCTAAATGAAACAGTTAAAACAGTGAAAACAAACCTCTGCAAGACTGCATATCTGGACATAATATGAATAACTCTAAATCAATATTCTGTGCAAAGTCTGTGGAACTCAGATGGCCAGAAATAGACTTATCAACTCTCCTTAATTAAGCAGTCAATTAATAATTATTAAGATTAGGTAATATCACCTATTGTTAATTATTACATTTTCTTAACTGTGGCTAATCTGCTAATTTGACTTCGATGTTTCTGTATCCTGACCTTCTTTGTAATTTCTGGGTTGCCAAATCATCATGTTATTTGAGTGCAGACTTTGGGCACTGTTCCCACTTCACCATGTGCTGTGCTTTCTCACCACTATACAGTGAATTTCATCCTCCTTGAATGCCATCTCCAGAAGCCTCAGCATGCATAGACCAAAGCTGGAATCGCTAGACCTGTGCTTGTTCCATATGTTTCCACCTCCCAGGGCAGATTTATTTCTCTGCTTCTCGTGATAATTGCAGATGCATGGAATAGGTAAGATTTTGTATGTCAATTCTTGGTCAGTTCTTGGTGTAGTGGAAGATGTCCCTGCTCATGGCAGGGGGGTTGGAACCAGATGATCTTTAAGGTCCCTTCCAACCCAAACCATTCTGTGATTCTATGATTCTATGATTCTTTGTTGCTGCAAGTCACTCATTTCCTCCACTGTACTATTGGTTTTAAACATGTGAATCTTGAACTCAGCTAAGGAAACTGATGTCAGCACTGATTTTTCATGGTGTCAAACAAAAAAAGTATTGTTTTTCATAGTTAGATTTTTTTCTTTGTGGCATTAAGAAACATGGGCATTTGCTCTCTGAGATCCTAACTAGTAGACTAGTAGGCCTGACCAAAACATTTATTTTATTTGTAATTGTGTTCTTGGTTTATATTTTGATTTGGTGGGTTTTTTCGTACGGTGTTTTTTTGGTTTTTGTGTGTTTTTTTAGGAATTGAGAGAAATTATCTCCAGGATTTCTAGTAAATTGTCTTTTTCTTTTTTCATCAGTACATCTCTTGGCAGGAACACTGCAAAAGAGAAACAATAAGCTCCTTTCCCTGGTGAAAAGCACTAAGTGAATGAGTGAATGTATTCAAGAAAATCAGATCTTTGGTCTGACCTTTTTAGAGGCAGACTGTGGAGATCACCAAGACACCCAACTGGTTTCTGTGAATACCTTCAGAAGCATATCCTGTACCGTTGATTGACTTGTCACTGTGTGCTTGATCATATCACAGTAGAAAGCACAACTACAAGCCAATTTAATGTAGGAAAGGGGAGCTGATGTTCATCTTGCAGCAGAGAATATTTCTTGAAAATATTTGCTAGAGTTCATATACAGTGTTCTCTACTCTATCCTTCTAACCTGCTCATCATCACAGTCCAGTAGTGCCCATGATCTCGCTCAGTGAGAACACTCCCTAAAACTCCCTGGGAACAAGACAACACGTTAGACAACACAGTGGAGAACGAAGGTGCAGTTTGGTTGAGGTGCTGGAGGCAACATAGGTGCAGTGATAATTACTGCAGGAGAAAAGTCATGATCAGAGAGATCTACTGACTACTTCTGATAAGTAACATGGCTTCTCTTAGTTAACCGTAACTTTAGGACTCACCATGATTTAACAGATATTCTGGTTAATCTGGACAACACCAGTACCTGTTCTAACTAGTAGAAATGAGCTTGGATGTCATAGAATCATAGCATCATAGAATGGTAAGGGTTGGAAGGGACCTTAAAGATCACCTGGTTCCAACCCCCCTGCCATGAGCAGGATATAGTCTAATATATCTTTACTTCTTTGAGGTGTGTGAAGATCTTAGTTAATACTTTTACCAAGAAGAAAGAAGCATTCAGGGAAAGATTAAAATGGTGATAAAGGTAGATAACTGGAAAAGGGGATGAACAAAGACCTCAGATTATACATAATTTGAAATGACTGTTTGCCTAGGGGTTTCACAGGTGCCAGGCTGGAGGTCTAACTGGGCCACTGGTTAGAAACCAGGAAGGAATGGGACAGGATTCAGGGCATGCTCTTAAGGTCAAGGCCAGTAACAGTCAAGGTCTGGGACACCTGTCAAGAAATTAGCTGTATCAGCTATGGTTGTGTCAGCTACGCAGGGAAAGGGTCCCAAAAGATATACAGCAGATAAACGAAAATAAGTCAGTTAGTCCAGCATCAAGCAGCAATTAGATTTCTGTAGTTCCAAAAAGGAGGACAGAGTCCTCTGAGAAGAAGAGACAAATGCTAACACAGGGCCAAGAAAAGAGAAGTAACTGGATCAGCTGAAAAAACTCCTCTTTAAAGCTAGTGCTTTTGGACAAGTTTGTGCCAGCTGGCCTTTCCCGTAGCCACTCCTGAATCACTATCATTTGTGAAGCTTGCAGGAATGCCCTAAAGGAACCGTACAAACACAGTGAAAACAATCCTGTCCCCTTAGAGTCTGGGACCTGCCCCTTTGACTGCCTTTATTTCAGGTGTTTTTATGCAGTATTCGACCATAAACCTTAGATCCAAACCCGTTCAGAACTATGAAATTCTGGTCAGTAGCTTGGCTTTTGGTGTGAATTACAAAGCCTTTCTATCCAGATCCTCACCCTAGATTTGAGCCTAGTCATGCTTTAAAGTTTTGAAAGCTGAATCTGCTCCATCCTTGGTGTCAGTGAAACACTTCTTAGTGTGAACTTAGGGTACTGAAACCTCCTCTTACTCTTTCTCTCTCACGCATAACAGGGTGAATACATTGCAGCTAGACATTCAGCATCTACCTCCGGTATACTTTGTCCAAAAAATTTTCAGGATTCTGCAGGACTTAGTAATTTTATGCACTCTGTAATCCAGGTGTGGGTTTTACTATGCATGTATACTTCTCCCAAACATTTGCATGAATTATTACAGTCCCTTGCCTCATGAGCTTGAGGGAAGAAGCATGAAAAGCAGTTCTGCGTTTGAACTGCTTGTTGCAAATCTTCAGTCACGGGTGGTAAACCTTGACTGAATGAGGCCATGCAGAGCTGAGGGAGCAGATTGCCACCCTAATGGAGCATTGTCTCACATTTTGTGGTTTTGCTCCAGAAAATATATGTGCGTTCCCTGAAGTAAGACTCCTAATTTACTGCCTGTATTACTTAAATGGCTAAGAACGAATCAGACTCTACTGGTTGGGCTGCTTTCTGTTATTTAGTATGAAAGAGCCACAGTTGAGAATTTTTACTCTTCACAATGCTGTTTTAACTCTTCCTTTATCCCTCTGCTTCATTTAATTTTGCAGATAAATCTCTTGAAATAGTACAAATGTACCACTTGCAAACACATTTCCTTCTGCAAATACAAAGGTCTTTCATCATCTTACCTCAATATTTCATTGTCTTTCCTCAATATTAAGAGTAGTGTCCCCTAAGACAACTGTCAGCAGCAACAGTGTGCCACAGCTGTGTGAAAAGTACCACTCTGAGTTGCAGAAGCAGTGCCGGAGTGACCTGTACGTCATCCCCTGTGGGCCTCGCCTCCTTACTGCAAGGAGTCAAGAATTCACCAAGTAGTTCAGTAAATCTATGCTGTTTGCTATTCTTAAGTAGTCTTCTGAGGTGTGTCTGGCAGGACTACAAAGACCAGTGAGATCTGAAGCCTGTTTCATGAATCATTGGATGATAAGTTGAAAGAACCCCATACTTCTAAAACTAGGTTGGTTTCTTAAGAAAATCTGTCATAACTGTGCTGCAACCACAGCCATTATGTCCCCTCAGCACAAAAACATATATTTTGATGCATTTCTTGGTGACTCTTCCCTCTTGCCAAATATATGTTTTCCCTACTATTTTCCATGCGTACCACTGAGCTCTCTAAGGTGGTTGCTTTTAGGCAGGGCAGGCCAGTCTTCCCACAGTTAGTCCACCTCAACGACTTCAGGCCTCCCACAGATTTTCCTTCATCACTTTAAAGGAAAGAGCTATACTAGTTTTAAAAATACTAGGATTCTCCTGCCACCATCTCAGCTTCAGATTTGAGGCCTGATGTATGGGAATGAGCCAACGTTTTTACCTCACCGTGGTTGCATCCCATGTCATTCCACTCATCCTTGTTGTTCTCTGAGTCCTGAAGATATTGTCTTCATCTCAGTAATTTATGCTCCAAGGCTTGGTTGGCTTCCTGCATTAGAGATAGCCTGCTAGAGGGCATTTCAGGACAGTAAAACACAGCACTGCAGAGGCTTAAGATAGTTGCCTTTTGGGATGCCATGCAGCTTGCCATGTCCTGACCAGACGAGAAAGTTTTCTGTAAGGCTGTGAGAATTTGAGAGAAAAGAGGTATATTCATGGGAGGAACTCTTTCTTTAAGATTTTGAATCTTTTTCAGGACCTCCATTTTACGTGCCTGCAGTATTGCGCTGATTGGAGGCTCATACTGTCTGAAAAAATTCAGAAGGTATTGTAATTTAATAATCAAGTATTAATTATAATTGAAAATAAGAGAAATAGGGCACAGAAGAAGTGGGTACAGGTTTCCCACTAAAAGAAACATGGTGAGTGATTTTTTTCACTGCTCTCCCTGCTATGTTGTTCTTAGAAATAATTTATTTGTTTCATTTACACGACAGTTCTTGGAACTGCTGTGGTAATGAATCTCTGCCTCTCAAAAAAGATAAGATATACCTGTCACACAAATAATACTTAAAGTCAGTTAAAGCAACAGGAGGTTAAAAAAGGAAATTAAACTAAGACAAAACTTTAAAAATGTCAGTAAGAATAGCAAATCTGCACTGGAAGAACCATCATATGTCAGGGTAAAAATTGATAAAATGGAAAAGAAGCTGTGGATTTGGGTTTTGCCTGTCAGATTTACTTCAAGCAAACTTTCAAAAATGTGCGGCTACTGGCAACAATAGCAATTTCTGGTTTATTTTGTTGTTAAAGCTGCTGTGTTAAAGTCAGTGCAATAAACATTATTCTAAGCTTCCTTTCAGTGCACAATATTTTTAACCCTGCAGTATGTGATTACAGGAGCAGGGATTTTGTGTGTGTGTGTGCGCATGAAAGCAGGTGAGCATCTTGTCAGGAGCATGGTAGGCCCATATGATTGCTCTAATAAAATGTTTGAGATGAAGTAACAAAGCTACCATGTTCTCAACTGTAAAAGAGAGGTGGCTTATTAGCTCATTTGCCTTTCAGTGCTGCGCAATGGAAGTCGACAGTTATCTGCGTGCATCTGTCCCCAAAACAGGAATGGGAATAATGTCATCTTATTCTCATCTTTCTCTGCCATAATTCATGGTATTTGAGTTTCCACTTCCTGAGCTCCAGGTTACTGTTTACAGTACAAACCCTCAAGTGTTCCCACCCATAGTCTCCCTGAATCCCCTGTACTAAAGCTCTGCTCCTGGAACACCTTGTACCCACAGGGATTCACAGTCACAGAAGGGCTGACTTTAGAAGGGACCTCTGGAGGTCATTTGGTCCAATCCTCCTACTCAAGCAGGGCTGCCCAGAGCTGGATTCCCAGGACTGTGTCCAGATGTCTTTGGAAAATCTCCAAGGTTCGAAAATCCACAGTCTTTCTGGGCAACCTGAGCCAGTGCTCAGTCACCCTTAGAGTAAAAAAGTTTTTTTCTGATGTTCAGAGGGAACCTCCTGTATTTCAGTTTGCACCCATTGCCTCTGGTCCTATCACTGGGCACCACTGAAAACAGCCTGCTCCCTCTTCTTTGCACTCTCCTTCCAGGTATTTGTATACATTGATGTGACCCTACTGAGCCTTCTCTTCTCCAGCTTGAACAGTCCCAGCTTTCTAAGCCTCTCCTCATATGAGCGAGGAGGAGACTTAACCATTCTTCACTTGACTCTCTCCAATAGCTCAATATCTGTCTTGAACTGGGGAGCCCAGAAATGGACCCAGCACGCCAGGTGAAGCCTCACCATCGCTGAGGAGAGAGGAAGGGTCAGCTTCCTCTACCTACTGGTAACACTCCTCTTCCTAATGCAGCCCAGGACACTGTTAGCCACCTTTGCCTCAAGGACACATTGCTGGCTCTTGTTCGACTCGGTGTCCACCAGGACCCTCAGGTCCTTATTTGCAAAGCTACTTTCCAGCTGGTCACACTCCAGCATGTACCGGTGCGTGACCTTCTTGACCGCAGGACTGCACCCTCTTCCTCCTCACAGTCCCCACATTCATCCTGTTATGTTCTCCCACCTCTCAGCTTCTACTCCCATTTAGAACTAAATGAACCAGGACCCTCCACCCCTTTGCTCTCAGCCCCCATTCTTAGCCCACGTGTCTACTGTCTGCAGTTGTTCTGCAACTCCCTTTCTTTCTATTTTAAAATTGGTGATAATTCTTCCTTCCTCCCCCACCCCTGAACTCGGATTACTCTCCAGCATCCATTTGTCATTGATTCCACCTCCTTTCCTGACTTTCCCCACAGGAAAAACAAAAGCTGGCTCCATGCTGCAGCTATCAAAAATTGGCCTGGATGTGTTTGGAGGAAAGAAAAAGAGCAGCTGTCTGGGAAAAGAGACGATGTATGATAGCCTGTATTATACAAGTAGGCATTTTCTTGTGAGCTAATAATTATTGTCATCAAGGCAGAATCTGTACAAAACTGACTGGAACTCTTTCAATTTGGAATGAATGCCAACACAAAGTTTGAAACACTCAGAGATCTAATAGGATTTTATTTCTTTTGTCCTGTATCTACTCCTACAAATAAGAATTAATGCACTTGGACAAAAGCAGGACATATTGCAGTATTTTTAACTAGCTTTCCTTTCAGCATGCAGCAAATCCTGCCAATCTTTTACATGGGGTAAGAAGATGTATTGAGTTACCTGCCACTTTGCCAAATGAGCCTTTCTCTCTCATCTCTGCAATTCACTTCTTCTCCAGCAGTCTACTCAAGAATACAACATATAGCATAAAATCAAAGCATTCATAAAGGAAAGCCAAACTCCCCTAAGATTTAGGACTCTTCAGTTTTATCACATGCTCCAAGAAATACAAATCCTTTTCATTCAACTGGTATGTTACTTCCATTTCAGTTAGAAAACAGGATGATTTTCCAGAGAAAAATAATCTCTTTTGAGTCAATTGGCTCAGAAGTTTAAAATACAGAATTCAGAAAAATACATTGCATATGGTTTTGATTAGAAAAGAGCTTTTTAATCAAATTCTGCTAAAACAGTAAATGGCAGACACAGGACTATCAAGGATAAAACAGCAAATGAAATTCCACAGAAAACCAGCAAGTTTCTCAGATCAGTGCTGTCAGATTACAAGACTTTGAGTGAATTACATTATATAATTAAAGGATTGTTTGAGTATTTCTCTTTTCATGCTTTTCTCCTCTTATTCAGACCTAGAGAATGCAGAAGACAAAATCGAGAATAGAGGAGCAGAACAGGCAGGAACAGTTGTGATAAGTTTGTAAAAACGGCTGAAGATATACCTTTTAGCTGACAAATGTATGTGGCTGTTGTTAGGCATTCGTGGTGACTGAAACCAAGAAAGTACATAAAATCAATGGTGGATGATATGCAGATGAGGAAGAGGTAACAAAACCTGGGAAGTCTTGCCAGAGTAGAGAAAAGAATATGGAGGTTGAGGTCTGGCTGCAGAGGCACAAAAACTCATTTCCAGAAGAACGAGATCAAACAGAAATTAATATATGTAGCTTTCCCTGTGCAGTCACTGAAAAAAAACAGACTGACTTTTATAGGTGACTAAAGCTCCTCCACTTGATGTTGAAAATATATGAAGTGTTTTTTAAACATTTTACTTAATTTATGCTTTTCTATTTTTATTTTTAGGTTGTCATTATAAGTGGTTGCAAGGTGTTTCTTTGTATTCCCTATTTTCATGTCGTCTTCTTTCTTAATGTGAACTCTGCTGAAATCACAGAATCACAGAATAGTAGGGGTTGGAAGGGACCTCCGTGGGTCATCTAGTCCAACCCCCCCTGCCGAAGCAGGGTCACCTACAGCAGGCTGCACAGGACCCCGTCCAGGCGGGTCTTGAATATCTCCAGAGAAGGAGACTCCACAACCTCCCTGGGCAGCCTGTTCC
>Ga0065711_1034549_pt1 | contig 23579 bp, 11 predicted proteins | sample Hoacrofraction12_FD_59098 | JGI IMG/M metagenome (GOLD analysis project Ga0065711, IMG submission 59098) | Hoatzin crop microbial communities from Cojedes, Venezuela - Epithelial fraction 12 v2 (version 2) | ecosystem: Host-associated > Birds > Digestive system > Esophagus > Crop | place...
CCCCCCCCCCATTCCCCTTCCACCCCCTGACCTTTTGTTTTACTGTATTTGAGTGGGAAACGTCTCCTTTGGTTGTCAGACTGTTGCTTTCATTTGCAGTTCTACTTTGTTTTGCAAAATCATTCAGGAATTCTTCTTGATCCAAAGGCAATTGTTTGAAAGCATTTCAGTAAAGCCTGTAGGAAGAAAGACATCTATTATTCTGCTATTCGCTTTCTCTATCATTTTTCTTGTTCTTTCCTTGCTTTTGCTGATGACCATTAATTTGTGCATTTAGATTCCAAGGAAAAGCCTGCTTTTATGTTTTCCGAAAAAGCCAGTGTTATTTTCTGCCCTTCGCAAGATGCCACATGTGCAATTTGCTTCCTGCCTCGAGGTCTGAAATCACCACAACAAAGCCTTCTGCCATCAAGGTCTCAGAGGCTCCTCTGCAGCAAAACACTTGAACAAACACTTAAGGTTAAGCCTCTGCATAGCCGCATTGAAGGAGGTGAAGAAGTATGAATGTACCTTGAAATGCACAGAATTTTTTGTATAAACATTCTGAAGATTTGCATTCAAAAGGGAGCTGATGAAATTTTTACACCAAATGTTGCTTTTCACTTGAAATGGCTTTTCAACTGATAGCAAAATTTCACATCATTTGACATTCTACAAGAAGAAAACCAAGAAACTCCTCAAAGCCAAGCTTCCAACTGGAAGATTTTTTTTCTTTCTCAATAAACATGAAAAATTAAGCAAATTACAGTTGAACTCTTTTTGTACCTAGGGATAAAAAAAAAAAAAAAGACGACAATTGACCCTAGGTCTAAACTGAAAAATGACATGAAAATGAAGAGGAAAAAAAATCTGTTGAGTTTTTGTTTGTTTGTTTTTCCTGCTTTGTGGTGTATAAGCCAGCCTGAATGGTTTGAAGATTAGATGTGGTGACTGCCGAGACAGAGTCCAATTCCCCGTGTTCGGTGTGGTTGAGTTCAATATTCATGTTTTTTCACACTGTTCTTCTTTGGAAGGACAGTTTGCAGTCCCTGCTTTCTGCAACTGTAAACGACTGCATAAGCTTTAAAGTCCACCTGAAAACCTGTTCCTTTTACCTTGGCATAGTCAAATACATGTCAGGGATTGCTGTACATCCCTGGAGGTGTTTCCAGGATCAGCACATGGGCAGGATATCATGAAATTGGTTAAGAGGCCCCAAGGACTGGAGCTGCCCAACAAAGATCTGTAAATATTTGCATTAGGCGAATGCACTTAGAAATAGATGAGTAACCTATTTCTGATGCAGGGAATTCATCAGGAAGTCTTCACACAAAGATTCTGAAAGATTAGGCCCAGTGTCATTTGTATTAAGATGTCGCTGTGTTGTTATCTGGGATGAAGTGTAGGATTTATAGAAGCATCTTCTTTCCCTTGCTGAGGATCCACCAATTTAAACAACTTGTATAAGTGGTCTCCATCCTAAAGAAGACTGTGTTTATGTCTTGAACAGCTCTTGCTGCATTTTGGTCCTGTACAAAACCAAACCAAACCCAAAACCTCATTAATTTTACATTTGTTACCCTGTTTCAAATCCTATTGGGTATAGTGGCTGCTTTGTTCATTTGGCAGCACAAAAATGAGACAATTTGGCCAGAGAAGGAATATTCCCACCTAGAGGGATCCCCAGGTTTTGGAGAGTGCTGTTGTGTTTCCTCAGCCACCTCCTTCCACAGATGAGAAAGGAGAGAAGAGAGAAGGGGAAGGGATATTTTTTCCTTCCAGACTGGCGTTATTAGGGAGTAGATTTAGATTAGATAGAAGAAAGAAATTCTTCACTATGAGGGTGACGAGGCACTGGAACGGGTTGCCCAGAGAAGCTGTGGCTGCCCCCTCCCTGGAAGTGTTCAAGGCCAGGTTGGATGGAGCTCTGAGCAGCCTGGTCTAGTGGAAGGTGTCCCTGCCCATGGCTGGGGGTTGGAATGAGATAATCTTGAAAGTCCCTTCCAATGCAAACCATTCTGTGATTCTATATTTATATGAGCCATATAGAGACATCTTCTATTGATGCCGAACTTAGTCATTCCAGCTCATTTTCTGGCTCTCTCAGTGACGTGGGGGAAGGATCTGGCAGCCTCAGATAGCAGGGCTCTGGATTGATCATTACTCTCTTGATAATAAATGCTGAAGCGGCCATCATGGCTTCATTAGGCATCTCCAGTTTGATGCCTTGGAGAGTGCCGTCAAGACTGGGGACCTGGGATTGCAGGTTCATAACTGATAATTTAAAACCAGTTTCTGGCTGCCCTAATCAACCACACTGAGTTTCCCGAGAGAAGATCAGGATCTTTATTTCTCCCTTAAGAATGAAATGTTAAGTCCCATTCTTCAGTGTTTTTTCTTTCCATATACAAATATACAAATCACTTCTGTGTAACTTTGATAGCTAGAGTACTTTAAACAGATACAAGCATAAGGAAGAACATAGCTCTTTATATCTTGCTCATGGTGCAATTCATACAGTCCCGACAAGAATTTTTTTCTTTAAAATTTGGAATGTGTGTATTAACAAACCTCATCTTACCTAGCTAGTTCCAGTCAGGTCTGATGAAAGCCATCCTTGATTTAATTTTTAGTTTGCATTGAATGTCTTTTTGAACTTTGGCATAGGTGACTGACCTTTAGAGTAAAAAGCTATACTGGTGCAATGCAGCTAGAAGCGTTAAACAAGTGCACTGACAGTTAAATGAAAAGTGACTGGCTGGGCTGAGGTACACCTGTCACATTAGTGCTCCCAGGGGAACTTGGTGCTTACATGTTTGGTTTTTTTTTTTCCCCACCTATAAATCTCGGTTATATAAATTTACTAGGGAGATTTACATCCACACGTCTGGCTTCAGAGGCACCCTGCATGATATTTAAAGAAATTGTTGTTCCTTTTCTCTGGAATGCAGGATCAAGAGAGAGCTTATGCATTAAATATTAAAAACTAAATCAAACAGTGGTGGCTTATTCTTTAAAGTAAACAGAATAAATGCTATTGGTGTCAGCCACAGCAGTAGTCAGGTGCGTGCTGACAAAAGAGAGTAAAGAAATTTTTCCTAACAAAGGAAATTATTGGGGTTTGTTTACTTTTTCCAGGAAGAAAATTATCTTTTTAAAGGATGCAGGCTGATCTTAATAATAACAACAATAATAATAACAACAACAACAATAATAATTATAGTAATAATAATCCACCAGAAGGCAGACTTGTTTGCAGTAAAACCATTGAACATTATCCAGCTTATGGCCCTGCTCGGAAAAATGCTGAGTACCCCAAGTTCAAAGAGGTCAGTAGAAAATTAGATGATGCTCTCAGAATCAAGCCCAATGGCAGGATGAGGCAGTGTTTAAGAGAATGACTCCCGGATTTATCATTAATAAGCTGTAGGCAAGGAACTCCAGACCCATGCTCAATTTTGCCAAGAGGCAAAGCTATTTTGCACAGTCATAGTAAAAGACACAGTAATTTGCTGGCCCTACTGCTGTCTACCTTGCTTCTTTGTGGAAACAAAGCTTCGGTTTCATTTCTCAAGCTGCCTGGATTCTGTCATCTGTTTTGGGTTTCTAGATGCCCTGCTAAATTACCGTGTGTTTGACTACGGTTTGCTCCATCAGGGGTTAACTCCAGTGCAACACAGTGCAGAAATGGAGCAAGCCAATAAAGAAAAAATCTGTTCTATGAAAATGGCAAAAATCAGAAAAAAAAGTTTTTTCGTATAATGGTAGGGATGTATCAGACAGGAATTTTAGTAACTTATCAATGATAACACCATTTTAGCAGTGAGCAGTCAGTGACTTCAGGCTTCTTACTGCTTCGTCCTATGCAAGACTGTTACTACTGCAAAGGAAAGAGCCTGGTCTACCTGTATTTTGAATAGTGTAGGTAATGCAAAGGAGACAAAACCTGTCTGAACAGCAGCATTGCAGTGATTTCTGGCAATGGCATCCTGCTATTTGCTCTTGCTTCAGAGCCATGTGCAACAAATACTGTTAGCTTAAACAAGGGTTAGGAGGAATTGAAGGCAGTGTAGGTTGTATGCTGGGAAGTTCTGGGGGAAAGAGGAGTCCCTGAAGGGTGGCTCAGTGACATAAAGTTGCGTCTCGGACGGATTTAAAAACCATGTCAGATAATTAATACATTTACAGCTTTGTTTTATCCTGCGCTCCAGAGTCCTGCCTGGCCAGGGTGGGGTGCAGCCGCTCGTCTCCACCTGCTGAAGTGCCAGCGATGTGAACACACACGTCTGTGAAAATAACATTACACAGAGGAGTTTTGCTCAGTAATGACACTCCATTTCTGTCTTTATAACAAGAAGCCTGACTGCAAGTGAATGATTTTTCGTGGCTGCAATGTTTATCTTCTTATTAGTGCTCCTATTTTTTCAAAAAGTAATGCCAAATTTTCCTGACACAGCTAAGCCAAATAAATAAATGCTACCCCTGAAGGGGCAGACCTCATTCCACCCTTTTCCTTCTCCACTTCTTTCTTTTCCTGCCCTGAGTCTTTCCCACATCTGCTCTTTTCTTTTCCCATTTGTAAGCATAATTCCATTCTCTTCCTCTTTAAGCTAACTCCCTTGGAAAAAAAAACCCAACCCAAACACAACAACCCTACTTATTTTGTTTCACTGAGTTTTAGGATTATTTTAGTGAACTGAATTCCCTAAACTGCTTGGTTGTCTCACCGTGCTACTGGACAAAGAGCGCAGCTGGCACAAGCTAAGCGACAGCCGTGGGTGCCCAGACGTGGCGAGACAGTGCAGGCTCTCTCTTTTCCTGCAGCAAAACAATTATTTGGCTCATCCTGCTGATCAAAGCCATACCCCGAAAACTTCATCTGGTAACATTTTTCCAGCAACATTTGTCCCATTAGCAAAATCAGATAAAGAGGTTCTGATTTTTGCTATTGCTGTACCTGTTCCCACTCTCTGCCGTGTTTCTCCTACTACTTTCTTAGCTGTGCTGATACAACTGTTTGCAGAGCTGTGTTGCAAACCGGATCATTGAAATGATCAAAAGCCCTCTTCAAAAGTAGTTTGGAAAAAGTTCCCCATTGCTCTGATCCTTCTGGTACTTGTGATCAGCGCCCAGCCCCAAGCAGCCCCGAGCACCCTGGCAGCCCTCGTGGTGGGCAGAGCTGGGAGCCGGGGGAGTGTGCACAGGAGGGAACTGACTGTCCGGGAACAGGGGAGCGATAAACTATTTTACACCGCTTTGCCATTAGAGGTAACGAATGTCTAAGTTACATGGATTTAGTTTTTGTTTTCAGTAAAGGCTACAGTGAACACAGCCAGGTAAAGTTCAGCAACAGATGAAGCAGAACTTCTAACTGCTGATCTAAGTACAAATTTTTACAGTGACAACAAAAGGCTAAGGACATCAAGGTGACAGCAGTGTTTTCAGCTTTGATCATATAAATCGAGAACCGGTGCCAGCTGGGAACAGTTCAGCCTTTCCTGGGATCCAGCTTTAACAAAGAAGCAATTCTGCTGTGGGAGCTTGTGGGCCTTATTTGTTACACCTGGCTAATCTGTACTTAGAAAATATATAATAAAGAACATTCTCCAGGCTTGGAATGAAAGAAGTGCTCATCACCGTAGCCGTGAGTGCTTGGCATAGGAGAACGTGAAGTACAGTATGATATTCTCCAAAATCCAGATTAAGAAAACCTTCAAACCTGCTGTCTCTTAATAGTCCTTTGTCTAGTGTTATGTCCACCCTCAATCAACAACATGTAATGAGCCACCTCACACTATAATTTATATGCTTATATAAAATACAGCTGCCAGCTTAGATGTTTACATGAGATACAGAGTTTTATTTGTAAAGAATATATACGCCAAGAGCCGAATTCTTTGAACACCAGGTAGGAGAGAACATTGTCTCCCCAGTGTTTTAATGATTTGTTTATATTAAATACAGAAATAACGCCTAGCAAGTTTCTGTTTACTGGGAGATGACTCCACCTTGCTAACTGAAAGGGACATTAATGAGTCTCAAAGTTAGATGGGGAGGGCCAATAACCCTGCAGGAGAAGTGTCAAAATTATCCATCTGATTAAATCGCAGATCATAGACATCTGTGATGGGGTAAAGGTTTGAGTTTGACTGTGACTGTCCTGGTTTCAACTGGGGTAGAGTTAGTTTTCACAGGAAGCTGGGAGGGGACACAGGCAGATGGCAGACCCGGGCTGGTCAGGGCGATATTCAATACTGTGTGATGCCGTGCTCGGTGTATAACTGGAGGAGCCGGCCAGGGCAGGGGGATCGCTGATCGGGAGCGGGCTGGACATCACGTCTGGGTGGTGAGAAATCGCATCGCATATCACTTGCTTTGTATATTGTTTTATCAGTATTGTTATTGCTATTTTTCTCTTTGTTTTCTGTTATGTTAAACTGCCATTATCCCAGTCCATGAGTTTTGCTTTTCTTCTTCCGATTCTTCTCCCTACCCCACCACCGAGGGCAGGAGTGAGCCAGCGGCTGCGTGGTGCTTTGCTGCTGACTGGGGCTGAACCACAATGCTGACCTCCACGGGAATCCGAGTACACGTGATCTTTGCCTTCAACTACATTGTTTTCTGATAGCAAAAGATAATAGTTTCATCCTAAGAATAGTGTGTATGGGAGCATCTTAGCAGTATTTGAAGCAAAGAAGAAGAAATATGTCTGAGTGGATCTAAAATACACACATATATGGCCTTTATTCCCCCTTTATTTCTTTCAGTTTGAATTTAAACCAAGTAATTAGTCTGTAACTATTTGAACCACTGTAAATAATTTTTTTTAACGACTATTTCTGCATCTACTTTGTACCTATTTTTCAATGTCTGTCTTGTGCTAATGTTTATGTGAGGGTAACTCAAATACGAAGGCATTTTTTCCGTTGGATGTAGTGACTCTTAAATCTTGGGTTGTTTATCACTTTTCTGTGCCATCATCACATTGAATGTGTTTTGGAGGACTGAAGAGTTAGTGTTCCGTCTCTAATTTATTAAACTGATTTGAAATATAGAGCATTACTGCAGATAAAATCTCTTTCAAGAGGCAGTGTTAGCCAGTCTCAAAGTCTTGCACTGATACAAGAGAGTGCTTGTGCTGAACCCTAGATATAACTGGAAACAAAGATGTTTCAAAGAATCCGTCGTGGATGAAACGTAGTAAGAGATTAAAATAATTTTGTCCAAAATCTCGAGTGCATGATTAAATAAGCAAATAAATAGCAATGCAGTGGAGGCTAGTTGTTATTAGCATATATAACAGTAATAAGGAACGTATTAGATTTGTAATTGTGTGAATAAGAAACAAAAAGGACGCATATTTATTCTAGAAATTGCTGCAGGTGTGTGACATTTAGGATGCATTCTACCTAATGTAACCTCAGTTCAGCATCAGAGTTTCGAGAAGGTTTTAGGGCCTTTGCAGATGGGAATCTAATAATGAATACAGGTTCAGTGCCAGAGGGGACAGAACTCTGCTTTGTTTACAATCAGAGCTGCATTCTGACCTTCACCCATTGAAAGCTCTCATTCAGCTTTAAAAATCTGAGTGTTCTCACTACTGATGCTTTCCAGACATATTTGCCGTTACCATGATAAAGCTAAGCTAGGCACACACTGTTTACAATTCCTACTCATGCTTTGCTAAGCTGATACTGATATTGTTATCTCCGACTATTTCTAATGCTGTCTTACACTATTCATTATACTAAGGTCTATTAAAAAAGTTAAGATTACATTTTTGATCTGTACTTGAACCTTAGCAAAATTCTTTTGGAAAGCTTTTGTGGAGGTTAGAATTTATTCTCTCTGTTTGAACAGATCTGTCTAGCTCTTTCTTGTAGAAACCAAGAGCTTCCAAGGAGTCATGGTAAGGCTTGTAATTTTTATGAATAATAGAACCATGGTAATGACATTGGAAAGGCTAAAAAAGATCAAAGATACACACCCTGATGCTTTAGGAGCACTGTTATCTAGGTGGAATTCAGAAAAGATCATGTCTCCAAGGTTATTTCATCTATCTAAGAAGTTCTTGGAAGAATTTCTTTGGCTATTTCCAAAGATGTGTATGGTCTGCCGCTTTGAACTATTGTAGGCATTCTTGGGCTATGAAGACTTATTTTTCAAGCCCCAGGAAACGTGCAAGTCATCACCAAAAGCTAGCAAAGATATAAAGTATATGCTATCAAAACTTCAAAGCAAGGAGAAAGAAAAGCAGCTGCAACTGTGTGGTTCACAGGAGATTTATTTTCCTAATGCGACAGATTTGACAAGGAGAGTGCTCAGATGCTGCCGTGATGGAAACAGCATAAAACACTAAAGCTGTCGCCGCTGGCAGAGAGGTGTGTTTTTACTATAGAATTACCAGGTCACGTTAGCCAACCCCATGCAGAAACGTAATAGAATCAATATTTTGTTGTAAGGCAAGTGAGATATTAACCATGTGGGGACACATCGATATTGTCTAGTTACTTTGGGTGATACCTAGTTTACTAGAGGACTTCAGCAAGGTCTGTAACTGGAGGCAATTCTGTAGGGGAGGAGGTTCTGGAAAGCTGTTTTAGTGGTGACTGGGAGAGATGTTTCACTGATAACTGGTCAAAACGGGTTCTACTACTGCTTTCTGGTTTGTTCTAGCTTAGATCTTTCTGTGTTTATAAATATTCCACGTTAGACACCGTGTTATAAGTGAAAGCTTTTGTGTTTGTGAATATAAATACCCAGATGAGATAGGGATAAAAAGGTTTAAGAAATAGGGAGAAGACTGAACATTCAGGAAATAAGAGCAGACAAAGATGTGAGAGTAGGAATGCGGAAAAAATGTACCCCATTTGGACATCTTCTTGAAGAAGTTGTTCAGGAGAGAGTTAGCACGAAGCTACAATATTGCTAGGACATTTTTTAAACCAATAAAAAAAAAATTAATGGATTTGGAAACTGGGTTCTGTGTAGTTTTGAATTAATATCTATAGAATCCTACCAGCTTAATCCAGGGATGTAAACAATGAATGAAATTGATGCATTATGTTTATCTTTTAAATAAAAGCAGGATTTCTCAGCTTGCATAATATCCTTTACTTCTGCCCCCCACAGGGTTGAAAGACCATATTTGAAACAGTTTTCTATCTGTTACTAGGACTTTGTCCTTTTTCCCTTTCCCATAACTCACAATCGACCCTGAATCAGGTTTCAAGAACAATTGGAACTGTTTTACGAAATCAATAGGAACATTTTATTGCTTGTTATTCCTTGCCAGGCTGCTTTATTTCCTTGTTCCTTACTGTGCTCCTGTCCTATGATTTTTTTTTTTTTAATCAGAAGACTGGTAACCAGTAGTAACCAGACTAGTAAGTAATTGTCTTGTTGGCTCCTTTTGCACTTAGTCGAAGGAAGATTCTTAGGAAGTTCTTAGGAAAATTGCTTTGTGCAGGTAACAAATGGAACTTCTTTCGTCACTCCTGGGCAGAAGAGGGTGGATGGAAGAAATGAGTGCAGGGAATTTTCCATTCTTTGAGGCTTTGTTCTTCTCTCTGGATACCTAAACAATACCCTGATAAGGAAGACAGGCTTTACTACCGGTTTATGAAGGACCTGTTCCCACATGTACAGAGTATCTCCTCTCCTATAAGATATGAACAAATGTATCAGATATGCCTGAACTGAAATCAGGTCGTAACTCTGGCAGTCACTCTGAATAGTCGTTACTTCTGGGTGTTCATCATCTCACAAAGCTGGGCTCAAAGAAACTTGTAATGAGGTAAGGGAAGGTCTTGGCCTTTAAAAGTCTTAGGGAGTTTTGCTGTTGACTTGACTGGAGTCAGGATTTCACCTTGAATATTTACCCTGTTGAATGTCCTAAATTCCACTACAGAGAAAATGCTTTCCAGTCTTTCTTTAGTGGCTAACGTCCCCAAATTTTGTAGACCTCTGCAGGACTTTAATTCCCTATCCCTCCTTGTCACATGTCCTGTAAGCTACTTTCTTGGAAAACTGCTTTGAAAATAGGTGTACTCTGCACACAGGTGTTAGACTGATGCAGAGTCTGAGCTGGCAGCCGCCTTCTGATAGGGGCTGCTTATTTATTACTGATTAAATCAAACATCAGACCTGACAGCATTTTAGCCTCCAGAAAAAGAAACTGGAATTTAATTTTATTATGAGTTTGCCTTAGAACCATTTCATTCAGATTCATGACCCTGCACTCATGTATTGATATTCAAGAGATTAATCTTATTTTAAGTGACAGGTGAAAGTCTTCAGATCAGGCATGTGGTATGTATCTATCTGTGCAGCAAGTCTCCAAATGGATCCTTCCTAGATAATTAACAGATTTCAAGGCAGTGACACAGTGATAATAATTCATTCTAGAGTTCAGTTACATACTTGATTGACTTTAAATATGTTAAGATAATAATAATAAGAATAAATTCTATAATTCAGGCATTATAAGAGCTTAAAGGCAAGTGTCAGTTTGTTCTTCACTTCCTAGCAGATTAGTTTTCTAATATATCTGTTTTCTAATGAAATTGCAGTGCCGAAGCTGTAATTGGGGTTATCTGCCAAATGTTCTTATGCCTATTTACATTATAAGCTTCAGCTGAAACTGACATATATTAGGAATTTCCAAAATACACGCCAGATATATACAGCATGCAGGGAAAATGAAACATTTTTAATTCAAAGTGGAGACTCCTGCACGTCATAAGTCTTTCTCTGTCATTTCATCACAAAGAACTTCTTATACTAATTGTGAGTAACAGTACTGATTAAGTAGGGTCCGAGAATACCCAATCTCCTACCGCAAGGCTGAATGGTCTAACTGCTTGGCTATTAAAAAGAAAGCAACCGGGGGACCATCATTTCATCCACTGAGCAGTCAAGGAGGGACATGTGGGGAGGGCTTGGACTGGGTCCCGGAGAAGACTTTGGTTCTTCGATATTTGAGAGGGAACTGTCACCACCACAGTGGTGGCCCCTCTAGACATACGGAACAGCAACATTCCGGATATCTGAATAAGCTTCTACCAGCAAATGTGGATGTTCTCAGCACTTGTCTTAAGAGCACAGTGGGTCACTATATTGACCATCAAAGCGCAATGTTCTTACTTGCTTTTTAGGCCTAACTTGCAATTTTATAGTTCACCTCACCTGCAATATGACTAAAAACAGGCAACTTTTCCACATATACTTAACTCACTGTTTTTGTCATCTCGTGTCCTACCTTTTACGCAACAGAAGAGAAAAACGCGCTACTGGAATACCCACCAACTGGTGCTGAACGTGCTGTCTATGCTGACCACAGATAGGGTTCCCTGTGCCGTGTCTCCCTTTGAATGCCAGGATACACCTTCAGAGAAATTAAACAGCAAGCTGCTCTGTTACTGTGGCTCTAACCTTTCCCTCGCCATCCCTTTATCTTATACTCACTCCTGTTTACTAGTCCCAGAGCACTTTTTCAAGTACGTGTTGTCCTGTATTTTGGTGGTGCGCACCCTTTGATGAATTGGAGGTCTTGTGAGCAAGTGCCCTATAGAGCCTTTGGAAAGTGTTTTAATTATTGACCAGAGTATAGGGAGGATAGATAGCTGAGGTGGAGAAAAGCTCTTATAAGTAGCTTAAGGAAAAAACACCTCATGACAAGGATTTTTGATAAAGGGAAACAAATATGTCAGAAAATGATTTTTGCATTTTTCAGACCATGCATTTAGACTATCTTGACTCTGAACAGTCAAAGCCTTATAAAGGAAAAGAAATCCTAAGTATTAATCACATTAATATCAGGAAATTATATGATCCTTTTATATGATTCTAGCTCTGGGAACTCAATGATGACTGTGTTTTAGGGTTTCACTTTTTGCCTCCTGTTGTGACCCTAAATATTTCACAAAAGAAGTTTGACCACAAAAATATTAGTTAAAAAAGAATTTTATACACTATGAAAGGCCAGATATTTTCCTCAGAACGGTGGACAAAAAAGCCTGTTATGCTGTGGTGAAAGTGGAGAAACTCTAGTGAGTCCACAGAACTACGTTTACATTCATATAAAACCAGGGAGAGATCAGAATCAGTAATATTATACTTTTCTTTATTAGAAAAGATTGCCAATAGTGTCAATATTTGCTACAGTCGTAGTTCTTAACCAAGTGTGCCTTGATCTCCTATCTCTAGTGATTAGTCCAATGAGCTCAATTAAAACAAAGAAAGTTATTTAGCATTGTGTTTGCTAAAAATAGATCTGATCCTTATGGCCTTAGACAGATTAAACTATGCTTCAGGTGGTGAAAGGACAGACTTCTTTGGTATGATGCTGTTACTGAGCTATTTCTCTCTGAAACTAAACTTATATGTGGAAAAAAACCAGATTTATTTTATGCTGCTCAGGACCTTAAAAGAAATTACAATTGTCACCTACCTGTGTTTTCCTGTTTTTCTGTCCACCTTACTACCTGCCTGCGGAAAAGATTAGAAGTGAATATTCTTTATTTCCCAGACTTCTAAATAGATGATACAGTTTTGTTCTGTCTGCCTTCCTTCTGATTGCACATCAGCAGATGATTGCAATTGTTTCAACATAGATATATTTTTGTACAGTGGATCCTATAGTCATTTTAAGCAACTTTCACTTTCTTTTCTTAAGAAAAACCTCTGTATAATTTTATTTTTTTTTTTGATTTCTAGAAATCCTTTCCCTAACCTTTTCGGAAACACATCAGTGTCTATAATGCTAGAGCTAAGCCCATCAGCTTTCTCACTGTGGCAATTAAGCTGCTCTGTGATTAGCAGCAGGTTATGCAACAGAACATCAGACATCGCATCTGCTGTTTTGCTTTTTCTCTAAAGGCTGGTAAAGGAACCTTTTATGTCATCAAGGACAGGAACACCCTAGCACCTAATAACAGATATAGATCTGTGGTGCTAGAGAAAATACGATTGCCATAAATATCACTTGAACTAGAACTCAAACCCTCAAAGGCATCTAAATGCTTAACTCCTACTGGTTTCAGTAGGAATCAGCCATTCAAAGACATTTTTAGAATTTGGGACTGTGCAGGTACCGTAATGAGTACAAGGGAAATACAATAAGCAAATATTTAACACAAAATTTTTACTTTGACAGATTTATTTCTTCAGTAGATATTTGTTTTTTAGCAGTTTCATCATACATTATAGCCCAGCACAGTACATCAGTAGGACACAGCTTTTACACCAGAGTAGATATACTTTTATCAACGTTTCTTATTTTTTGAAGGTTTTCATAACTTTACTGTCAGACCTTTCCTTGGGCTAAGCCTTGGGTGAAATAAATCTCAGTCCAGGAACTGCATTTCATTTTCAAAATACCTTCTTAAGCACCTGGATCTCCCCTTTCTGTCAGATCAAGGGGTGGCAAGGTGGCATCAGTGACATCATTCTGCTAACACTACAGCAAAATCTCTCCTGCCGTGTTACTTTCTCTTCTTACTCCGACACCCCCTCTTCCTCCTCTTCCTCCCTGCATGTCCTGATCTGTCCCTCTGGCTGTATGTTTGCAGGTTAGGCAATGAATGAGGTAGCATTTGCTCTCTAACATTCTGTGATCTGATTCCACAAACAGTTTCCCAGACACAGAGTCCAGCCAAGATCAATGAGATCATTCACATAAGAAAATACAGATTTGTAGGATCACGCCCTTGATCGCCTCCTCTCTGCTGTTGGAACTAATGTCCTTTCCCAGCACCACCATTACAACACTCTTTGGCATCTCTTTCTTTTATTGTTTTCCTGACAGTTTGACCATTCACTCTTTTATTTCATCCCTTAACTTCCTTGAAAGCCCCATCTGTCCTTTTCCTTCCCAAAGGCTGGGGACTTCTAAACAATGAAAACTCAGGTAAAATTAATTAAAATGGTTGATTCCTCCTATGTTTAATTGCTGGAACATGAGTTCTTCTCTGAAGCCTGATGAGTGAGTACGTCCTTCCTCCAGAGGCTTTCTATCCTGCCATGAGTCGGCTCCCATTCTCTCTGTGCCACAGAGCATCATCATTATCACTGAAAAAGTCACTCCTCCGTTTATGTATATCTATACACACCACAAACATCATTTTTACAGTGGGTTGCATCATGTGATGCCAGAGCTTTAAAGAAAACAATTTCTTAGCGGGAAATACAGAGAAAACACCAATGAGCCCAGGGCTGTTTCATCTGAAATCAACAGAGATTCGGCCACTGACTTCAGTGGGAACAGAATTAGATCCCAAGACGACAACTGCACGGCCTTGGAGGGGCTGATTTACACAAATATTTCTGATTGAAAGAAAAAATACATTCCCTGAAGTAGTAAGAATAAGAGCATATAAATACTTAAATGCTTCTCCCTGTGCCACCAGTAGCTTCATGTCTTGTTGCCCCCACTCAGTCCTTTTAATAAGAGAGCCCTTCAGCCCCCAGAGAACCTACTCTCTCTGATAAAAGAGGTGTTTTCGCATTAGGTTTTCAGTTAGGTTTTTTTCAGTTAGGTTTTGTCATATTTTGGTTCCTTTGGTAGAAACCTGCAAATGATTCCCAGTAGTTATGTAGGCACCTGTAAACATGCAGAGTTTCTGGCATGGGACCTGTGAGGACTGCTAAGGCCTCCCACAGTTACTCTGGAATGCTTGCCAAGGGGAGGAGACTCTTCTGCAAAGACTTTTGCGGAGATTCAAGAGGACTGTGAGCAGATTCCCTTCCCATCATCCCATGGTTGAGCATAGGCTATGTGTGTAGGTTGTTAAGGGCCAAGCTACGGGTTTGTATGCAGACTGTCAGCTACCATGTCAGCTATCTGAATAGATATATTCAGATATCTATAGACCCGGCCACAGGTATTTTTGCAGACAGGTGATAGAAGTGTCATATTCGTCCTGTGATCCTTTCTGTGGAAAAATAAGAAGAGCTGCCCCCCTGAACAGCCCATCACACTTGCAGGCCGGTACCCCATCCTTGCTCTTCGTATTGTCTGTGACACCTCCTGTGAGCTGTCCTTTCCTCTTGTGAATGGAGATGGTGGGATTGGATGCCAGTCTGATGGAGCTAAATACCATGACAGATAGATAGAAATTCGTCAGATATAAGCCACAAGTTTTGGAAAGCTACCCATATCTAGTCCTGCCATTTACCTTAATGTATTATATTTTATTCTGTTGCATTAGCCCTGAATGGCTAAGTAAGCCCATATGATGGCAGTATTTGTTACTGGCAAATTATTTGCTACACAGCTGTGTTTCAGTATGGAGAAGTAAAAAAAAAAAAAGTGTAAAAATTGCGCACTAGCTGTTCCTGGGCTTACAACCATTACATTCCCCATGGACATGTTGACAAAGATCTTAACAGTTGTGAACCAGCTATTTCTGTGCTCATGGCTATTAGAAAGTCTTCACTGAGAAGCCAAAGGAGTTTATAATGGTCATGAACCAGCTATTTCTGAGTTCATGGCTATTACAGATTCCAAAGAAATGCCAGTGAAGTTTATCACGTTCATGAGCTGCGTGTTTCTGTCTCACAGTGACTGCAAGCTGTACTGAGAAAGTGAAAGAGTTTGTAATGGTCACACATGAGCTATTTCTAGACTCAGTGCTATTACTAACTCAGATAAGAAGCCAAAAGTTCACAAAGTGGTATTTCTTTCGCCCCTGGCAAACTCCATGTAGAAGCTGATAAAGCTACTAATGTTTCTCAGAAAACCACACTCTAATTCACAATAACACCTCTCAGAGAACTACAGTGGTGCAAAGTCTCTGCTCTGCTCAGAGCCACCGTGGCAACTTGCCAGGAGCCTGAGGGCTGCAACTCATTTATATATGCATTTACATAAATTTACATGAATTTTGTGTCAATTTGTATTCCGTCAATGTTGCAATGAAACCTATACTGAAGAGAATAACTAACATATAGCTAACTGACTAACACTAATGCTGTTTTTCTATTTTTCATTGTACATCTTTCACTCTCATTTTCTTTGTAGCTTTCTAGTACCCATTCCTTAGCTGGTCTGACTTCCAGTCTCAGAGAGAGTCTGTTTTGCAGTGTAAAGAAAAACCGTGTTTCATCTACATTCGATGGCAGGGAAGCAGAGAGTTGTGGCTTCAGCAAATTGCTTATGCTGTACACTTCGCAATCTCCCCAACCACCGGTGGCTAATATACATATTAAAGAGGGCAGTGCTAGTACAGTCCCTTGCTGACCTCCACACGTGGAGCCCTCAGAATATTAATGAGATTTTAAATATACACATTTAAAAAATCCTGAAAATCAGAAGTAGTAGGTCTTTTTGCATGAAAGCGACTGCTAAGGTAGAGTTTTAGAGATAAAAATAACTCGGTCGTCTGAATTAGTCATTTGATAGCAAAGGTCCCTTTTGTGACAGGATCTATTAGGAATTAATGGATTTTGATGCCATTATGTACCTTTGCCTTCTCTTAAGGATGCGCAGTTTATATAATACTTCTTTATTCTTCAGTGCAGGTTTCAACAAAGGTCACTATAACTTCAGATAATTATCTGTATGAACCACAACCTCATATTCTCACTTCTGCCGTCCTCATGAAACCACTAGCTTTGAGATGAGAAGAGTTCCCCACTTGTTGCTTGAGGGCATGACAATATTTTAAAGTGGAGATGGATTTAAATCTTATGTGGTTTTGCCAAGGTCAGGCATCAACAAATAACCTTAAAGACTCAAGATCCCTCTGCAATTACCTAGCATTCAAATGGCTGATAACGCTTACTTGAGAAGCCTTGCTAGGGTAGGAGTAAGTGACAGAAAAGGCTACAGCTAACGGTGATCAGCTTCTGTGTTTGCAGGTGCTGCAAGTGCAGTTTACATTGGCTGATTAAAACCTGTTTTTAAAATATTTTGAATTTTCTGCTGTTATAGTCTAGTTAGCATGTAGCTTGTATTGGTGAACAGTTACAGCAATAAAAGATTTTTTTGACAGTATTGCTCACTTGAGTGACCAGGCTTTCGCATCTGGGCCTGTATCACTGGAGTGCTGGTAACATGCTACTCTTTAGCAGAAGTGGAAGTTTTACAACTTATGCGTTAAATTTCAGAGAAATACTAGGTAAGAATTTACTGGGTTGGACCAAAAGTCCTCTAGTCCAGGGCCTTGTATGGTGATGTTGAAGTCTTCTGTTCTTCTTCAGTGTAAGCCAACAAGAACGGTGACTGGGCACAGACGCACAAGGAAAAGAAAAGCAATGTGGTTAGCATATTGTGAGGTTTCCCGTGTTTGGCAACTGACTGTCTGGCAATCTTTGGAATAAGCACTGCCTGGTATCAGGTGGTGGTATCAGCATCTCAGCATGGAACAGTCCTGATGGATTTGTATTCCGTGACTTTGTTTAATTACTTTTTGAACCCAATCACAGCTCTGTCCTCCCAATTTTACTTTAGAAGGAATAGTGAAGAAACATTTTTTTTCTTTCTCTGTAGAGTCTGTGGGAGTGAAACTCAAAGGAGGATGTAGACAGGAAGCTTTTAAGCCAATTGAACGTGCATAAGTCCATGGGACCAGATGGGAAGCACCCAAGGGTGCTCATGGAGCTGTTTGATGTCATTGTGAGGTCCCTCTCCATCATCTTTGAGAGATCATTGCAGCTGGGGGAGGTTCCTGATGAGTGGGAAATCTGTCCTTGGAGATATTCAAAATTCAGGGATTTGGACGGGACGGTCTCCAGAAACCCCTTTCTACGTATGCAATTCTGTGATTCTATGTGCTTGTACAGAGAAACGCGTATGGGAGTCTGTCAGTTTTTCAAAACACTTCACATTGTATGTCTGATTCACCACCTGGGTGAAGAATTCCACAAGCAGACAGAAATGAATTGTTTAACTGTAAAGTACATGAACTCTAGCATTAAATGGAGAATCTAAAGAAGCTGATATGCAGTGTTAGATTGAACTTTGTGTAGATGTACTGCTATGCTTAAATGATACCTTGCTCCTTATGAACTCAGAATGATTTGCAGACATCAAATGAGTCTCACAGCTGTTCTGTGGGGTGGGGAAGTGTCCTGTTTGCGGAGACAGATGAAGAGAAGGACCATAGCCAAGCCAGGGCTGCAGAAGCAGGAAGGTTAGGCTAGGTTGGTGGGGCTGCCACAGCGAACAGAGGAGAAGATAGAAAGACAAGGCAGAAGCTGATTTTATGTGCCTCTGGGCAAAGTGGAAACCACAGTAGGGTCTTTTACTGCAGTAGATGAGAGAAGAGTGAGAAGGCAGAGCGAGAGGTCTGTCCTACTACCTCTGCTCCCAACCACCAACCGAATTTCGTAGGCTGCCAAAGAACAGAGCCAGCACAGCTATGCTGCTGCTGTAGCTGTCTGCTTATGGTGTGGAGGATGTTGTACCTTCTTCAGGTGGGGTGCTCTCCAGAGCTCCAGATGTGTCACAGGGTGGCTGTCAATCTTGTACACTAAGAGGCTAGCCTTTTCTCCTGAAATGGAGCCTTCAGGGAACTAGCCTTCCTCCATTTTAAAAGATGTCCCATGCTGGTGGATGACAGGTTAACCATGAGCCAGTAGTGCGCCCTTGTTGCTAAGAAGGCCAATGGGATCCTGGGGTGCATTAAAAGGACTGTGGCCAGCAGGTCGAGGGAGGTTCTTCTCCCCCTCTACTCTGCCCTAGTGAGGTCCCATCTGGAGTACTGTGTCCAGTTCTGGGCTCCCCAGTTCAAGGAAGATGAGGAGCTACTGGAGAGGGTCCAGCGGAGGGCTACGCAGATGATGAGGGGACTGGAGCATCTCTCTTACGAGGAAAGGTGGGAGGAGCTGGGCTTGTTTAGTCTGGAGAAGGCTAAGGGAATCTTCTAAATGCTTATAAATATCTTAGGGATGGGTGTCAGAAGGATGGGGCCAGACTCTTTTCAGTGGTGCCCAGTGGCAGGACAAGGGGCAACGGGCACAAATAGGAAGTTCCGTGTGAACATGAGGAAGAACTTCTTCCCTCTGAGGGTGACGGAGCACTGGAACAGGCTGCCCAGGGAGGTTGTAGAGTCTCCTTCTCTGGAGATACTCAAAACCCACCTGGACACGGTCCTGTGCAGCCTGCTGTAGGTGACCCTGCTTCGGCAGGGGGGTTGGACTAGATGATCCCCAGAGTCCCTTCGAACCCCTACCATTCTGTGACTCTGTAATTCTGTGATTCCAGTGTTGCACAGGGAAAGTGAAGATTGGATTAGTCAGTCGAATGATCAGACATTCACAGTGCAATGCTAAGCAATGTAAGTGTTGATTAAATGTTGCTCTAAGTGCAAAAGCCAGCCTGGAGAAATCCTTTAACAAAAAGTACCTACCAAGCTGAGAAGAAATAAGGTTTGTCTTTTTGTTTTGTCTGAAGATTACACTGAATTGAATGGTTTGAAAAAAGCAATCATGGATTTATCTTCGTGTTTCAGATTGCCATTTAAAACACAGTTCTGCTTTGTAATCCACATGAGAAATTTCATGCAAGCAAAGAAACTTCTCAAAAAAAATTTATTAAGAACTGTATAAAGAGCAACTGATTGACACACCTGGGCAACTGAGGGTCGGTTGTGAAATGAGTGAGTACTGTGTGCGAGGTAGGGTTTTGACATGTGGTGTCCAGACAGCTTCTTCTGTCAGTAGACGGAATGTTTTAAGAAAGGGTCTTTACTGGAGAAATCTGGAAATCTCCATCTGGTTCACTAGCTCATGGCTACGGCAGCACTGCAGCTCCTTGCAGGATCTGGAGCTCTGGTTGCAGCTGGAGAGAGAAATGGGCTCCCCTGCATCTCCAGGCAATGACAGGGGGAAGGTGGCAGAGGACAGGGGTAAAATATCACTTGTTAAGAAAGTATGTAGTCTAAGTCTCCCAGTTTCCATCCTGACACGCTGCTTGAAGGCTGAAGGATCTGCCTAGAGTGGGGTGGGGAATGGGGGGTAAGCCAGGGAGGTACTAGGAGTGCTCACTCACTCAGAGCAACGTTTGAGTGATTAGATCTAAGCTACCTTTGCCGAATGCCATTTCATTTATGAAAGCCACCTTATGGCTTGAAATCCAGGTCTATATACTCTATCACAGCCAACAGCAGTTTACATTTTATGTAACTAACTCCTTTAAAACCAGAAATTGTTGTATTTCTTTGCAGGCTTTATACAAAAATGATCAAATCGTTGCTGAACCATGAAAAGCTAAGCTAGAAATGTATTGCCCAGGAGAACTGCAGCTAGGTTCCCTTCTATGCTCACGAGCTTGAGGTACATGGAGATTTCCACATTCCACATGTTGAACACAGGCTAAAAACTTGGAACAATACTTGTTGCTTGCTGTGTATAGAGTATCTGGGATAAACTGGTCCTGTGCAATGCAAACCATGTAGAAGTGACAGGGATCTGAGATTGAGCTGAGGCACAATTTCTGTATTTTCAGCTGGCTGATTTCTTATAGTCTCTTATGGACTGTAACTGACCACCGACTCAGTGGCCACGTTCTGATGAGAAGCCTGGCTTTACCCACTAAAAGGCAGAAGCTGTCATTTTGTGGAAGGAGCAGAGAAATGATTTTGCATGGATCAGATAGCAGTGATTACCCTAAGAAATATCACAATACATACAGAGCTGTCCCTGTTGGTTACAGCAGACTGTCAGATGGAGGCCTGCATACAAATGGAGCAGATGATTAAAACAGGTCTAATGTGACTCCAAAAAATTTATAGTAAGGAATGTAAATATATAGTAAATAACATTTTTCTTGCTGGAAAGGCAACAAAAATATTGTCATCCACTGTCATGCCAAGAGATCACTTGATTGTGGTGGGAAATAAGAACCATTATCTTCCCAGCTTCATGGATAGATAGAATGAGACACATTTTAGGCACGAAGCTTTACATAGCGCAAACATGATCTTAATGTTCTTTCAATCGAAAAAAAAATTAAAGATTTACTTGAGAGAATATTTTTTTTCTGTGGCCATGGATACCTCAAGCCATGGAAATACATGACTGTTACCAATAGTTCTTGTCCTTCTGCTACTGGAATACTGTGTTGTCACAGAAACAGTGGTGTAGAGACAACCAAGGGAATAATGAGCTTTAGTGCAAGGCTGCGAGCTATGGTCTGGGACAGGGAAGGTGGCAGATACTTAAGCCACTTTAAGCAGGGCTGAAAGATTTCAAGGGCGATGTCAATTTGTTGTCATGATTGCACAGAAAAGTTGAGGCTTGTACCTGTATTTGCTGCAGCTGAAACTATCTCAGATGTATTTTCCATTTCAGTCTCTTGTTCCTTAGCAGAGAACTGCCAGGTTCGCTCTTCTTTATGAATGATGCAAAGGAGAAGTCTAACTGCTGCTTCTATTCATTTCACAAAATGCTCAAAGTTATTATGTTATAACTTGAAGTTGGAGAAATGTGCTTTGTATATGCCAAAGTCTATGACAGGAACTATAAGTTTAAGTAAAGAATCGTTGATAAATTATTTGGTAAGAAAAGTTGCTTATATCTGAAGAAAAATGATGACAAAGCAGAATAAACGTAAAGGGTTTTCTCTCCTGTGTGTACATTAACTCTTAAGTTCCTGATTTCACATTTAATTACAGCAAAAGTTTTGCTATTTTGTCTTATGCGTGTTGCTTGAAAGGCTTTTCAGGCAACCATAAGGATTACTGAGGGATTAGGAAATAACAGAGGACTTGGTATGGATTTCTAGATTTTAGGATAAATGTTTTATACTGAGAAATTCCACAACTACAACTACATGTAAGTACTTCAGGAGCCCGTCCAATATTTTACCTTCAAATTGTATTCACTTAATGTTTTTGAAATGGCTGGAATGTTTATTCCAAGTTCTTCTGTAGCAGAAGGAATTTTTTTTGAGGTACTTAGAGTCAGACCTACTAAAAATGGTGAACGCTGAGCCCAAATTACAGCAAACTTTTTGCACATTGAAAGAATTTTATGAATCAGTTAAAGTGAGGTATTGAAATGTATTCATACTGACCATAAATCTTATTTGAAATAACATGCTGAAACTAAGGGTAGTTGAATTGTATATATGAAGGCAAATGAAATGTACACTAAATAGAAGAGTGTCTTTTGAAATAACACACTTTTGGTGGCAGATTTTCAATTGATGTATTTGCTCTTCAGTTATTTTTAGAAGTGTGATTACCTAAGTAATCATTTTTGGTGTTTTTTTTTGTTGCAGAAATTTTTCTTCTTTTCCCCTAGAAACTACTGTATGTTCTCTCTAATGAGAATTTACAGTGTTCAGTATTTTACAGGATAGAGCCCTGTTGGCAGAGTACAGCAGCCAGGGTAGTTCTCTACAGTTCATTACTGATAGTGCAGTGAAGTGCTCTGTTTATTTTAGACCTCACATCACACTTGTCTCCAAGGTATCTCAGCAGCTCAATGTTTGAACTATCTCCCTGTGAAAAGCAAGATTGTTTTTTCTTATGCATGTACTAGGGCTTTATCCAGGGTAGCTTGTGATGTGTGAAGATATGAAATTTCCACTGCTTCCCTGAGGAGACTGTTTTACCCTAGCAGATCTCCTTGGCACATAGTTTTCACCTGAGATGCAGGCTGACTGATTTCAAGCTGAATTGTTTCTTCACTATCAGAAAGCTTGCTGGAAACCTCCTGTATGCACCCTGAACGCAAAAATTCATTTGTTGGGAAGAAAAAACCATCTTAAGCAGCATCTTCTGCTGAATGTCCCAACAGCATTACTAGGTCACGGGAGTGGGGAAATTCAGTGAGCGGTGGCTCATGTGCCTCTGAGCTCCCATTCTGTCAGCAGTTTCCATTCTTCTGCTTAGCTGATGTAAACAACAATGAATTTGTGCTGATTTACCAAAGGAGAATATGGCACTGCAGTGTTTTTGTCTTCCTAATTTTAATATTCGTTTTTGTTTATTTTCTGCTCTTTGTGTTACTTCTTTTGTCTGCTGTGGCTAAGATAAGACCCAGCATACAACTACCTGACAGTAACTTCCAAGCAGGACAGCTGCTGATTTACTTATTCTGAGGCACAGAAACACAACAAATATAAACATGGAGGATTAGGGAATCAGAGGTTGCTTCCCACATCCTGGATCCAAGCGCAGGATCCCAGCTCTGCACCAAGGGAAGATGTGTATGAGTAGCCTCTCCCACACGTTGTTTACCAAGAAAAGGAAACACGTGGGCAGCCGAGGACCAGCAACATGGGGAGCTCTGAGTCCCCTCTCCCCCTGCCCCAGGGAGCTCTGGAGCAGCATCCCAGTCTGTGCTGCTCCTGTGGAAAGTCAGAAGCAGCAAACACTATTTTCTAGACTGGCCTGTGATTCTGGACACAAAGAAATCAAAATAGAAAACTAGTAACCGCGCTGCATGCTGCATTGTTCCAATGATGGCATGTTAGAGCATATTCAAACAAGAGTATCACTTACCGTGGCATCGCTGCTAAGAAGAGATCAGAGAGGATTACAAAGTATTTTGACATAATAATAGCTAATCAGCTGGGCAGACTCAGACTGCCCTGATCAGTCTAAAAGGTAATGGGATTACTATTGGAAAAAAAAAAAAAAAAAAAAAAA
>Ga0065711_1034550_pt1 | contig 23579 bp, 12 predicted proteins | sample Hoacrofraction12_FD_59098 | JGI IMG/M metagenome (GOLD analysis project Ga0065711, IMG submission 59098) | Hoatzin crop microbial communities from Cojedes, Venezuela - Epithelial fraction 12 v2 (version 2) | ecosystem: Host-associated > Birds > Digestive system > Esophagus > Crop | place...
CCCCCTTATTTTTTAAACCCTGCTAATTTCATCAGTTCGGTTTACAGCACCTCTTCCTCCTCCCTACTCCAATGCGCACAAAACCACTTCAATTAGCTCAGCTGAGGAGGTAGCAAAATGTAATGTCCAAGTGGATTTCCTCTGCTTAAAGATGCCTATCATAGTGGAATTTTACCTCTTCCTTTCTGCCATATAGGGTAGCATGTCTCAGCCTGGCTGGAACTCAAAATTCTCGAGTTTGTTTAACAAAACTGTGTTGGTGAACTTTTAATTTTTATCTCTTTTTATCGTGTAACTCTGTTTTGATGTCTTGTTTTAATGGTATTGCTATGTCTCAAACCTCCAACTAAGAATTCTGAAAAGTTTTCTAGCAGCACAATGCTACTGTTTTGCACATTTTCAGCTATGGACCATTTTTCATGTCTGTTTAGTCCCTCACATTTTTTCTTTTTCTATCTGTATTGCAGGCAAGAAAGGCTTGTGTACAACGGTGTGCTGAAAGGCTGCTTAACTACCTGCCTATCAGCCATCTTTGAAGCTGGTCCTTCCCAGTGTGCACCCTGTAGAAGCAGAAAAAGCAGAATAGCTTTACTGAAAGAATTTGATTCTGAGCAGATGCTTTGGCACATATAGATATGCTGCATAACATAGCATATCGTTTTCTAATTTCTTTTGTTCTATATGGTAGGTGACCTTGTGCCACAAATTTATGGCCCGGTGAATTGCTGTACTTTACGTGAATTTCCTAATCAGCTACTTCAATCATAATGTTGTTGTTTGAACTTTGTAGGGCAAGTTTCTGATCATATGCTCTTCCTTGCAGTAGAAAAAGTACTTGAAACTTACTTGTGATCTCTCTTGCCACACAGATCTACCATCACCTGACATTTCCTTTTTATCTTTTAAGATAATAGATCAGCTATGGAGAAGGATGTATGTTAAACACAGAGGAAAATGTCAAAGGTTTATAAACATAACAGTGTAGGAATTATGTAAATATTTTCATTGACCTTCATCATCATCATATTCCAGAAAGTCATGTTACGCTTGGGATGGATGAAAAATTTTTGTGTAATTTTAATAGATAACATATGATTCACTTTATCTGTTGGGGCACTGTGAGATTATGAGCGGACTTAAAGGGCTGACTTCTCTTCAGGGCCGCTGACTCAAACCAGCAAAGGGATGAGCACACTTGTGTGGTACCACAGCATTGGGGTTGCACGTTACGGCTCTGGCATCTGGATGAGTGTGCTGAGGAGGACATTGGACGTGCTGAAGATAACCGGCTCCCCGCCCTGAGAAGCTTGGTGGTGCCACACAGGCCTGGTGGTGTTGCAACAGGTCACCTGGGGCTGGGGGAGCAGTGGCTTGGCAAAACCTGTGGTAGGAAAGAGGGAGAAGAGCACCTGGTAGAAGAAAACAGACACAAAACCGTTGGCTGTTTAATTTATGAAGGGGGAGGAGTGAGCTTTTAATGGTGTGGACGGTGGCCCCTATTCATGGAACCAGCCTAGGAGAGCAGTCATGGACAGCTGATGCCCTGGGGCTGTAACAGAGGGGCAAGCGAAAGAGCCAGTGCTGCAGCCTGCATACACACATTCCAGGCTTCATCACCATAGGCTGGGAGAGGCTGGCTGGGGGAAATTTTTGAGGGCTGTGGCACCTCTGTTTTGCCTGTTGCTTGCCTCACTCTGTGTCGAATCTATTTACAACATTCAAACATTCACCCTTCAGGCCAGCCTCTGTCTGGAAGCCCAGGCGGGGTTTTTACAACGCAGAATGGCAGGAGCTCTGCACTCTGGCACTGAATCCTTAATTCAGGGTCCTGAAAGACCTAAGAAGGCCGCTGTTTCTTAACAGGGAGAAGACAAATTAATGAGCTTCAGGAGGGACGGAGTTATGAAGAGGCAAAGCAGTGACAGTACAGCGCTGCCTAGATTGGTCAAAGCAGTGTCTGAGAAGGGTGGAAGGAGAAAACACTCAGGGCCAACACTGCCAAGCTAGCACAGGGTGGAAGAGTAGTGTGAAATGCTCGTTGCTGGGTTTGAAATAGGCTCTTATGAGTTGGATGTTGTTGTAAGCTACCTAGAGACTCTGGAAAACAAAGTGTGATGGTATCTAAAAACTGAGGGAGCAAAAATATCTTACCTGGAATACAGTGGTCACAGAATCACAGAATGTTAGTGGTCAATTCTGCATATTTCTCTACAAAGTCATCTAACAGGTAAGAGAGAAGAGAAAATAACTAAAAGACAAACTTACACAAGAGGGATACAAACCACCGAAAAGTATAGAAAAGTCATGACCAAGCCTTTTTGGAAAGATACAAGAGCAAAAGACTTAACTTGATAGACAGCAAATGGAAGAGTAAATATTTTATTGAATGCATAGTAAATATTTTATTGAATGCATAATTGACCTGTATAACTCGCAGCATCAAGATCAATGTAAAAAGATTTAAGCATTTTAAATGATTTTTGAAAATAAGCACTTTTGTAGACTATGATGACATTCAAAGTTACATCAGAACAGGTAAAGACATTTTGTGTATTTATGTAAACTTATAACAATAGAAGTCCTCCAAGTCATGAGGGTAGATGACTTTTAAGGAAAAAATCCCCATATGTGAACAGAACTGAAAGTCAGCTGTCTACATCTTGTGGGGTTTTGATCTTTGTGTGATCAATCAAATATGGTCTGTCTCAAGACACTGAGCTAGATGGAACATTGATCTTATTTAATTTGGCAAATCCTGCTGGTCTTGCATGCGTATTTTTCTCTGAGCTGTTTTGAAGGAATGGTAACTCTATCTATGAAAAGGCAATAGAAGGGATTATATGTGAGTAATATCCTTTTGTCACTGGTGTCACTTTACTTCTGAGTTTGGGCAGGTTATCTGAGGGTTTGGGTTTTCAAAGGTCAGTGCTTTTGAACGGGTGATTGTTACCTGGTATTTGAATTACACAAGTGAAAATACAGCATTCGGTAAATCTAGTCTGTCTTCATAATCACTAATATAGTTATCAGATATGCTATATGGGCAATTTAATTCTAGTCACCCACAGCAAATGTCTTTGATAGATTAAAGAAATATCTTCATTTTAATAAAGGGGAATATGTGTAGTCCCCTTTTTTATGAGCATCCTTTTGTCATAACAAAAGAATGTCTCAGGATTGCAACTGTAATGCTTCTGAACATGGTAGTTTCCACTGAAAAAGGCTAATTGGCATACATTTTATTATCTGTTATTTATGCAGAACTAGCATGTGCTGTGCGCTTTATGGAGGGGTTATAGAAAGCCATTTCCCTGAAGAGGTTACAGTACAAAGAAGCTACAAACAGGTGCAGGCGCAGAGGTGGGAGGGAACGGAGTGCAAGTGTCTGGAAGCAGACATGGAGTATCTCCTGCCTCAGATCTGTAATTTCCTCTCTTTTAGTGTATGGCTGTGTTGGGTTTTTTTTAATGACTTTTGTACAGGGATGACTAAGATTATAGACATTGTTAGGAAACGTCACATAAGCAATTTCATACTGTGAAAAAATATGGATCTTTTTCCTCACCACTTGCCATAGCCTCCTAAATTGTGACTTTTAACTCAACTTTTTCAATATGATTATTCCCAAGCAGTGACTCTGTGTCGTGAGTGGCAAGCAAACATTGATCACTCATCCATTGCTTTTGAAAGATATCAACCTCTTACTGCTGCTGGTTGGGTGGAGCGTATTTTCTGTCCCCAGGCTGAGCCAACGCTCTTTAGTATTATAGTTCCTGTAGTTGTTAGCAGCTGAGGGGCAGATACATAATCCCCTGAGCTATCCCTTAAGTGATGTGACAACCTCATCAGGATGGCAGAGCAGACCTTAGAAGGCAGCATCTGCTTCAGGTACCTCAACTAATTCTGTGAATTGGGAAGATTTCTGTAAGGGTTAACCAGGCAGACTCATCTGAGCACCCTTGCTGCAAACTTTCCTGTAGTAAAGTCTTTCTCATTCTACACTTTCCTCCAAGTCTGGGTGCATACTGTGTAGTACTTGGAACGATAATGTCTGTCCTTCAGAAGGAAAGATGAGAGAAATATTGGAGAGGTAACAGAACCCCTCCTCGCCAAGAAATGAGCTGATTGCTGCCTGGGTCAGTGCAGAGGCTGGAATTAAATCATCATCAACCTGCTCTATGCATAATGAACTGCCAAATGTGTCAGAGTTTGGGTTTTTTTTGTATGCGTGATACAGATGTTAGGGTTCAAATTAGTGAAGGCTTAGATTAATTTTACTGCGTTAAATTTAGGAACATTGCAAGGGATTTTCTAGGTCTGTAAGCTCAATTTCTGCTTGTCATGTGTAACCTCATGATATTGCACCATCCATAAAGTTACCCAGCTTCATCAGGCTCCATTTTAAATATAGCTAGGTTCTTTCCCCAGTACTGAAAGCGGATGGCTGCTCCAGAACTCCTCTCTGAAGCTTAGAAAACTTTTTCTAATTTCTAAACTAAATTTATTCATGCTACATCAAAGGTATTTGTGTGACAATATTATTCTTTGTCTAAAGCATTTCTTTTCCCTTGATAGTACTTGTATGCTGATGCATTAACAGGGAGATACTGTATCACTTTTCAGCCTCCATTCAGCCACGCTGAGGAAGCCAACCACTTTTCTCTCCCTCTCATAAAATAGTCTCTATTCCCCTGATGGTTTCAGTAACCTTTCTCTGCTCTTCTTCCAGTGTGAATTTATTCTAATTTTATTCTTTAAGCGTGGATATACAGAATGAGGTAGATTAGTCCAGGTGAGGTCTGATCTGCTTTCAGGAAAACTAAGCAGCTGGTGTTGGTCCTCATGTGGATGTGAGATCGGAAAGATAGAAGACAGAGTAGGAGAAAATGGTTAGTTCTTGAAGTAGGGGAATGTCACAAGGGGTTTTCCTTGGAGGCCTGTGTTGGGGCTTGTGTTTGACATATTCATAAATGAATGGAAGAGGGAAGTAACAAAGTTTAATAAATATACAAAATTGCTTAAGGCAGTAAGGATGATGGAAGAGCTGCAGGGCAGCTGGGCTATAAAATGGCACTTGAAAATGAGTGCGGATAAAATGTTAAGCGATCTACTCAGCAAAACCAGTCATAGTTTCATGTGTGAAGTGATGGGTCCTGCACTGGTGGAACCCCAGATACATCCGAGGGACAAGATCCTGGGTTCCGATAGACAGGGCCAAGAAAGCGTCAACTCGGTGGTAGTCAGAAATGCCAGTCAAATGTCCAGCGTTATGAGGGACAGAGTAGAACACAAGGTGAGAAACTTTCTCTGCAGCTTTATAAATCTGATTCAGCTGCGTCTGGTGTGCTCTGTGCAGTTCTGGCTCGCTTAGCTCAAAATGGATAAAGCAAACAGAAGATGAACAAGGAAAAAAAGCCATTAATTAATACGGTTTTCTGGGGTTCAAAAGACTGAGCTTGGGTAAATTATTCATAATGTCATTAAAATTCAAATACAATTGAAGTTTCCTGTCGGGTTAGCTGACACAAAGAAGCTACACCTCATGCATTTCTTCTCTAAGACTTTGTATGTGGTAATGATGAGACGTTTTGCCTGTCTGGAAGTGTCTCTATGCATCTTAAAAAAAGAACATTTGCTACTCAGGTGGAAAGCTTAAAAGAGCAAGGCTTCTGCTATTAAATTCATTAATGTAGAGGGGAAATCTCATGTTCGTGTAAAAACTGGAGGGGCTTGCAGAGCAGCTGGTTCCACAGGGTAGCAGGTAGCGGGTTCCCAGGAGCCCTTGGGGAATGTCTGCCCAAACCAGTGCTGCACTGGGCAGACTGGGAGAGTGCAGAGTGAGCCCAGTTCAGAGACCAGAAGCAGCATAACCCTGTATGCACTGGGCTCTGCCTGGACTTCTCGAGATAGCTAGTTGTCATAGCTCTGGAAAATACAGCACGAATGTAAGCTGAACGAGCTGACAGATTTGGGGCTGCAAAATTACTGGGGCCTGTCTACGCGTGCTTGGTTTGCTACCTGTCTAAAGACTGCCCAAACTAGATTGCAACTGATTTCCTTGTTGCAATGAGAGCAAAATAATCTTTTATTTTTTTTTTTTTCTGGTTGGCAGGCAGAAGAAAGCATTCCTGGTTTGTGCTGGATTTACTGTTCTTTTCTGTGCCTGTGTTTTACATTTTGAGCCAGGCTGTCTGGCAGGGTGTGCTTTTGGGTGCAAGTGAAATTGAGATTGCTGGCCATGATCAGCCTGTACAACAGTGAATACATGCCTGCACTCTAAACAGATCACTATTGTTACTTCTAGTACGTAAATGACTAGGCAAAAATCCAGCCATGGTGGTTAGATTTTTGCTGTGAAAATATTTGTTCTGCTTATAGATGTATTTTGATGGACTATCATCTAAAAGCCTTGAGGAAGCATGGAAGTATGTAGCATGGAGTGCTGATTATAGTACTTCTATGTAATTTGAATTATTTTCGCAAAAGGTCTTGGAGTGTTTTACTACAAAGTAGATCTAGGAACTTTTTTCTGAAGTATGGATTATTCCACTTGATAAGGTGGGTAATAGAAGTGACATCACTGTGTAAAACTAAAGAAGAAGGTCAGCAGGAAAACCCCAAATAAAACGCAGGTTTCCTGGCATAGGTTCCCGCTCATGACTAGGCATTACTTTCTTCTCCAAAATAAGTGTTTATACAATTCCATTCACAATTCTGATTTTTTTTTTTTTTTTACTTGCTTATTGCTTGTACTTAGGCTTTATTTTCCTGCTTAAAACAAACCTTTGAACAGCATTTGTCAAGAATAGCAGAATTCGGAATTAGCGATAGCGAAGCAGTTCTTTGTCTCCTGCAGTATAGCCAATGTCAAATGGGTACATGAGCTCCCAGCTTTAGCTCAGCCTGTGCTTCCTCTACTTTGTTGCAGGTTATGGACACACAGTGCCTTTATCTGATGGAGGAAAGGCCTTCTGCATCATCTACTCGGTCATCGGGATCCCGTTTACACTGCTTTTCCTGACAGCAGTGGTACAGCGCATCATTGTGTATGTCACCAGGCGACCTGTACTGTATTTCCACATTCGCTGGGGCTTTTCCAAGCAGGTTGTTGCAATCATCCACGCTATAGTCCTTGGGTTCATCACTATCTCGTGCTTCTTCTTAATCCCAGCAGCAATATTTTCTGTTCTGGAAGATGACTGGAATTTTTTGGAATCTTTTTACTTTTGTTTCATTTCCCTGAGCACCATTGGCCTTGGAGACTATGTGCCAGGAGAAGGCTACAATCAAAAATTCCGAGAGATGTATAAAATTGGAATTACATGTAAGTGTTTTCTTTTGTAAAAAAAATCAAAAATCGGACTTTTCCTCTCCATTCTGTGGATGGTGATTGGTTTGTGAGCTGTCAGCTAGCAAACTGGGCAGTGTAGGTAGCTGTGCCAAGAGGAAACCTTTAAATAAGGTCCATTTTCTTAGTTAAGAAAGAAAAAGCTGAAACCAGAATTCTGTTGTTCTAGACCATAGCTACTTATTCTGTTATTAATAGTAGCAAAAATGCTCTCTTTACTGTTATGCAAATGGTTACGAGCATCTGGCGCTACAATTTTAGTGCATCACAGAGCAAGGACAATGGTCCTTGTAACCTCAGGACATCTCATAAGGTGAGACGACAGGTGGACAGAGATGAATCAAGGAGCAATGGGAAATGAGGCAGAACAGCAAAGTTTCTGACTCCAGGTGTAACAGAAGGTAGCTGAAGCTGGCACTGGGACACACCACCTGTCAAAGAGAGACAAGTAGGCTGAGATGATAGCAAAGCAAGACCACAAATATTAAATTTGAATTGTTTAATTATTTTGACACAGAAGAGAGACACGGTGATCAGTGATTTGATCAAAGTGGAACTAAGGAAATTATCTTCGTGTTGGCATTCTGCGTGAATGTGTGCTGAGGGTAGTATTCTCCAGTGACAGTGTTTTGAAGCATCCCAGTTTGTGATGCAGCTTCTGTCTGTGCAGTCCTGCATCATCAGACACGTGGGTTAAAAGATCTGAACGGCCAAACGAAACCTTTCCTGTCAGGTCCATTTCTTAGGCTGCTGTGCATTTGTCTGTGCTCCTGCACGCGATCTAGCAATCTCAGTGTTGGCAAAGTGTCCGTTAACTTGGGTTTGTGTTTCGTCTAAAGAAAGATTGGGCCCTGAATTTTCATTTCGTGAAGCAGGGCCTTGAACTAGCCAACAGAACACTTTATTTTATTCTCCTGCCAGGCCTGTTGTCATTGCAGATTTCCCCCCTCTACCCATCGTGTTGTCTTACCAGCAGTAGCTTTTAATTGTTAGCCTGCTGATCTGCAGAGCTGATTGGGGGATGCTAAATGATGGAGAGTGGAGAAAGTCGCACGTAGTAAGGGCCAAAATGCTAGTTCTTCTGAAAACTCAAAAGCAAAAGAAAACACTATGGCTTACATTGTCCTTTCTGAAACTTGAGAACACTTAGGAAATAAATTGCAGGAAATCCTAAAAGGAAAAGTGGCTTTTAGGCAAAGTTATGGCCTTAGAATATGTAATTTCAACAGGTTTTAAGGTCATAACTTCTAAATTATTCTTTTTTCTTTCATGTGAACAATTTAAGGAACCAAATAGGATATATAAAATGTTTTCTGTTGCTGAACCTAAATTTTCTTCAAGACAAGAAGTGGAGTTCTAGATCAGAAAATTCTTAGCAAGTGCTACAGGCTTTTCAAAAAATTTTGGGAGAACACAAGTGCTGTTCTAAATCAAGTGGTGATCAGCTGGAGCGAGTTTCAGAGGTGATTACAAAATTCTCAGTGCAGATTTATAGATGCCTTTTAATTGGCATAGCTTTGTCATTTCCTTCTTATGTTAATGCGTAGCTGCCATTTGATCTCATGAGAGAAAGCTTAAAAACAATTCATAAATGTTAGCTGTAGCGCTGATTTAGATCAGTACCTGGTATTGCAATATCGATTTAGTGGCGCTCCTGGAAGGAGGCGGGGAGTGTTACTGCCAGTGATTAATCTGTAACTACAGGTGAAATATTTATGCCTTTAGGTAACAGAACAGTGACCATATGTAGAGTATAATAATTAATCTGTGTTGATCTTTCAGTACATTTAATGTTCAGCCTTTGGATGAACATGTTGTGCTAATAAATACACATTTCTGTTTGATTTACTCAATGAAATGACAAAATCTTCAAGTAGTCATGCTTCTCATGAAATTGTAATGATCAGTAGCAGCCATCTAAGGAAACGCTGAGATTAAAAAATACTCATTTTAACACCTTCCCTGAAATTCAAAGTGTGTATGTTTGAAGAGGGGAAAAAAAAAAAAAGCACAGTGAGCTATCAACCATACAAAGCTCTGTTTCCAAAAGTCCCAGTCTGAGAGCTGACTGTCACCTTTAAAAATCAGTGAGCACACTACCATAGTCATCAGTAGAAATCATTTAAGTAACGCTTCAAGTTTGTATAGTTTATGTATGTTACTAAACATTGCAAATAATCTTCAAGGTGTCATCATATATAGCAATTTTGTCAGGTTTTTAAAATACCAACAGTAATTTTATAGTAATTTTTCATTTTTATTTTACTGGTTTTGTACATTTTTCTAATTGTTTTTCCACTCATTTCAGGGTGTTAGATATCTTCTTGTAATTTCAAAGGAAAATAATTCAAAAGTTTTCATGAAATAGAAGTGATGTGTCCTGCTAAATTGGTACAAACAACAAACAACCATAATTAGCTGCCATGTTTTTACTTCTATTTGAAACACATAGGAATATTAAGGGAAAAAATCTTTTGCAGAGAACTTAATGATTAAGATTGTAAGTGGGGGAGCATGCATGTGGTAAATTTTAGTATTCTGTTTCATGTAATACCTTTAGATATTTTCCTCTTGAACAGTTGTAACAGAATTAAAGCCACTAGCATTACTTTTTTGATTAATGTGAGGTCTTGTTGATTGTAGAATTAAAAAAAAGAAAAAAAGGATTTGACAGTCCAAAGTGGGTTACAGAGCTCTGAAACTGGGTCATAAACAAAATCAACGTACTGTTCAGAGATGACAGGGGTGGGAAGAGTCACAGGGTTAAAACTGTTCCAGCTCCGTTTAATTTGCTAATAATTAAAACATTTTTTTGTTTGTTTCTGCGTTTGTACCCAGGTTATCTGTTGCTGGGCCTTATCGCGATGTTGGTGGTTCTGGAGACTTTCTGTGAACTCCATGAGCTCAAAAAGTTCAGGAAGTTGTTTTATGTGAAGAAGGACAAGGAAGAGGACCAACAGCATATAATGGAACATGACCAGCTCTCCTTCTCTTCCATCTCAGACCACGCAGCCTCCATGAAGGACGATCAGAAGACAAACGAGCCTTTTGTGACTTCCCAGTCCCCAACTTCCAATGACAGCTCTCTAAACAATTAATACGGGAGTATCCATACCATTGTTTTGGTGCATTTATGCTACTTACCATAAGAAATAGAATGCCTCATAATTTTTTCTGAAAACAAAAAAAGCTGGAAGACTGTGCTACTTTAACAAGGATTCATCACTTCTGACATAAAGACTGCTGGGGAAAAATGTGGGAGCCGCCTTGGGAATAGGGAGAAAATGTAGGATGTGTCTGGGAACATAAGGCCATTTTGCTTGAGGGATAAAGAGTTAGGTGTACCACTTTCAGAGATGCCAGAGAGAAAGGCTTGCACAAACAACTTCATCCAGCATCTTCAGGAGAGTAGGCCTTCACTGACATCCAACTCATTTAGCTGCATGCCCCATCTTGCAGCTGGGTGACGCAGCAAATTTTGGGATGTGCACTTTAGATTGTTAGAAGTGTCGTCACAGATTTAATCCAAACGCACCAAATATCTTAATCTGGAAAACATTTTGAAAGCAATATCTATAGATCTGCTGGAGGGGGAAGTACCTAGATCATCCCTCTATTACTCAGCAGCTTGCAGGTGCAAATAATAACTCTAGAAATAAAAAAACAAGGCTCCCATCCCTCCTTTGCCCATGCCATTTACATTAACATTTCCTACTTCCTTGAAAGGCTCCCTGAATCATAAGAAAACTGTTGTCCTGAAGAGAGCGTGCCTTGAGTCTTCCATACTGTTTGTCTTTGTATGAAATACTTTTGTAAACTCTGGGAGGTAGCAAGACCAATTTAAAGTGCTGGGTGAGACAGGGTTGTAGGGAAGGGTGACAGCTGCATTTCAGTCCACTGTCCTCTGAAATGGGTAGGGATGGGGTTTTTAGCTATGTGGAATGGAAGGACAGAGAAAACTGAAATTCAGCATGTGCCACGATTGGCATAGTCATGTGCTTATGGCATTCTCCTAGTAGGTAGTTGAAATCTGTTCAGCAGCAGCAGGGCTCGGTGCTGTTTCTTCCAGAGTCCAACCCAGTGCGTGCTCTCTGCTGAGCTGATAGGTAAGTGGAGGCAGAGAAGTAGTGTCACCATTGAATGTAGCCCCTTTTTTCTTCTTTTGCTTTTCTGACTAGTACTCAGAGCACTTTGGAGGAGAAGGGAATGTTTCAGGGCAAAACAATTTTTCAGTTTTTCATATGGCAAGAAAAAAGGAAAAACGTCACATTTGGTTCGGATGGAACCGAATTTTTTTCCCCTTGGGAAAAGTCACTAGAAAGTAGAGATCTCGCTCAACTTCTGAAGCTGGAACGTCTTTGGCTGTAAGAGAAGAGGTGTTTTAGTCCAGCTACCAGACACTGTGCTGAATGCAGGGACCTCCGAGTGAATTTCAGTGAGCAGGAGATGAGACTTAAGTTGGTTGTAGTACTCTCTCTTCTGGCCTTAAGAAACTACAATATGGAAATCTTGATAATGCTTCGCAATGAACAAAAGATCTGGAGCACAAATAGCCATATTAGGACAGCCTCCCACATAGGAGTAGTGTAGAGGAGAGCCTTTTCCCTGCAGTGCGAGCATGCCAGATTGCCTGTAATTTGGCTTCTAGTGTTTAGAGATGAATAATATTTTACTGTAAGAGAAAAAATGCAGTGTGTCTAGATTTAGTGCACATGGGAATAAATACTTGAAAGCAAACCCAAAATATACTGTGCTTGAGCTTAATTATAGCCAGCATCAACCAGATTTTGTATCTTTACTGGAAAAACTTAGTTTATGGTTAAATCAGCTGAAAGTGTTCAACTAAAATTTATATTTATAGAAAACCAGAGCTAAAGGTTTTGGTTGTTTTGGGTTTTATAGATTAGGTGAGAGCATACTGTGTTTGCATGTTCCCAGGAAAGTGGCTATTTTTATACTGCTTAAGTTAACACAGTTCTATTTATAATGAATGTTAACCAATATATATGTACATATATACATAAATTTATTTATATACTGTACATATATCATAAATCACCAGAGTTTAACAGACTTAGTGATGGCATTTTAGATAATTTTTTTTTCCCTAGGCTTCTCTTTTTACAGTGAATAATTGAAAACTATGGCATTAAAATGACACTGACATAAAATTAAGAGTACTGTACCATAAGAAACATTTATACTGTTTTTTTCAGTGGGATTTTATTGATTGTTTTCAGTACCTTAAAATTCAAGATTTGTTTTAGTTTCGATGTAACATGAAGCTCTAAAGGATATGCACAGATGCTAAATGATACACAAAGTTAATTATGCAGCGTGTACACAGTTGCAAAATGCAGACACATGAAATGAAAGCACAGAATTCAAAGCAGAAGCAATGAACTAAGCAGTATACTGTGATGTAGGTGAGTATTTGCTATTTTAAACTTAAATAAAAACTCTGGCTTTTGCCTGCCTGCACTATGAAGTGGGGATTCTTTTCTTTAGTGGGGTGTGTGTGTGCACACACTGCAAAAATCCTGCTGGCGTTTGTCAAGATTGTGCATCCTTTCGTTAGCCTTCCTCAACTGAAGGAGGGACCGTTAATGCCAGAGTGTGTTACCTAACCTTGATATTAATTGTAGCTTAGTATTGTGTTGATTATTCCTATAGAAAGAAAGCATTCCGAAGTGTGTTTGGTTTTGTTTCAGATGCTGACTGATTATAGCAAATAAAAAATAGTGGCATAACATGTATCTTGTGTTTATAATCTTGCTACTACGGTACGTGAGGAAATCTGAAAAGCCATCATTGCGGGTTATCAGTACCACTGATGAAAATAATGGCCTTCACTTCCTACAGCTTTTATGTCTTCATGTGGAGCTAACACGCAAGATCCAAATAGTTAAAACTGGAATCCAGATTAGGAGAAAGATTATCGTGCAAGAACCTTAGTATAAAGTGCATATCTTTCCCAGAGGCAAACTGTGAAGTGGGTGCATGTAAACCAAAGTGAAGAGCATGGGTCGTAAAACAACGGTGATGAAGCAAAAGCTGCCGGAGGGAGTTAGAAGTGCGAGCAAATAACTCGTACACAGAAGAGGATAACCTGGGTCCTATCCTCACTGTCCTGTCTTCAACTGATCCGGGCATATATCCCATTAATATCTTTATTCCCGTGCTACAGTTGACATTTGCCATCTTCTCGTTGTCTTTCAGTCAGCAAATTTTCGTATTATTATTATTTTAATTAATGTTATTGTTGTTATTTCAAGGGAAAGAATTGGCAGGCCATTCAGTTATGTTGGGAGAAAGAAAATGGAAAACCCCACTTGAGTTTTGATTGACGGCAACGTTTGTCCCTTTGTGAGCATGTCCTCTTCCCTAAGGGTTTCTTCCCAAGATTCGCCAGTGGTGCCTGGTGCAGGTGATCGCAAGACTTGCCGGCGGTTGAAATGAGCAACTTTCCATTTCATTTCAGTAAATTTTGTTTGATCCCACACAGGATCAAATAAAGATCACTTACTACTTTGCCCCAAAGCAGTTTGAAGTTAAGTGCTTTGCAGTAACAGGGCAGCACTAGCACCTTGGCTGCATGGAATGGTCTCTTGGAAGAGGGAAGGAAGGCAGGGGAAGGCAGCCTTTGACGTGCCATTACTCGGACATTGCCGTCCTCTGGGTGGGTAGGGACATACACAGAACCTGTTTGCTGATGCTAAATCTTGCAACTCCGCCTTGCCGTTTGCTTTGTAAGTAGTAATCAGAAATGTACTGAGATGAATGGTAAGCTGCTAAAGACATTACTGCCCTAATACTTTTCCATTATTATTCATTCTTCTAGATTCTGCTTTCTACTGAAGCAAAAGAAAGTGACTCTAACTGGAAGTGGTGTTACTCCAGGTGTGCACCAGTACAAAAGAACAGGGTGGAGAGTTGTCTTCTCTGTGGAGAGTTCCACTAGTAACTGTCATTATCATAACATGTATCAACAAGCTCCTAGATAGCCAAAGAAGTTTATCTTCATGTTGCCTGTTTCAAACAGAAACAGTCATTTTTGAAATCACTGTGAGTAGCTCTGCAAATTCACATGCTCGCTAAAGCATCTGAAGTACTTGATGTGTGTCGGTTTTAGTGCCTACAGTGTTAGTCTCATCTCACCTCCTAAGTTATCGTTCTGCTATGTTCACAAGTCCGTGGGGCCTGATGGGATTCATCCCAGAATTCTGAAGGAGCTAGTGGATGTTACAGCAGGACCCCTCTCGATCATCTACCAAAGGCCTTGGGAGGCTGGGTAGGTCCCTGCAGACTGGAAGGTAGCCAGTGTTATTCCAGCCTACAGAAGGCCGTGAGGGAAGACCCAGAGAGCTACAGACCTGTTAATCTAACCTAGGTTCCTGAAAATTATAGAGAAGATTATAGTGGTATTGAAATACCTTTAAATACCTTAAATAATACTAATAATACCTTTAAATAATGCAATCATCAGGCACAATCAACGTGGGTTCACAAAGGGAATGTCTTGTTTGACTTTGATATTCTTCTGTGATGAGGTCACCTGCCTAATGGATGAAGGGAAAGCGGTGAATGTAGTTTTTCTGGATTTTAGTAAGGCTTTTGATACTGTCCCTCACAGCATCCTTCTGGAGAAGTTGTCCAACTGTGGGATGAGCAGGTTCATGCTGCGCTGGGTGAAGAACTGGCTGAAGGACAGAGCCCAAAGGGTTGCGGTGAATGGGGCTACATCTGGCTGGCGACCAGTCACCAGCGGTGTTCCTCAGGGTTCATTCCTCAGGGTTCTTTCCTCAGGGAATGGCTCAAAGCTGCGTCTGTCAGGGAGGTTTGGACTTGACATGAGGAAAAACTTCTTTACCGAGAGGGTGGTCGAACACTGGATCAGGCTTCCTCGAGAGGTGGTCGATGCCCCAAACCTGTCTGTGTTTGAGGCATTTGGGCAATGCCCTTAACAACACACTTTGACTTGGGCAGTCCCGAACTGGTCAGGCAGTTGGACTAGATGGTCGTTGTAGGTCCCTTCCAACTGAAATAGTCTGGTCTAGTCTATTCTATTTTATGCTACTTGCTTTTTACCATGGATTTCTTGTCCCAATTATCTTCAAAGGACATCACGTTGCCACTGATTATGAGTGCTGTGATGGAGTTATTTTGTTGATGATGAGGTGGGTTTGTCAGAGCCATTGCCTTGGCTGACTGTGACTACCTCACATGTGGCAGTTGAGGACAAATGACGGATTTAGGTAATGAGGAGGGACAGCGTGGCTGCGAGCAGGTGCACGGGCTGACAGCCAGCGTCAGGACAAAATCATCCTGGCAGACTGCTAAGTTACCACATAGTTTTCACCAGGCTTTGTTGCCTGTCAGTAGGAGTCAGAGGAAAACGCTGCTGGAGGAAGGAAGGAAGGAGGAAGGACATTGCCAAAAGTCATTTCAATTTGTGTTGAATAGAATTAGCTTTTTCACCATTTGTCTATAGTCTGTGGCTCTGTTACTTCAGTTGCAACGTACAGACTACGAGTCAGGGAAACGGTTTGGCATTTCCCCGGTGTAGACGGTCCCTGTGCTTCCTGAAGCAGGGAGAAAAGTGAACCCTCTGCCTTCGAAAGTGACACCCCTACTCTCAGGGAGGCTCAGAGCTCCCCAAACCCGTTTGGTACTAAGCCCGGAGGTTTTGTAGTCTTGAGCATGTGGTAGGTATGTGCAACTAGCCAGAGTAGCACGTAGAAATGGGACCCCGTTTCTCTGTGTCTCATTTTTTGAGACTGGTCAGCGCACTCAACCTTGTGAATTTATCTTCCCCGTTTAATAAGGTGACTCCCAACATTCACTGACCATCCCTAGGCGCTCACCAGCACCTTGCTGGGTCACTTCAGCAGGCGGCGAGGTGGGGTCAGGAGAGCAGAAGGGACTCTATGCCACCTGCCCCAGGGAGGAGCAGCGATGGCAGTAGGTGAGGGGACAGCTGGGCGCTGGGAAAGCCCCATCCCTGCCCGTGAGGATACGTGAACTTCAGCTGCAGCCACCACGACGTGTACCAGTTGGTTTCTAAAGCTGGTTCCAATGCCTAGCGTATAGCGACAGTACGATTGACCCGGCTGCGCTCGGTACATCAGCCAGAGTTCGCGCTGCTGGTAACGTAATGACTGTAATAGCTCACCTAGAAAAATTGAATTATTTTCTTTTTCTTTTGAAGTGCATCGTTGCTGTGCTTCTGGGCATTATTTGGACTCTAATTTTATTCTGGCCTGCAATGCCACATTATCCTACAGCTGGAAAGCTTCTGTCTCAGCCACGCGTGGGCAAAAATTAATTGGCATGCTTGCATAAACAGAAGGCAGCAAACTATAATATCAGTTTAAAAGCGGAATTAGCAAATCCTAATTCTGCATTCCTGGGCTGGTTTCCTGATTATGGGCAAAGATCTGTTAAATTTGTTTAGCGATAGGCAGTTGTGATCCGAGGCATGCTTTCTGAACAGAGATGCAAAAAATATTGATGTCCCGTAATAAAGTACAGTATCACCTTGGGGATTAAGTCCCCCCAATGTTTAGTTAGCTGCTTTTGCAGATTAATCCTATTTGCATGGGGTAATAAGGCCTTGTTTGAAATTTGTTATGCAAAAATTAAAATCTATGCTTCATTTAACTCGAATTCCTATTGCATGTTCAGAGAAAAGAAAAAATCAATAGGAAAGAAGAAGATGACCTTATTTCGTACCCCACCTCCGAGGGAGCTGGAGCTGGTGCTGCTGCCTGGGGCCGTGCAGAGCGTGGGCGCAGTCGGTCTTTGCCCCGCAAGGTCTGAAAGCCACATCCCCGGCCTGGAGAAGATGGGGAGCCCCGGGAGGCAGAGCGAGCCTCCCCGGGATGCGAGAGGAGAGACCAGAGCTGCTCCGAGGCCGAAGGTAGACAGCAAAGGCAGGAGGTAGAGGGGACGTGGGGGCACTGGGGGTGGCAGGGGCCGGCAGCCTGCTCCAGCCCCTGGGGAAGGACCTGCGCCTGCTGCAGCGTGAAGAAAGGAGTGAAATCATTCAATAGGAGGATTAGCAAAGGCGGGGTGGTGTGCTTTTTGATAGTGTTTAATTTTTAATCTTCCACAGTGAGTTATGGGGGACTTTGAAGTGTGCTGCAAAGAAACGCAGAGAAGTAGGAACAAGTGAATCCGTAAAAATTAGGAGGTGTTGAGGGAAAAGATGCACTTCTGTCTTTTAAAGGCAGAAATGGCCCTTGTGGTGCTCTTCCCTGACCTCTTGCAGGACCCAAGACGCGTTGGCAGTGGCTGTATTAGGACAGATTAGATTTCCAAGCCTGATGGAGACTCTGCTTCAGCTCTCATCCCCTGTCCCAGAAGCTAATTACCTTCTCTGTTAAAAAATTTCCTGTTTCCTTTGTCTGGCTGCACAATTCCTAGTCAATTCTTCCAAAAGCAGCATTTCCGTGGGGCTTTGTTATGTTTTTGTCTGCTAGGTGACAGACCATATTACATTAGCTGTCGGCTTGCCCTGAGAAGGTGAGCATCTCTCAACGTCCTCTCTAGCAGCCGAAGCAGGCTGAGCTGCTCTGGGCGCCGAATGCAAGCGTCTCGTCAAAAGCTCAGCTCACTCCTGGCTCAGTTTTTCCAACACGTGTTTTTCAGCGCAGGCACTGGAACCAGGGTGCCGTGCTCTGCCGGCACCCAGGCTGGTACCTCTGCAGAGGGGCTGGGCGGTGGCCACGGAGCGGAAAGGGGAGATGTCGTCAGCTGCCGTGCCCCCACCACCCAGCTTTCCCTCTCCCTGGGGCCACCCAGGTTTTCCTTTGCCTCTCTGTTCTCCCAGCCCCGTGGGGCACGGCTGGGTACTTGTCCCTACGCCTGCTACCCCTGAGGGAGATGCAGGGGGTAGGAGAGAGCCTGTGGCAGCTCCAAGTCTCCTCTGCCCTAGATAGTCCTCAGTGTCTGAAACAGAGGTGCTGATTTTAAACACGGTCTGCTGCGCCCTGCGAGAGCTGGGAGCTCTGTCACCCCCTTCCAGCCCATCTGCCCAGTCTGGGCTGAATCATAGAATCATTAAGGTTGGAAACGACCTCTAAGATCATTGAGTCCAACCATCCACCCAACACCACCATGCCTGCTAAACCATGTCCCGAAGTGCCACATCTACACATTTTTTGAACCCCTTCAGGGATGGGGACTCCACCACTGCCCTGGGCAGCCTGTTCCAATGCCTGACCACTCTTTCAGTAAAGACATGTTTCCTAATATCTAATCTAAACCTCCCCTGATGCCACTGTAGGAGGAGCAGGAGTTGTTTGTGTCTTGTGTTGACCCTCAGGGTGCGAGGGGTTGTCAGAGCTTGGAGAAACACAGGCTGACCCGTCCGAAGGGAGAGTTACACATTTACTTCAGGCAATAGGGGTAACTCCTCAATCCCCCCACCCTCCTGGGGCATCAACAAGGTGCTGAGCACCCGTCTGAGAGTATAAATGCACCCTTGGTGGGGAGTGAAGTACCTTGCAGAGCAGGTGTTGCAGAGGGAGAGGAGATGTATTAACTTCAGGGTACAGCTCAAAAAAACGATCTGTTGCATTCACTGGAGCTGGTTGAGGGCTGTGCCATCCCGTCCCCCTGCGACAGACAGTGCCCCCGCGATGTGCCTCGGGGACACTCATGCTGCTACCCCCTTACTGAGGTCTGGCTCTGATTAAAACGCAGCCGAGGCTGCAATTTCCTTTGAGAGATGAGGCAAGAGGCCTAACTCCAGGATGCTGAGATGGGGAAGGCAATGGCCTGTCAGGCACCCAGGACCGACATCTAAACTATCCAGAAACCTGTGAGTGTCTGCCAAGTTACGGATTAGTTTGATGGTACAAGTATTGCTATATCTCATCTTCTCCCAAAGGAGGCTAATAAGATTTACAGGTTTTTTTCTTTGCATGTTATGCATTGAAACAAAAACTAATCACAGAATCACAGAATGGTCGGGGTTGGAAGGGACCTCTGTGGGCCATCTAGTCCAATCCCCCTGCTGAAGCAGGGTCGCCCAGAGCAGGCTGCACAGGACCTTGTCCAGGCAGGTCTTGAATATCTCCAGAGAAGGAGACTAATCTCAAAACACGAATAGTTTTTCCAATGGTTTTAGTCCTGAATGCCCTTAAATGTGAGCTTGGTGACTAAACAGAATGACGTATTGATCTGTACACGAGCAGGAGACTGACACGGAGTGCCTGAACGAAAACAGATCCACTGGGCAAATAGTTACCCAGGACTTTCTTCCCCAGCTGCAGACTCTGAGCCTGGGGGAAACTGCCAGAGCTGATAGCCGGAGCAGACAAGCAGGAATAAACAGAAAACACACAACCCCCGTTCAGCAAGACCCCAGGAAGGTCATTTCACTGCGTCCCAGAAGCAAGAGGGTGTGTGTGACGGAGCGGGATAGCTAATGCTGTCAGCCACAGCCGTCTGCTTCTGCCGTTTCTCTACCTTTTTATCACTGTCACACTGCGCAGCCACCCTGTAGTCCGGGGCTACCGCCCTTTTTGAATGCAATCCAAACTTATTTTTGAACAATTTTTAGAGGCGTTGCATCAATTTCAGCCAGTAGTTTTGCACCTCTCTCAAAAGGAATCAAGTTTATCTTGTTTCTGGATTTTCTAAACGCTGCTGCTGATAGAGCATGGCTCTACCACGCTATAGAAATGCAGCCAGATTCTGTCTCCTTCGTGTCTGTGATACTGTTTTACCGGAGCTGACAGTGTCGACACCCGGAGTTTATCCGAGAATCAGAAGCATATACGAGACCTGGGATTTCTCCCTCGATCCCAAGAGCCCAAATTCAGCTCCTGAATGACAAACCGATCTCCGAAGGACTGTGAGGAAGCAGGAACGGGTGTTGAGCTGGGAGGTGAATTTCTGTTCCTCCCTTGCTCAGATTCAGTTTGCATTCTTTGCCCCACGCAGCAGCCATGGTACACGCTCCTGTGCGAGCTTAGTGATTTTAACGTAAATTTTGCGTGTTTCACATCCAAACTTTAATGCTGGGCACAAGCCGTAGCACAAACAGCTCTTCTTCTATAGGATACTGTTTAATCTGAAAGCCCAGCTAAATGGAGTACAGGAAAATATTTGTGACAGGCTGGGAGGTGCTGGATAAATATTGATCATCTAGAGGGACAAACTCAAAACAAATGGAGACTCCGGCTTCATTAAAGCCACAGCAGAGCTGCATATGTTTTTAACAGGCTTAAGTCTTACTCGGCTGTCGGTCTTCTGGGAGATGCTGCTGTCAGATGGTGTAGTCTCAGCACACCCAGTGTGTTTAGTGGCTGGGAAAGACTGGTTCTGAAGGAGGTTTTGGGTGAAGAGTACTGCTGAGGAAAAAAGACTTCATGCCCATTTACACTGCAGATTACTGGCTGGGAAATACTCCTGGGTAAAAAATACGCACTTTAAATAACAGCTCCTTTGGTTACGTTTAACTGGGTTGTTACCTCTTGGGATATTTATATGCAATGTGTTCTATTTGTTGTCACTTAGTAGGGTTTGGTTCTCCTGATAAAACCAGAAAGCCCGGATGAGCATTCAGCTTGGGAAGGGTACAGGCTGAAAGCCCCCCTTTACAAATACTCACGGTTTCTGTAGGTAAATTTCCCCCCAGCTCAGAGAGTCTCTCCCAGGCCAGATATACTGACCTGTGGCAATGTTTGCAGGACTGGACTCAGTCGAGGCCAGAGGAAAAAGTCCACCAGTTGCAAGGACTTCTCAATTGGGGATGGCAATGCCTTTCTTCGTGGTGCTCTTTCCTTCTGTCTCATGCTCCGCCAGCTGCCAAACACGAGCATCTTACCCCATTGTACCTAATGCAACTTCAAATTTCACAGAAAAGAGCAAGCAAAATTGTCTCAGCTGACCTGGACCACTCCGGGGTCCGGGGGCACGCAAACTGGTGGGGTGCCTAGAAGTGGTCTCTGTGCCACCGAGGCATCCACGCACCCGGACCAACACCCTGTCGCTGCCTGCAACAGCTGCAGTGCCCTAAAGAAGAGTAAAAATCAAAAGAAACATGAACAGTACTGAGCAAAATAGAGAAAATCTGTCCTGGACCCTGGCGATAACCAGGAAACCAGCCTAGCATGGAGTTGAACAGCTAAATCTAGCATCGCAAACACGGGTGACCAAGTCTCCTTTTGACTGGAAGGCTGAGTAATACTGAAGGAATTGAAACCCCATATCTTACACCGTTGTTTCCGAAAGTGAGAACCATCCCTGCATTCACGCGATCCCTTCTGTAACCCACTCCGACGTTATCTTGTAACAGTCAGATGCCTTCTCCCAGCATCCCTGTTCAAAGGTGCTCCAGCACTTTATTTCTTGAAGTTAAATATCTTCTTCTTTCCAGCCTTAATACTTTCAGGGTCAGTGTATACCTGGTAGATCTTGCAGCAGCTTTTGTCTGAAGGGAAATAATTCCTCTCCCTTCTTGTATTTATTGCTCAAATGTAATCCAGCCCTCTCTCAGTCTTCTGCCAACACAGCTACACAAGACAGGCTATTCACCCTACCCTGGTGAAACAGAGAGCCTCATCTCTCGTTTCTGAGCAGCCCTTTTCCCAATTGACTGTTTAAAACCATCTTTTAGAAAGGCAGGTGAGGAGAAGCAGCTCGCTGAGGTGCCTCAGCCAGCGCCGGGGCCTTCCCTGCGGCCGCGGAAAACATCTCAGCGGCACCTCCTGGATCTGCTGCCGCGTCTTCCCCGGCTGCCGAGCACACGAGGCTTAGCAGCAGCGGCTTCGTCTGCGGTGCACCCAGCTCACCCTCCTCCCCAGCATCCCGCTGTAGCATCTCAGCACGCGGCAACAGACCTGCTTCTTTCACCCCAGGTGAATTATGCCATGCTTATTTGCCATCACATTTCACGGTTTTACTAGCCCCAGGGCTACCTAATTCCTCCTGCGAAATAATCCAGTCATCCATTATAAACACAGGCCTTGTCTCGCACCATAGGCATGGAGGGAAGTGGGCTAATTGCAGATACCTCTGTGTGTTGGTAACACCCCTACCAATTAATCTTCTTGTACTGTCCTCTTCACCCACGTCCTTACGCTGTTGATAATTCTTGCAGTACATCCCATCTTTACAAACAAATCTTTGTGAGTCACTGCACTAAATTCTTCCGTAGAGGAGGCCAGCCAATCTATGCTATTGACTGGAATAACCTTTTTTGCAGCCCTCTCCATCTGTCTGCATTTGTACATAATAACCAGCTATTTCTACAGTCACATTTTCTCATTCTTTTCAGTGAACATGATGGGTTTTGTTATCTGCCTAACTTTACCCCTGCTCATTGATAAAATGTAACCAAGGAGATGAAAAGCACTTGCCACGTGTGCTTGAAAGAAAAAATAAATGGCTTAATGGATACAGAAACCCTGGCTTTACATATCCTGAAATACAAGCTCTGACATGGTTTAACCTATTGGGTGTTTCTTCTCGTTGTCCTTCCCTTTCTCCCGGTAAGAGGTGGCTGCACAGAGCCTGGACGCGCCGCTCCCCAGGCAAACAGTGCCTTCTGTTCGCACCACGGCTGCCAGCAGATCCCCGAATCCAGGTGCCAGTGCTGAAGAGTTAAACAGGACCCCCTGTGTAAGAGGGGAGCGGGTGGGTGGGTCTGGTGGTCCCCTGCGTCTGGAGGGGACGCTGTCCTGGGGCCGGGCTGGCCACACCATCACTTGGCAGGCAGGACCGCAGATGGTCCGGAACTCAAACCTCCTTCGGCGCCAGCCCGTTGATCCGCCACGGTCATTAATAAAAGTGATCATGCCAGATTTCTCAGAAAGGTCAAGCAGACGCTGGCGTACAGCTAACACCAATTCATTTTCCGCCGGTAATTTAAAGTTGCCGTTTGCTGGCTTTCCAGGTCTGCCAGCTCACCGCAGAATTTGCTTCACAGAATCACAGAATGTTTGGGGTTGGAAGGGACCTCTGTGGGTCACCCAGTCCAACCCCCCTGCCAAAGCAGGGTCACCTACAGCAGGCTGCACAGAACCACGTCCAGGTGGATCTTGAATATCTCCAGAGAAGGAGACTCCACAGCCCCTCTGGGCAGCCTGGTCCAGTGCTCCGTCACCCTCAGAGGGAAGAAGTTCTTCCTCATGTTCAGCTGGAACTTCCTCTGCTTCAGTTTGTGCCCATTGCCCCTTGTCCTGTCACTGGGCACCACTGAAAAGAGTCTGGCCCCATC
>Ga0065711_1007791_pt1 | contig 23576 bp, 13 predicted proteins | sample Hoacrofraction12_FD_59098 | JGI IMG/M metagenome (GOLD analysis project Ga0065711, IMG submission 59098) | Hoatzin crop microbial communities from Cojedes, Venezuela - Epithelial fraction 12 v2 (version 2) | ecosystem: Host-associated > Birds > Digestive system > Esophagus > Crop | place...
AAAAAAAAAAAAAAAAAAAAAAAAAATCATTAAAATGCCAAACCCTTCAACCGAAATCATCATGCCTTTTGAAATACAGTTTTAATAGTGAGAAAAATAGGAAAGATTTCTGAAATTCTTTTAATTTTTTTTTTTCTATCTGAAAATTGACTGGCAGCTCTCAACAAGTTGGAGACAGGGAAAGTTTCAGAAGTATTTGCCTTCTAGACAGCTATCATTGTCTGCAGTCTTCTTGGAATTAGATTTCTATTTGCTGACTGCATAGGCATATTGTCGGAAGTTTTTTACTGAGAACACGAGAAATAACATTTGAATTACTTTTGGATTTCTTATAGGATTTTGTCTCATTTTTACAGCCTCTGAGCTGGATGTGTATTTCATTCCTTTGAATTTTTTATGTTTCTTCTAAATATCTTCTTTGTATCTGGCACAAAGTGGAATGCAAAAGAATTTAAAAGTTTGTGAGTCTCTGGCTACAAAATAACACTTCTCCCAACATTCTCAGTAATTCCGTTTTTAACTAAAGCTTTGACCTGTAGTAGAGACAATAATAAATTAGTTTAGTGTTTTCACAATCCTAGATTTGCATTGTAATTTAAATGCTTGTCCCAATCTACTGAGATTTTTGTACACTTCATGACGATACTATTCTCGCTTAATTCCCAATGACACTTTAGTTCTTAAAGTGTTTACAGATATTTTTTTTTTCCACCAACGCTAGTTAAACTATTTCTCAACACTGCAAAAGGAGCAGAAAATCCCCAGTCAAAACTTTTCAATGCTAGATTATCTACATGAACCAAATACTTGTAGGTATTTTGCCCTCCTTTGACATTTGAAACCAGACTCCCGCCTTCCTACACGGCTACTTTCTGAGGCTCACAAACAGTTCGGCATTATACAAAGAAGACTCAGCTCAGTTTCCTAAACAACTCTTTCATGCCATGCCACCCACACCAAAGAGTCTGGGGCTTTCCTTGCTTCTTCAGTCTTGGTATACTTCCTTTTTTATTGCCGTGTCTCCAGTCTGTGTGGCAATGAGTGGCCTGCGGGCTTGGCTTGTGACTCTTTGAATTTACTGGATGCAATGAGCTGATATACAGCTGCCCGGAAGGATTGTCATGCTATGCTCACTACACCTAGAAATTAAGGAGTTTTTGTGGGCTCGAGAAGTGGAAACTCAAGTCCAGGCTTGAATTTTAGGTCCTTCACTTTGCTGTTTGTGTGTTGTAGTGTTCCCATAAACACACGCTCTGTGCATGTGTTTTGTAGCATTCCCCAGGAGAAATATCAAAACTGTAGCTTCTTTGAAATCAGGGATACGGCTGTGTCCAGGTATTTGGCACAAGCTCTACTAGAGTGAAAAACGGGGGTGCCCCTGTATCAGTCATAGTCAGCCTGTGAAACACTGTAGTGCCATTATTCCCTGTGTTGCTGGAGTATTTCATTTGCTGGAGTAGTGCAGTGCAGCGGACAGAAAGGTGATGTTATACACACCCTGAAAGGTTCCAGCGGTGCAGCCGGTCCTGGTCACCAGAGCCCACCGATGGCAGCAGGCAACAGCAAGGGGAGCTGACTCCTTCGGCTAGTGGCTCAGCTCTTTGCAGGGGGTAGGCATAGGAGGACTCGTGGGCTCGGCTGATAAGGTTTTCTGTTTGAAACAGAGAGTGGACAGCTAGTTCAGGGCTGATGGTGAGATTCAAAAGGAAACCATTTCACAGTGATGGTCTTGGATGTGCCTTAAAATGTTTGTTCAGGAGAAAATGTCTATGAATTGTGGAAAAAAAAAACAACCAGAGAGAAAGAGTAAAAGGCTGTGCACAATGCCAGCTGCCAGTAGAGGTTGAAGGTTTATTTTCAGAGCATCGTTTTTAGAAATATTGCTTCAAATAATTTCCTCAGTCTAAAGAAAATTGCACCTTATACCTTTTTGTTGTGTTTTCAGAGTGGATTTTTATGGAAGAACAGGGCTGTTCGGAGTGTTGGGCGGGTTAAGCCCTATGCTTTCAGAAGAGCTCTCTGTAAAGACACTGAGTGTTGTGTGTTGCTGTTGCATAGTGATACCACGGTCCTTACTCTGTGATGAATAATTCAAATGAAAGTGGCTGGTGGGCTACAAATAATTGGAACAGATTTTGTGAGTATAGTGTAGAACAGGGGGCAGCAGACAGTAACAGGCCTTTTCCAGCTTTATGCCCTCCTCAGGTCTGGGCTTAGGTGATGGAGAATTCTCATGAAATTTTCAGAATATAACAAATAATACCTCAACACCGAAGAAGTATTCCCTATCCTGGGTGGAACTGCTAATTGGAAGTAAGGCTCCTGGTTTTTTTGTTTAGTTTTAGTGGATAACATTGAGAAGCAGTGTACACAACAGTACTCACTGGGAAGTCTACAAACAACATGATCACTAGCAAGCTGCCAGTATTTAGGAAAAAGAGTTTTCTACATCCAGCCTTCCTTAGTTCACGCCTTAGAAATTTCACATGGTCCTTGAGCCTTGCATGCATGTTATCCCTGTACCACAGAAGCAGCAAGCACCCTTTGTTTCCTGCGTGGGAGAGCGTCAATGGCTATGTCCAAGGGGCAAATATGCAGTCTTCTGGCTAGTGGTCAAATGAAGTTTGAAAGTCATTATAGTGTCCAGTGTTTTTACTGAATAGCTGGTGCAGGCAGCTGGATTGCTGGGAGCTGCCTTGGGATCGTCTGGGAGGTTACTGAGCTTTTGGTTTGATCTTGGAACCATCTTCCTGTGTAAATAAAGGGTAAGCATTAGTTAAGAATGATTACCTTAAAGTATTAGATGTTTTAAGATGTCATGTGTTTCTCCATTAAACAGCCTTTGTAAATTAAAATACAGGTCATCAGCCCAACCCAGCTGTGTGGTTAATGCTTTTTCCGGGTTTGATTGGATCTAGTTACTTACTTCAGGCATTTATAATCTTATTGGGGGGCAGCCTATGAAATGTACATCGGGGAAAGCAATTCTGCGTAGCACGCCACCTACTCGTGGCTTTGCATGTAACCGGTGCTGCGAAAATCCGACTTGGTTTGGACTGCGCGGCAACCGGGGGAGGTCCTGCCCGCAGTCGAGCCGTGCAGTCACCTATGGCACGTGCTGGAGGGGCGATCGCTTCCCCAAAAAGTCAGGCACGTGGTGCGGTGGCAACGGGAGTTTGAGCTTCACAGAGAAGTGAGGCATTAGCTGCTGCACACAGCAGCAGATGGAGGGAGAAGTAGGATGTGTTCAGAAAACAGGCAAGCGCTACAGCGCCTAGTCACAAGCTGCAATCGCTTTGATTTTTACCTGTGTGCATTTAAACCAGATAAGCTTTTTTTATGCCTTCTTTTATCTCAGTGCAAATTATTACAGGTGAGTTATAACTGAAAATATGAAGCTTTAGAAAGACTGATGTTTTACAGCTGCAGTGTGTTGATACTCCAGGATCTCCTCTTTCTCACATAGATTTGAAAGTACAATAGTGCTTTGAGCTCAGTGCCTGCTTTTCAAATGATAAAATGTTTTAACTACTATATTTTTTTTCCTCTCAATCCTAGGTCCTAATTAAGCTGTAATTGTAAGAGCAGTAACTGCAGCAATCATTTCTCTTTGCACTGATCTAATCTGAAGCCATGAGCAGCTGCAATAGTTATGCCACGAAGGATTTTTCCCCTTTGGCATGTATTACACAGGCTGCCCCTCAATGAGGTTACAAGTGCTTGAAAGCTATCGATTTTTGCTCAGTTTTATGAGAATACTTCTCTTTTTAACAGCTTCATTTCTCAGGTTTGAATTTGAATGACCGGGTCATGCAACAGAAGTATTTGTGCATCTGTTTATCTGGTCAGGAAAGCTCTATGATAGCACAAAAATCCTTTTCTGATTCCTAAGCCACTGGAGATCCCGTGCTCTGTTGTCCTCTTGCCAGATCACATGCGTGAGGTGTCTGTAAAGGTTAATAGTACTTCTTAAAGGGAAGTGTTGTTGCGGCGTTGCTTACCAACATCCCAGAAACACACAGCGTGTATGAAAATTACTGTACCGTGGAAATCACCCTGGGTTTTCATTAGGCTGATTTGGGTGTGTTGCTAGGCAACTTGGGGTAACAAGGGGGTTGTGTGTATTCTTTAGGTAAGTATATGTCCCTGTAGAGATTTCCAGGTAAGCAGCATAGATGTGAAAGAGGCTGATCAACTGCAAAGCAAGAAGTTCAGCCCCGCAACCTTAACTTTCGTTAAGAGGAGTTTTTCAAGGAAGAAATTGGATTAGACCCAGGGATGACGTATCCTGTTTGATTTCTTTTCCCCTTGCGCTCTGACGAGCTTTGTGTTTAGGCAGGCTTTTGTTTCTGGCTCTGAGTTGCTTTAAAAAAATTTGGGAGTGTGTCTCGGGGTGTCGAGGGTGATGTGCTTAGCTTGCTTGGCTCAGTTTGTTTGCGAATGCTTTGTTCTTCCCACCACCCTCAGGTCAGTTGTGCAACATGCCCCTACCGTTTAAAAAGAAAAAAATAAAAGGGGGGGGGAGAAATGCTGAGTAATGCCAGAGGTTTCTCAAATGGCTGATGCAAACCTGGAGAATTTGCATCATCATTCAGCTGGAGTAACTTGGTATGACAAGAGCTTAAATACAAGTCCACGCGGAAGCTGAGCTGGTTTCCAATGATAGGGCAGTACCAGCTTGCAGTGTGAAAGCGCAGGTGTTCCTGAGCAGCGCGCAGATCACAGTAAAGGCTCCACTACACTTCGGGAGCTTGCTACCTGTGCGTAGGAGCAGCTGGAAAGATAAGAGAGGGCAGAGAAAGAGACTAAGAAGTTGGCTACACAGAGAGGAAAAAAACCTTGAGTTTCTGCTGCAAACTTTTTTGCCTGTGCTTGCCGTCGGTGTGCTGGTGGCACTGTAGCATGTTTAGGAAAGCTGCTGTGACCACTGTCTCTAATGGAAGCTACTTGCAGGGGCAAGCTAATGGCAGGTTGCCCTCTATGGACAGCGGACAGCCAGCCCAGGAGGGAAAAGTTGTGCTGAAGAAGAAAGTGACGCTTTTGAGGGGGATATCCATCATAATTGGCACTATCATTGGGGCTGGCATCTTCATCTCTCCCAAAGGCATCCTGAAGAACACGGGCAGCGTGGGCATGTCCTTGACTGTCTGGACAGCGTGCGGTGTCCTCTCGCTCTTCGGTAAGTCACTTAAAACGTTCCAGTTGGCCCAGAGGGGCGGCGGGTGGCTTATTGCTGTTATTTGTCGGATTTTGCCATTGGATAGCAAGGCACAGTGTGGAGCTTGAGGACCAATGGGGCTACAGAAGGTTTTTGCTGCATGATAGGTTGCGTGGAGGGCACAGAAGTACACAGCTCCTGTCCCCCCAGTGCCTGGTTAGTTAAAGATGGGAAGTGTAAATTATTGTTTCTTGGGGGTCCCTAAAGTAAAAGAAAAGTAAAAGTTCATTTTACGCTATATAATGTGCCATACGTATAATGTTTTTCTTCTGGCTGTAAGAGGTAGTTTATGGTTTGCTTGTAAGGGTGCCGGCAGCTGGGGCTGCGGGTCACTCTGCTTGAACACCGGCAAAATGTTTAGACAGCTTGACTTTGTTCTGTAGAGGATAAAGCAAAGTCTGAGAGGAATAATTCCCACTGGACGCAAGCTGTATTGGCATGAAAGGGAGCAAAATAACAACACTAATAACCCCTTTCCCCAGTCTTGTATTACGGCTCTCTACTTCATTCCTCGCTCACGATGTTGCTTTGAAAGATTGCACTGCAAAAAACAGTGTGATGGAAACAAATTTGTAATGCGAGTTTTATTGCTGACCTGCCTATCGTGACAGTTTTTACTATTTTTGTGTATTTTTGAAGAGTATTAAATTCTGAAGAATGCCACTTTATTTGTTGTGTACACAAAACCCCCATTCAGAGTGGAAAATCCCACCCTGACCTCTGCGGGACAGAGGGTCCATTGACCCGCTTAATGAGTTAATCTCAAAGAAGGTGAAGAACTAACATGAATATTTGCTTTATTTAAAACAGAAGCAACTTGTTTTCTGGCAGGAGGTAAGGAGGGCAAACATGGACTAACACGTGTCTGCTTAGTAGGTGGAACATGCAAATGTCACCCTGTGTAAATTGGCTCTGAGCTTAAAAGAAACATGAACTGTTCAGAGGCTAAGCCCACCTAAGCCGAACAGACAGTGCAAGCAAGTTAAGACCTGTTTTGATCAAATGTTAAATCTATTAGTACAATGTGCAGCATAATCTGTTGTACAAATGTGGAAGTCCTGCCTGGAACCAAAATTACCCTAGAATGAAAACCTCAAATACAATTTGTAACTCTGTCAGAAGACCTTGGCCTTTAGAGTTAGGCAAAACAGAATTTGCTTAAACATTGCATTTTTGGCTTTAACTTTCATAGTAGTAATTTTCTGGCTGTGAAGTCTTAAAAAAAAAATTCTCTTTTGTCAGAAAGATTTTCTAGGTCATTTTCCAGATCTCAAGATATGAAGAACTGTGTAATTTGGCCCAGCAAAAGATACTATCTCTTTCTCTGAATGGACCTGTTTTTCATGTTCTTATTTTTAATTCCGCGCATGACTTAATTATAGTAAAATCACATGCAAAGATCACTTAAGTTCTTGCCGAGGCTGTGTGCATAACATGTATTGAAACAAAATTACATTTCATCCTGAACCTCAACAGAAGAGGCTGGCAAGAGACAACCCATCAATAGCTTTTTTTCTTTTTTTAATGTGGCTGTAAGAATTTCTTTAAGTACGTTTTCAGGTAAGCTGAAGAACAGCAGATAAAAGCTGCCACATTTTTGCAAAGCCCCAAACAAAGCAAAGGAACAAGGATGGAATTTGTCATAATGTGATACAGCCTTAGTGGGCTTGTACATGTTATGTGGTTTTGACAACTGTAGTTTTCATCTTAAAGCTTCATAAAAGCATGCAGGGAACAAAGCCAAAATGAGTACATATGTGTTGCTGATCTTAGCTCTGTGTGACGTGGTGATTACAAACTATATTACTATTTTCATCTGCCTTCTCAGACTCTTATGAAAGGGCTGCATACATTTATTGGACGTGGTACACTGCTCGTGGTCCACCCATGGAGCTGAGAATCCATTGGTTTTGTGACTGGGTGATGGCTCATTAAGCGACAGCAGCAGATGGTGCATGCATGAAGAAGGCTTCATGCAGGTCCTCATAGTTGCAGCATGCTGTTGCCTGCTGCATAATGGCAGAGGCCGTGTGTTGTGCTGACAGCAGCCTCGGAGAGCTCTCTGAGAGCTGCTGCTTGCTGGGAATGCCACTAGCACTTGCTCCAAAGGGGCCTGAACCACTTCTCCATGAACTAATGCAGCAAAGTGATGATGATTTGGGTTTAATTTTAGTCGGTGTAAATGCACCAACTGATGAAATGAGCCTCCTGCTATGAAAATGTGGTCTATATTTAAGGCAATGCGGAAATTAACTGAGATTTAATTGCATTAGTAGTACACAGCAACACGGCACCAGCGTTGAAAAGTCAGGGCTAAGCTATCCCCCAAATTTTGTATATAAGATGTTGGGAGTACTGTTGAGGAAAATTCTTAATCTGCAATTCCTGCTTCCAAATTTTGGCCAGTTGATTGCTTCACCCATGGCTGAGGAGAGATAATACAGTTACCAGGCTTTTCTTCAGAGGCTGAGCCAGGCATCTCTAAGGCTGAAAGGAGCTGATCATTGTTTGATAACAAGCAAATGTGTCAGAAGGCTTTCACTAGGAGGTGCAGTCAGGCTGGCTGGGGAGCCCGGGTAGCTGGCATGATGCAGCAATTTGTTGTCCCTCTTCATGAAATACAGCTGAGTAATGAAACGTGTTGATAGAAGATAGTTGGATCAGTGGCTTGACGTGTAAATGTAACTGGATATATGAACAGTTGGGTTAACTGTAAGTCTCAGTGAGTGAATTAAACTTACAAAATGTATTGAAAGAAATGATTGAAATACATCAGAAGTATCTATGATACCACGGCAGCTCCATTTTTATCTTATAAATGTTTTGAAGGTATTTCCAGATATCTCTTGTGATGCCACAGTTTAATTCTCACAGGTGCACTCTGCTATGCTGAGCTAGGAACATGCATTAGGAAATCTGGTGGTCACTACACCTATATCCTGGAGGCCTTTGGCCCATTACCTGCTTTTGTGAGAGTCTGGGTTGAATTACTCGTCATTCGGTAAGTGTATTGTGGCTTTTCTGTATTTCTTTTCTGATGGCAACACACTTTTCAGTCATAAAGAAGGATCTCCAATATGTGATGGGCAAAACAAATCAAATGTATCTTGATCAATGAGTTATGTTCTTTTAGTATGGTTGCTTCAGAAAATTTTACAAAGCTATTTTGCTCATCAGCATTGAAACATTCAAGAAGTCATACGTACATGTACGAGGGGAAAAAACCAATTCTAAAAAAACTGTCTGCCACACAAATTCAGCTACTTTCTTTAATTTTACTATGCTGACTGTATCCATTAATGTCACTAGTAATGCTAATACCCGTGCCTATGTAGAGTACAGTGGAAATCACCTTTACATTTTCTCAGTCTTGGCACTAGCTTTTGGAGCGGTAGCTGTTGTCTGTGGATACAGGAGTAACTCCTGGTGAAGCTATTACCCGGTAGTTTTCAGATTTGAGGGCATCATGTATTCTTTATGTATCAATTCAGGTCCCCATTTTTCGTTTTTGTGGGGTGTTGAAGAACTCGAATCTTGATTACTATGAAAAGCACAAACTGGCCAAATAAAGCCATGCAAAGTCCTTACATATAAAAAATCCAAAGTATTGTTTTGGTGTGTAAGCCTGTGACTCATGCAGTCCATGACATTGTATAGGTGAATTACAATATGAAGACGCGGAATCATTAAACCATATAAAATATAGTTCCGTAATATAAATTGATCTTTGTATCAAACTCAGATGTGGCCCTTTGAAATTTTAGTTTTGCTGTTGTTTTTTTTTTAAGGTATTGCTGAGGCTGGAAAGCTTGTTACATGTAGAACAGGGCAAAATGCAAAATTAATTCAGGTATGCTCCATTCCTGCCTCAGGCTACCTAGCACTCCTTTCCCCTCTCTTCTGCAATCAGCGAATCAGTGACAAAAGCACAAGTCTGGTTTCAAATCACAACTATGTTTACATAATGTTGACAAGTTTAAGCACAGACTGTTGAGCTTAAAAGCACTGACGGTGCTGGGTCATTAAGAATCCGTAAATTCTTATCTTGTTTCCAGAGGAAATCATTGTGTATATCAGATGGTTCCTTACATCGTCCCCACCCATACCTAACCTTTGAATTAACTGCGTAATTTCCATCAAACCTGATGAAAGAGCAGATGTCTTAACTGTATTAATTTTTTGCCAAAAAGGAAAACCAGACAGAGGAAACAGACCTATGTTTTCACTGTGAGAAGCACTGTGAACGTAGCTGTATCGTTGCACATCACAGAACCAACAAGAGAGAGTAGTGTTTGAAATCTCCCTTATGCACCTTACTATGCAGGGGAACCTTATTAGCCTGGGCACAAATATCTACAAGAAACTAGGCTTCATAAATTCCTCTCCTCGCAATAGCATTATGTTTTGACGTATGACAGTATCCCAGGAGCGTCATGGAAACGCTCTTAGTCATCGTGATTTGCCCCACACCCAGAAAATAATAATCCTGCATGGGAAGGAACATCATTGAATTCTTTAATCTTCAAATCTGAGAGGCAGCAAGGGAGGCATACTTGTTATAACTTGTGATGATCAGAGCCGCGCTGCCGAAACTGTGTGTAGAGTTTTATAGCCAACTCCTGCATTGGTAAACTAATTGGCTGCTGCTATCAAAGAAGTTGAGACCTAATATGTATCTAGGTTTTCTTCAGTAGATGAAGACACACTTCTCAGCTAAGCTGTTTTTCCCTCTGAAATATTGCTGGGTTATCACACCCACGGGCTGGTGAAGCAGCCACAACTAAAGTAAATATTTCCTGCTCTCTTCTATCGTTTCAGCCACTATTTTACAGTCTAGGACGCACTTAAACTCTGCTCACATACTGATTAATCTGTGCCAGCATCACCTACTGTTTACATGTGCCTTACGCTGTGCTGCTCCTCATCCAGTATGAGTAGGAACTTTTTTCCTTCCCAAAAGTCAGGTTGTGGGCCTATTACACGCTTGTTTTAAAAAGAAGATCGTTTTCAGACAGGTGAAGATGGCTGTGTGAATGCATTCTCTGTAGTGCTGAAGTATGGTGATTGCTAAACACAATTTGGGTGAGAGTGCTGCTGAGTGAGTCACTCGCCTGTGGTGTGTGCTGGCGCACTGTACCTGCTCCATTCCCAGTGGCTTTTTGAGCTCCTGGCCCTTCAATGACAGCTGCTGATGCACTTTCTGTCCACTCCTGAACACACAGCTGTTAGGGGGCTGCCAGTCCTTCCTTAGGATTGCAGTAAAAAGGAATTGACTGCAATCAGTTTCCCATTCCTTCAACTTCCACCTCAATTTGTTGGCTACGCTGCCAGCAGCATCTCCCCTCAGACACGGGAATACGAGAGAGACAGCTTTTTATTAGAGGCATAGTTTAGGAGCTATGTTTTTAAAAACATAATGGGGTGGCTAGCGGCGACTGCCACTTTAAAAAAGGCTTTGCATAAAAAGAGAGGGAAACAAGTCTTGGAAAGCTCAAATGATCTGATCTTTAATCTGATCTAGGACTCTTCAAACTACTTTTGACAGGCTGCAGTGTTTAAAGGCCGGAAGCCTGGTGATCTGCTTACGTAGATTAGAAATATTGCACTGACGTGAAGTCAGTAAATGTCTGTGTAAATCCAGTGCAGAGGACATTCGGTTCCTGAGTGAAGGCAAAATTTGCAAAGCTAGTTGTTGGCCAGTGAGAGGAACAGTCCTCGTGCGTGGGGGATGCACGAGCAGCAGCTGCCCTCACTTGTGCACGCAGAAACTCTGAGGAAGATACATCTGTTCTTTGCTGCTCTGCAGTTTGGCCCAATGCAATGTGTGACATTTTGGTAGAGTCATAACACTTTAGAAAGTGGGTTTTGTTTCAAGGGTCAAACTCTCTTGTGGAAAATTCCTGTATCGTTCAATGGAGAATAATAACTTTTCTGCAGAATTTTTACACTGTTCCACAGCATTTTTAGCAATTATATTTTTATTAATATTCTGTGTGCTGAGGAATTATTTTATTAAATGCTGTAGATTTTTTCACAAGAAATTTGCGTGGACTCTTGTTTAACTCAAAAATCCTTTGAAGCAGAATCGTATGCCCTTTTGTCCTTATTACGTGTGAGTGTGTGATGAAGCACAGATGCCATCAGCTGTCCTAAGAAGGGTGAAAGCATCCTCCCAAACCAAACGTGAACAGATCAGTGGAACTAATATGCAGACAGTGTCTGATCTGAGGCACAGGGTAATTTGCTGTTAATATATGTCAGTGTTAAGGCTCCTGGTATTTAGCTTGTCTCAAAGAGAAGGGCTGTGTGAATATTACGAGTATTTCAAATCTGTAAATACAACGTTTCTTCACATTTCTCAGTTTCATGGTAGGTGCTTTCTGTACTTTGAGGATTTTTGGTCTCACTTGCAGTGATAGGAAGTTGTTAGTCGATAAAAAGAACAAGTTCCATTTTCATTCAGTTTTGCATTGTCTCAGATTTTAATAAGAGGCTTGGGTAGGTTTTGGATACTTTGTAAAACAGAATTCTCAGCTTGATTGAAATTAATTCCCATGTGTCTCTGAGGGGTGAGATATACCTGGCCACTAAAATTCAGTCCTCAATGACTTTTACTCTGTGTTTTGCCCATGTCATCTAATTCTGGCCATGTTTACTTCAAGCAAGTGAATGAAGATTTCTGTTGATACCTTTCATTTCTGCTTACGACTGCTTCACAACAAGGAAGTTGTAAGAGCGATCCTGGTAAGCAGTGTCGCTGTCAAGATCAGGACCTCTGAGCAAAGCTAGATTGCTTGTGGTTTTCTGGTACATTCAGAAATCATGGTACATGGCAGCATAGTTACAAGCAAGCACCAAAATTAAGCACGGTTAACAGTTCTGTGATGGTAAATTTGCAGCATGATCTCATAAGAATATTGTCTATGTACTATTGCAAATTAATTTTGTGATTTTTTTTTTTTTTGTTGTTGTTGTTTATGCCCTAGCCCTGCTGCCACAGCAGTGATATCGTTGGCATTTGGACGTTACATTTTGGAGCCTTTCTTTATGAACTGTGAAATCCCAGAACTTGCAGTTAAACTTATTACAGCTGTTGGCATAAGTAAGTATCCAATTTTAGGTTTCAGGGAAGGGTAAAGATGATGTAAACTGAAAAAAAAAGGTAATTGTACACTGAACAGGTAGTCCTTTGATGTGAATTGGTACAAAATAACTGTGTATCTAATGCCAAGAGCATCAGAGTGACTTTTTGCCTGGATATGTGAGTTTGTGAACATATGCAGCAGTGAAAAGAATAGCAGCCTTTATTAATGGCAGGGAAAATCTATTGCCAAGGCTGATTCTGTGGCACTTGAATTAATGGCAGAACTCTCATTACTTTTGTGGAAGCAATTTCAGCCCCTAAGAGATGGTGAGCCAGTGCCAGAGATATAGAAGAATGATTACCTGATTTTAAGTGCTTTACTCTACCTCTGTTCTAGGAGGCAATTGAGTGCCAAGTATGATGCTATGAAGAAATGTAGTTCTCTTGAGTGGAGCACAGGCAACATGAGATCATCTTCCCTCGTCCCACTCTGTCCTTTGTCGCAATAAAACTTCTTGAGGCACTTGCGGTTCAGGAAGCAGGAACCCAACTGATGACTTTGGGAGCAGAGTGTACAGCTTGGTGAAAATATGTGTCTGTTGCCAGCAGCTTGTCCTACTCCTGCTAACTTTGCAATTAGTGTAAAAGGGACCGTTCAGGGTTACAGAGAACCAATAATTGCCAGTGGAAGGAGGGAGGCTACCCTGAGACCAGGAGCTTTACAGTGTACCTGGGCTGGTGTAGGAGGCTACATGAAACAGGAAGGCACAAATTGTGATGGGAGTGGGACTCTGAAGCCGTGTGCCTGCAGGGCTAGAGGCTTGTTTCCAGTTCTGTTCGGTCACTGGGGATGATGGTCCTTGCACAAGTGCACGAACATTCGCATTCAGCTGTGCTGGCAGGAGAGTGCGGAGTAGACCTGAGTAATTAGTAACAGATTGTTCCTTTCAATTTGGTCAGTGCACATATCAGAAACAAAAGGACTGAAAAAAGGAATTAAGACATGCAAAATGATCAAAGGCACACAGGAGACCCCTTCAGTTTTGCACAATAATAGGTTCAGATGACTTTTTCTTTCTTTGGTGTAGGGAGTTCAATTGACATTGAAATTTCCAGTCTCCAGGTTACTGTGGCTTTTTGTAGGAGCTCTCTTGATAAGAGTTCCCTTCTGCCAGGAGTGTTAAAAAAATCAGCATGTGACCGCATTTATTTCTAACTTAATTATGCACAAACTATAGGTTTCATAGCAATAATTGGATTAAGGGCTGAAATTTGAGGTCAATGACTTTTTATAGCTACATCTGTCTAGAATATTTCAGTGCAAGATAAGGGTGAAACAGATGTTCGGTAACTTCAAGGTCACTGAGACAGAAGGAATGTTAAGTGAGGACTCCATCAAAGCATTTTGTTAAGTGCATGTGATTCAAGCACAATAAGTGAACAATTTGAAATGGGTTTTTATTGCTTTTAATTTAATTGAAAATCTGTGTGATAAGCCAGGGCTTTGCAAAGTAATTAAACAAAGAAGTAGCATTGCAGGGAGGGTGGAGTTGTGCTGAAATAATTACAGCCTAAAGGGAGAGAGGAGTTCACAGCAGACTGCTCCTACGGTGAGTGAGGGTCCCTACAGCGCAGGTGGGATGAGCTGTTGTTTCACTGAAAGAAGGGATTCTTGTAGAAAGTTTGTAATGGTGAACGGGACAATGCTGAGGAGAACAGCAACGTGTCAGTCTGGGCCTTTATCTTTATTCTTTGTAGTATGTTCTACAGTGGAGTTTCTTTTGTAGTAGTTTTTGATCACATGCTACACTTAAGCTCAGGGATCCCTGAGTGTATGACTGTTATTCTTGTACGGTAAGAATTAGCTGTTGTGGTGGTAATTGTTATGAATTTTTTGTATTGTTCATGTAGTCAGAGTGATAGGTAAGATTAAGGTGGTGTTGAGCTGAACAGACACATTGGAGCCCTGAAGATCTTATAATCCAATTTAATGATGCCAAAGGTAGTGTCTGCTTCCATTGAAAGTTTTAAGTTAATCAGAAAGTGAACTGATGTGCCTTTTGTTTTCTTATCCACTCCTGGTCCCTTCTCCCTCCTGTGCCACACGACAGTGCTCACTGCATATCTGTCTTTATCGCCCAGAGGGATAGGTAGTGGGAAGCACTGTTAAACTCTGTCCTTGGGTGAGACTTTGTTCTGTAGTTTTACCCTGTCGTTTCTGATCATACTAGAAAGGGCAGGAAGAGATTTTGAAAAATCTCCAGGTGATCCACGGCCCCAAAATACATACAGCGTATCTAAACAATTTCTGATGTATGTTTGTCTAAATTGCTCTTAAAACCTCCAGTGAGGGAGTTTCTAAAGCATCACCTAATACTGTAGCCCAGTTTTTTTCTGTCCTTGTCAGAAGACAGTTTTTCTCATTTTTTCTCTGCCTCAACCTTCTTTTATACAATTTAAGCCTATTATTAAAAGGTTGTCTGAGACACATACAACCAGAGTTGTTGTGGGGACTGGCAAATACTGTTCCTCCTCTAACAGCTGCAGACAAGTACTTCTCATAGAGGGGCAACAGCCTCTTCTGCTCCCCACCGTTCCACCTCAGTGCCTCTGTGATGAAAAAGGAACGATGGTGCTGCAGAGAAGATGTAGATCAGATGACAACTGAAATGGAACTACTGGAGATGGTGACCTTTAAAAAAACCTTCATTCTTGGTTTATTATTTATGGGAAAAAAGCATGTGCTGGGCACAATATTCCCTTTGAAGTCACATTTGTTCTGAGCAATTTTGAACAATCTGTAGAAGAAAATTTTCTGTTCCAAAATATGGCACTGTAATTTTTTTAAAGAAATTTGTTTATTTATTTTTAAGTAAGAATAACCAATGGAAAAGTCCAAACATTTTAATGGCTCAGTAGAGAGAAAGATGCTTTGAGTGGAGATTCTAATCAGATACGCCAGCTTTCTCAACCTCTGAAGCAAAGGCTGCCTGTTCTTTTCAAACTTAGAAATTGCTTTAATTTGCTTGGTATTTCTCAAGCGAATCTCCGTGAGGAGAAAAACCTAGACAAACGCCGGATATGCATATCTCAGTGTATCTGTCAGTCTGCCATGAACTTTTTCTAAAGTCAGTCAATTTAACTGTACCTGAGAGAAGGCATCTCAAAGATATCCATTTACTACAATTTTTATGCAAATAAGTTGCCAGGCAGAGGAGAGAGAACCTGGATGTGCCCCAGCACAGGGAAGGACAGCTGAAGAAAATGAAAACAGGAGATGAGGCCTAAATTCCCAATTTCTCTTGGACACAGCAACCTCAGGACACAAAGCAGAAGGGACACCATCTTCCTTTGTTCTGATGCTGACAATGGTCTTTTCAGGAGAAAGAGTTAAAAATTCATTTCTTGAATTAAATGAAAGCTGGTAGACTCCTCCATATTTATTGTTTCTTCCCATGAAGGAAACACCATTGCGAAGCATGGTGATAGACAGTGCAACTCCCCGCCTTGATTTATTTGTTGCTTTATTTGTATTTTTAATTCTTCTTCTAAGGGTAAATTTAAATATACTGGTAACAGGAAGGGATAAATTATACTGTGAAAAGGTATTGAACTGTACTATCAACATGTAACCTGAATAGATATGCAATCGTAGCTGACCTTGTTCTAATCTTTTCACTTGGCCTCCATATCAGAAAGAAGATAAATGGGTTTCGGCTATTAAAAACCATGAGATTGAAAGCAGGTTACCAGCTCACACATGTTTTTAAAGTTTTTACACTCATTCCTGTGTATTTTGGGCATTTTATGCTGCAATAATGTCTAACTTCCCCCTTTTTTGAAGGTCTGCCAAAAAAACCTCAAATACCCCAAGCTATGACTGTTAGAGGCAATATTATGGTTGAAAACCAAGGTCAGCTGTAGAGATCTATCAGTGCTTGCTGGCAAATACTCCAGCCCAAAGATTTATTGACATAAATTTGGTGTGTGTATATGACTTTAAAGCTAGTTCCTTTTTTTTTTCCCATCATTACAGATGTTACAGATGTTGCTCTCTACCGCTGATAGTTTTCAGGCAAACACTTTAAATTAAGACATCTCTTGGCTTGCAGGGATAGCAAAAACTCCTCTGATGGGTGCTTTTGTGCCTCCTGTGACTTCATTTTAATTGACACATTACAACCTGCAAATTGGGGGTATTTTACTTTGCGTGAATGCCTTGACCCTAAAAGCCTGACAAGTCAGGGGAGGGCAGTTTCCTAGGTTTCCGGCTGAGGCAATGGTTACATATATTCTTGAAAAGTAGGCCAGAGTGTAATACTTACTGCTGCTTCTCCCATTAGGTTTTGTTATCCTTCTGTAGCTGTGGCTATGTGAGGGAAAGGGGTGGTGAAAAGCAACATGATTGGAGTTACCACTGTTTCATTGTTCGTGAACCCCATTTTGTTCTCCCTCCAAACTCTCCTCTGTTAGGATTCATCTCGCTTTTAGTTAAGTGTTTAGCTTAAGGTAATTGTCTATGCTCCCCATAGAGTTAGTGGACGAAGAGGGAAAGAAACACTTCCTGCAGGCAACACATCTCATCTGAGATTGGCATCTGAAAGAGGTGTTATTATTCATCCTCTGGAGGCAGCTGTCTCTTCATTGAGGGCGCAGCCACACTAGATGTCTGGCTTTTAGTTAGCAAAGTTAGAGATGATGAGTCCTTTCTCTGTCCTTTTGTCTGCGCAGTTGCTGCTTCCTTCTGATCTTTGCTGTGATCCTGTATCAAAGCATCTGCAATCAGTTTCTTGAAGTATGTCCATAAGGCCCTTATTCATAGAAGAGAGGTGCTGAATAATGACCATAGTCCGAAGATATAGAATTTCCTTCTTGAATCCTGGCACTGCTGTCATATTCTTTTCCTGCTCTTTAGCAGATTTCTTCATGACTCCTCTGTTGCCTTTCACTCCAGTTGCTAACACAACTAGCGTGATGCTGATACGTGACAGCAGGATAAGCCCCTCATCCCAGCATATGTCTGTTATGTACATAGAACTGCTAAGACTAAAATTATAAGACAACTGTAAATTCTTATAGCCTATTAAATCTAGCAAAATGAAATCCCCCAAAACACCAAATTGGTCTCAAATCTTCTAAGAACTTAAGCCTTAGCACTGAGACCTGAACTACTACATTTGTGCAGTCATGCAACTCTGCAAGGGACTTACGCTTACAGAGGACCATCAAAACTAACGGCACGTGCACCGGACTGACCGCAGGTGTAGTGTCTTTTCAGCTTCCTGATTAAAGGAAGGTCCTTGCTGTGTCCATTTTGCTTTTGCTATTTAATTAGAAATCCTCAGATGAAATATCTGATGGCTTGAACTCACATTTAGGGGTGGAGAAGCTTTTAACACAGCCTGCTCACAAGCAGTTTGTCTTCATGAAAATACCAGCCTGCACTTTTCCGTTTCAAGCCAGTGTAGCTCTTATGCAGATCTGGGACTTGTGATTTGTGTATGGCTGGCCAGCAAGGAAGGTTATGAGTTTCTGTTTGAGTTGACGTTAGTGTTCATACTAGTTTACCATCCAGTGACATTCTTATATGTGTATCGGGAAGGTGAAACTGATGCATTAGAAAACCTCGAGGAAGGCTCTCTGCAGGGAGGATGCTCACACTACCTGTTCTGACCCGTGTAAGGTAACAGACCAATTGCTGCAGTCAGCTTGAACTCCAAATAAGCTGGATGTCAAACTGCAGATACTTTCTTACACATAAAACTCTTCCTTGACACTTTCTTGTGGCTTGGTCCGTGTGCCTGGGCTTCATCTTCTGGGAAAGAAAAGTGAGATACCCTGAGCTTTCTAGGAAAACTGAAAGAAGCCGGTGCTTGTTTATGGCTCTGGATTTCTTTATAACTTAAACACTGTTGGTCAAATGAACATTTTAAAATACATTTTACCTAAATGACAGCTGTAAACCTTCCTGGTAATCAAGCCCTAGGAAAAGAGAGAGCCTTAATCCGTGCTAATACTCAGGAGCAACCTTAAGGGATCTTTCAACATTTAAATAAATGAAGACATGTCAGGGTAGTATTGCGACAGCAGAGTAATGAATCAGACCCCTGGGATTTTCTGTTGCCTGCCAAGTATAGGTATACACGAAGTAATACACCAAAAGTAAGTATTTGGATCTCAAGTGATACTTTACAGAAGTCCAAGTGGTTTCTTTGTGACTTAGAAAAGAGTGCCCCAGTCTGAAATATGGTGAAATGCAGAACTGGAAAAATATTTTGACCTACTTTTGGTGAAAAATTCACATTAAGAAGTGTTGTGACTTTATGCTGACTTTGGTAAATTATTCATCTGAGAGTGGGGCCCTCTCTTTCTCAGATAAAAATTCCAGAAAATACCTTTTTTTTTCCCTGCAGTTTTTATTTTTTTTTTAAATATCTAAAAAACTCATTGGAATTCAGATTACTTGGAATTTTCTCCCTTCTCCATTAAACTAAAACTTCTTTTTGTTTAAACTGAGAAGATTTTTTTATGATATCTTTTTTTGGCCTGGCCAGTGAACAGAATCTGTATAAAAGACTTGTGGTAAATCAGTGGGTTTTGCTGCCATAAAGCTTGTACCATGCCAGATTTACAATGCTAGTGCGTACAAACTAGGTCCCAGACTCTGGCGGGAGATAGCAACTTGTGTTTTTGTGTGTCCCGTGATGTGTGGTATGGCTGTTGATAGCGACAAACCGATGCTCTTGAGAGAGTTCAAATTTGGGAGGACTGTGATGAGGGGCTAATTCATTAGCTCCATGTGATGGCAAGAAAGAGAAGATGAGTGAGCAGGCTTTTTTGACTGCATTTACCTTTCCCTGCAGCAGAGGGGGAAAAGGGACTTTTTATCTAATGAAACGACTCACATTTTCATTTCATTAGGTTTTTGTTTTTTTTTTTTAATAGCTAAACTCCTTTATTGATTCGGTTTTGCCAGGGTAATTATTTAAATAAGCTAGAATCACTTGCACTCAAATGAGAAGGCCTACCATCCTCCTGCCAGCCAGTGCTGCAGTAAAGGCCAGAAGATGTCCTCCCTGGCCCAGAAGGAGACGCAAGCCGAGCAGGCAGGACGTTAAAGCCCTTCTGAGTTATCTCTCTCTGTGTTGGTGAGGCACAGACCTGGGCTTTGTTTTCAGGAAGTAAAAGGTCTCTGTTTCTTCACCATTCCCAACAAGGGCAGGCACGTTACTTGCGCTCTAGCCCTCCAGCATCTCTGATGGTGTGTCAGTAAGGGAGGAGGAGGAGTGGAAAGGAGAAATGAGGGTAAATAAGGTAGTGAGTGACAAATTTATGCGGGGTCTAAATGGAGGTGAGGAAGTTTAATATGATTACGAATTGTTCTCTGAAAATGCAAATCTCTACTCAAACGGGTACTGATACAGAAACTGGAGTGATAAGGGCTGGGCAATCAATTTCTTTCATCCAAGGCAGGGTCCTGCCAGCCCGTTGTCTACCAACAGCTAACAATTCTGGGTAAATGAGGCTGTAATTTGGTGTGGAGGGAGCCAGGCAGAGAGCAGAGAGACGGATGGGCCATGCAGTGGGTCAGACAGAGGGGCACAGCTCAAGCATTTCGTGAGGTGTCTGAAAGAGGAATGTGAGAAGTGGGAGGGCAGCAGCTGAAGGAGGTTATTGGGATGTATTTCCTTTAATGCATCAGTACCTATTGTGTGTGTGGCCTCTCTGCTGTAAAGGGTTTTGCGGTGATTTCAGCGGCATGAGTATTTCTTTCTGACTTTGTTTTTTCCCTTTGCAGCTCTGGTGATGGTCCTGAACAGCACGAGTGTCAGCTGGAGTGCCCGCATTCAGATTTTCCTTACCTTTTGCAAGCTTGTAGCAATTCTGATAATTATAGTCCCTGGAGTTATCCAGCTAATTAAAGGTATGAAATGAAAAGTAAATGCTTTTAAAGTGCTTTTATCTTTACCCTCCTCACTCTTTCCCCACCTGCCTCCACCAAATAATGCTTATAGCAGCAAAATCTCTTAATTAGTCTGTGCTTGTTTAACTGAAGCTCTGTACTGTCATGTAATTGATTAGAAGTGGAACTGCACTGGGATGAACTGGTATTTCCTTCAGCATGCCAATGAGTCTATTCAGATCAGACTCAGTTTTCAAATGAGCGACAGGATTGCTTTTCTCTGTAATTTGCCTTTTGGGTGAACTTGTGAAAGGGGCAGGATGGATTTTATAACAGATGGGCATACCCCTCCCTAAAGCACATGCCTAGTCCAGGCAGACTATGTGTTCTTTAACTGGGCTAGTGTCTAGTCCTGTTCAGTTCTGGGTATGCGGTGGCAGAGGGGACTCGGAGTTGGGGAATATATAAAAGAAACAGCACCATGGATGCTGTTCTACCACTTTGGTGATGCAAAATTTGAAGTTAAAGATGCTGTACTGCCAAGAGAAACTATAGCTGTAGTACTGGATGCTCATGCTGTGTGCATGCTTTACTTCTTCCAAGTGAAAAATCAAAGCATACAGCTAAAGGCAATAGTCTGGGGCTAACCCAGGTGCAGGAAAGGAAAGCAGAAGTGTTTAGAGGGCTGGAATTAGGCTACAGGCTTTATCAATGTTGCTGCATAATCAAGGAGTGTGAAAACACACCTTTGTTCTCCCCAGCAGCACCCAGCACGGACATGGCTGCGCAGGCCTTTCCTTGGCTCTCTGGAAGTCATTCGGGCAAAGCCACGCTGGCATAGAAACTCTTTTCACTGACATGCTCAGCTACCTGAAGAGGCTTTTTCCATTCCAGCCCTATCGGCAGCGGGCGGGCGATGGTGACAAGCCCCGGCTCAGTCTCCTTACAATAACGCTAGACAATAGCTACACAAAGCACAAGGAGCCATTCAGCGCAGAGGGTCAGAACGGGGAGCACTTTTTAACGAATCCGTGGCTGATTTTATCTAACAAAAATTACCATGGTTGTTGGCTCTGTCCCTGGGGTTGCTCTTTTATGACGCTTCACAAAGCCTCCCATCTGGGTCGACAGCACAGCATTAGGCTCTGCAGCGAGCTCAGTTTCTCAGGGACAGGCGGGGCTCTGTGGTTAGCAAAAGACTCTGAAATAAAAGTTTTCCTGTTTAGCACTCTGCTGATTCACTATTTCTGTTTTCATGCTTTTCACTTCCTTTCTGGCAGTTGCAATGCCTCTTCCCTCAACTCCTTTCATGTGCAAAATTTCCCTCTGTTCCCATCCGCCCCATTTTTCCTAGACCTTTGGAGCAGGCCAGACCCAGGTTTGGATGGGGTTTGCTGCCCTTAAGTAGCTCAGAGAGCGTCCCTGCTTCCCCACTGCCGCCTTCCTCTGGCCACAGCTCTTCCCTTACCCAAAAAGCCTCTGCTTCAGTGGGAATTTTGACTGAGGGCTCAGTAAAAAATGAGGAAAGAGTAGAGATTTAAATTCTGCTTCTTCCTGCTCCTTTTCTGTGGAGGATCATTGCTTCTCAGGAAATTCAGGATGTTGTAGGAAGGTCTTACAAACCATAGAGCACCTTGCATGCTCAATGAATAAAAGCATAACACAATTCTTACATGTTTGCATTTATAGATATGTAATTCTTACTCAGTGTAACATTAATACAGTACTGACTATAATGTAGTAGGGAGTAACTGAATTTTTCAGTGGTAGAAATGTTTAAGATATTGGGTTTGTTTGCCTTAAAAATGTTGCTTGTGAGTGACATGCTAGCAAAGTTCCTTCTGATTAAAATGTTAAACAAGTGAAATTTTCCACAGCAAACACTATGGAGCTCATTCTGCTCTTTCATGTAAGTCCCCACTGGACATGACAGTGCAGTGAGTGTCAGCAAGCTCAGAATGCTTTGAAACAAACTGATAGGTCAAATTCTGCTATTGCATGACTAGGGATGCCACAAAACCTTTTACAATTGCTGGCAGACTACAGCTGCAAGGGTTGGGTCAGAAATTAAGGTCAAGAGCAGAACTTGAAGTCAGTGAACTGTTGAGTGATTAAATGTTCCATGGTGTGATATATTTATTTGTTTTAAAGTAGTAGGTGACCGAAGAGCTTATTTTTCAATGTTGTTTTTGTTGATGTTGCAGGAGAAACACAGCACTTTAAAAATGCCTTTGCGGGGAATGATGCCAGTGTTCTGGGGTTACCACTTGCTTTCTATTCAGGGATGTATGCCTATTCAGGCTGGTAAGTTCTTGAAACCTTGAATTATTTGTCCTGAAAACAGACACTAATATGCTCTAAAAAAGACATTTGTTTGTATGAAGAAATGAGCAGCATGGTCTACATCTTTTGCCAAACTACATCATGTATTAAGGGTAGATCTCACCACTGTCCGATATGCTCAGTAATTATTCTGCAAGCAGCTCTACAATGGAAAGATTTTTCTTCTCCAGTGTACAATAGATAAACACATACTGAACACTAAAAAAATCAAACTTTTATTTCTGTTCTTAAGACTAGAAATAAAGGCAACAAGAAAGAAATGTTCTGAAAATTTCGTTAGGTATGTTGAAGAAAGGACAAAAAGGATAATGAAAGTTTAATTTTTGTTGAACAAGCCAGTAATTACATGAAAAGCAAATCTATGAACTGTTACAAAGTTGTGTGGACCTCAGCCTTTGCTTTGTAAGAGCAGTATTTGAAGAATAATAAACGAACCATGATAACATCTGTATAGACCACAAAACGAGATAAAAACCCTAGATTCTTATGCCTATTGCTCCAAAAGAATAGGACCTCACTTAACAAGAAGTGCAACTGGCTTCCATAGAAGTCAAGTACTATTGACTGTGAGCAAAGGTGTGAGAATCTGCCTTCAAGTACAAGAACTTTCTTTCAAGTTCTTTCCCTCTCCTCCACCAAAGTACACAGCAGCTGATTTGAAAGGTGCCGCCACTCTTTGAATGTGCCTTACTATTTATTCATGCTTAGGGAGGGCTCCACATCGCACAGCGCCAATGTGCTTTTCAAGCAGCAGTGTGTGTATGGGGAAAAAAGGACTACAATGCACAGAGTGGGCTTATTTTGAGATAACTTTGTCTGCAGTCTTCCCTTTCCCTTCCACAGCCTCACAGGCAGCCTAGTTCTTTACCCTGCATGAAAGGCGAGGGCTGAGAGATAAGGGTTTTATTTATTTAATTCAGAGGGACAATGGGCCGAGCATTTGAGTTCTCTGCCTGTCTGTAAGTCCCCGGTTGCAGGAGCATTAAAAACATGCACAGTGAAGTACTGAACAGAAGTTGGGGGGGGGG
>Ga0065711_1034551_pt1 | contig 23576 bp, 16 predicted proteins | sample Hoacrofraction12_FD_59098 | JGI IMG/M metagenome (GOLD analysis project Ga0065711, IMG submission 59098) | Hoatzin crop microbial communities from Cojedes, Venezuela - Epithelial fraction 12 v2 (version 2) | ecosystem: Host-associated > Birds > Digestive system > Esophagus > Crop | place...
GGGGGAGCGGGACACCGAGCGGTGTCAGGGACGGTCCGGGTGCGGGGGAGCGGGACACCGAGCGGTGTCAGGGACGGTCCGGGTGCGGGGCAGCGGGACACCGAGCGGTGTCAGGGACGGTCCGGGTGAGGGGGAGCGGGACACCAAACGGCGCGGGAGGTGGGCGAGCGCTGGGGGCGGCGGCGCGGTGAGGCGGCTGAGGGAGCGCTCTGCGCACCCCGGGGCCGCGCCGGGGCCGCTGGGCTGGGCGGCGGGGTCCGGCTTTCTCTGTCCTGGCAGACGGAGGCCGTGAAGAGAACCGACCGGGGGTGCCGGGGCGGGGGGGGTCGGGCGCTGCCTGCAGCCGGCTGGGAAGCTGCGGCGGGGAGGCTGCGGGGGCACGGGAGGGTGCTCGGGAGCATCGCGCAGCCGGGGAGGTCTGGGCGTGCGTTGCCCTTGTCCACTCGGACAACTTCATCTTTGCCCTAAAGCTTCTTCGCAGCCCGGCCGGGAGCGCCGCGGACGCTGTCAACGTCTCCAAGGCAGCGTTCGGCCCCCTCCTGTGTTTGAGTTGATGGCACGCGTGGCTGTGATACCCTGCACGCTCAGGATAAATCGTTCTGCGCCTCAGCCGGCGGCGCTTTATGGAACGGGAGACGCGGGAATTGCGTGCGTGATGCCAGGCGTTCCCCCCAGTCATTCCAGGCTCCGTCGTCGCCGGTGCGTGCCCGGGTGGGTCGGAGAGCGCTGGCCTCGCTGGGTGCGCGCGCGGGCCGGAGCGCCAGGCGACTCTCCCGAGTCCTCTGCGAAGGACGCGTGTGCCCGGCCGAGCCTCGGCGTGTCCTGCGGGAATCCTCTGCGCCGGACTGCTGGAAATGAAGCAACTGGATAAATCGACTGGAATGATAAAGAATTCAAATGGTGAAATTGAATTAAAAGGTCGATGACCGTTGAGATGAACTCTCTTTATAAAAGTTGGGCAGGAAGCAATTCTGTGACCATAAAAACCATTTCGTAGCAAAATAAAGAGAATGTAAAAGTGAAATCAAAGGTAAATGTGGATAGAGCTTTGGAAGTGGTAGACCGATGCACCATTTTATTGATAATGAGATACTTTATTAGATTAACTTTAGTTCCAGAATGGTACTTCACATAGAGATTCATAATTAGTTTTGATAACAGTTTAAAAAAAAGTCACAACCTTTAAAATGACATTGGTACATCTAGTACATATATTAATGATAAAGTATTTATGATCAAATCTTAAGTTTCAAGCTTTGTAATTAAAGATAATTGCTTTAATGAGCTTTTCTGTAATTGTAACATTATATCTAATACCAATTATTACACAATTTAAAAACCCTCTGGGGAAAACCTTAGAAATCTTAGTGAGTGCTGCACATCTCATTTTCCATGCACTGGGCTTAAATTTGTACCCTCTGTGGCTAATTTGTTGTTTTCTTTAATTGCTGTTGTTGCATGAAATTTTTCCTTTTTGGTCATTTGATACCCTGATAGAGATTGGTTGCCTAGCTATCACCTCTCTGTAGGATGCTGTTAAAAAAGATCTTTGTGTTGCCAGGTTAAAGAGTGCGTAAGTACATTCTAGACTGGCGTGCTGATTGATTTGCGTCTTCATAGCTTTTAGGTATGCTATTGTATTGTGGTGTGATAGAAAGTTGGTTTGACCGACTGTGTAACAGTCTGTATTGCCACTTTCTTTGGTTCTTTTTGATATTTCACTGTTTTAATTACTGAAATTGCAGTTTTTAAAAGTTTCTTTGCAGGTGGAATGCCTCCTGTTCCTCAAGTGGCTCAACAGATTAGTCAGGAGCAAAACCAACAGCAAAATGGACCAAACTTATCAAGTTTGCATAGTTCCTTACCTGCTCCACAAAGTGGGAACCCAGCTTTTCTTCAGCAGGTACAACCAGCGGGCTGTGATAAGCAGCATGTGATTCTGGTCCCAACTCCAGTTCCCGTACAACAACAGGTACCAGATTTGCATATTATATTGTATGCGGCTTTGAACAGTTGGGTTTTGTGTATTGTAATTGCTGTTGTCATCTATTCTGCACCATTCAATAGTCTGTCTGAATACTGGGAAGAGATTTTCCTCAGAAACAGCGCAGTAACATCTGTCTCGTTAAGAAAATCTAGACAAGATTAATTTTTGGCACTTTACCGTTACTTTCCCGTGAAATGTTTCTTCTGTGAAGACCATATCTGTTCATTTATGTCATTTGCGGCATCTACCCAACTCTCAGTTTAAATATGCTTGCACTGGATTTTCCTTTTCATTCCATCAAATTCATTTCATGCTTCAGAGTAAATTTCAGACATGTGTGGAAGGTCGCAGGTAAATGTTACGAGGTGCAGCAAGAGGGAAGAGCATGCCAACCTCTCGCTGTGTCCTGGCAGTGTTGCCCTTTGTGTTTTCTGTTGAGAATTTGTGGATGACAGAATTTATTACTCCAACCTGTGGAGAAAGGAGCAAATAATTTCAGTTTTTGCAAAAGACTTTGCCAAGCACTAATAATTTGCTTCAGATAGCTGTTGTATAGCACAGCTGGGTATAAATTTTTCTTTACAATAAAACATTGTGTTCATTTAAATTTAGAATGCTCTCTAGATAGCTGTATCTCTCTTTTGGTTTTAATTAGTGGTGCAGACATGCTGTATGATTATTCTTGAAGAAAGAAAAAGAATGAGAAGGAATCGGGAAGATTCTCTAGGGGAGCAGAATTGGTTCCTGTAATGAAATCCTAGAAGGAGATTTAATTAAACAGAATCAATTATTTTTAATTTTGTGCAGCATATTTAGAATAAGGGGAAAGGAATCACAATGAAAATTTGTGCTGCTTGTGCTTACTTGCCAGCAGTTGCAGAGTGCTTACATGTGTTAATAAAAATGCCATAAACTAAGCATATTTTTATATGAAGTTTTTCAGAGAATTCTGTCCATCTGCCATCTGGCAGAACATTTCAGTTCTGTGAAAATTCTCTCTAAATCAGCTCTGCTCTTCTGATGAGATGTAGAGGTACTACATTTTAGGAGGAAAAAGTAAAGTTCTCAAGACTGAGTACCACCGCATCCCAAACTTCTCTGCTGATTTTACATAATACCGCTGCATCACAAAGTCCTTCAGAGACTTTATGTAAATCTGCACAAGACGTGTTGTTCATTATCTTTTAATAAAGTGCAACTTCAAACAGCATGGAATGTTTCCAAGGACTGCATAATCATTTGCATTGGTTATTCATGCAACATTTTTTCACAGTGTCTCTGTCTTGTTTTTGTGTTGTGCAGTAGGAAACATAAGTTTAATTATGTTTACTTGAAGGAAAATGAAATTCTGCAGCGAGTAACGGCACTGAGGAAAGAAGGTTTATGGTCTCCGAAACGTCTGCCCAAACTCCAAGAGGCTCCACGGCACAAATCACACCATGATTATCTTTTGGAAGAAATGCAGTGGATGGCAACTGATTTTGTTCAAGAAAGAAGGTGGAAGATGATAACTGCCAAGAGAGTAATCTGAATTTGATATTTTCAACCAGAAAAGGGGGGAAGAATAGGCTACATTTTCATGGTTAGGATGGGATGACTGAGGATGTGTGAATTTTGGTTTGCCTCTCCACTGTGTTTGTGAAGTTTGGGCAGTACTAAAGGGACTGTGCTTTTTTTCCTTCCTTTAGGTATATGCTTTTTAGATAGAACAGAGTTAAAACTTATTTTTGCGGTTTTATTCAGCTAATTTTAAGCGTGGCTCGTCATCATGAGGATATGATATTTTATAAGGAAACATGCAAGAAAAGAGAAGAGAGACAACTGAGGGCTGTCGCTGCTTTTGCTGCTAGAGAAATTGAACATTTCTGGTCCACCATTAAACAGGTAAATGTAAAAAACTAAAAAACAATCTAAAGAGGTACAGAATAAAAACCTATGGGACCATAACAGCGAGAATCTTACAACTGAGCTTTGCTCAGCCCACGTGCTGAATATTATCAGTTGGTAAAGATAGCTTCACGTTATGGTTGCATGAATAATTTCAGGCCTTATATGTCATGAAGGAGAGTGCTTCACCAGTTCTAGCTGGTGCAGCTGGCTCGCTGCAGACGTTGAAGTTTTGATGTGAGTTATTCTTGGGTAGCTCTTGCTCATTATGTGAATGGCATCTATTCATGGTCAGTTTTGTAGACACCGTTCTTTTCTTTGAGTGCTCTGCATTGTAGCTATGTCTGATGCCTGTCTTACTGTTGAAATGTTAAGTAATTCATAGCTGTATTTGAAGCTAAGTGCGTTCATGTTTGTCAGTTCCTTGTGCTCTTTTTTTACCCCACTCTCTCTCTATTTTAGGTGGTACATTTAAAACTGCAAGCAGAGTTAGAAGAGAGGAGGAGGAAAGTATTAAGCTCAGAGAACATCTCAAAAAAAGGTAGAACCTAGGACTTTTTTTTCAGGACTTTTTTTTCTTTTGCATACTGGTAGTAGTAGTATAAGCTTACCAAAAAAATGTTTAGGAGCTGGTATTTTGGTCGTGGTTTTGAGTCATAAATATATCTTTTCTCTAGCTCTAACTTCTAGTAGCTTACTAAAGCTTTGATGAATCCAGTGTAAAGCGTTTTTGTTGCTGAGCTCTTTTTTTGTATTAGGGTTTAGTTTTCTGTCCCTCGGGGGCCACGCATGAGACTGAATTCACTGAAACTATCATGTGTGCACCTGTGTCCCACTGCAGTTTGCCCCTTTTTATATAGTCATTTGACAAACTGGATTTTATGTTGTTCTTATAGTGTAGAATTCTTGTGTTCTTTAGACCCTGGCTTAGCTGTAAATGGCATCAAATCTGTTGATGAATTATTCATCTCGGATATGGCAGCACCATGATTTTTATTATTTCGTGCAGAAATAAAAGACTCTTTGAATAAGAAAGAGAGCCTTCAGAAGGAAGGGGTGCTTCCAGGTCTTCTCTCATCTACTACGAAGAAATACATGGCAGATTTAGCAGACGCTGCTGCTGCTGCAGAAGCATTGTTACCCAAAGGCAGTGCTGAAATCTCAACAGCAGTAAGAAGTGATACTCTGTCTTTGTTGTGTGGCACTCTTAGGGGGTATCAGAAGACTGGAGTAGAGTGGTTGGCAAAGCTGTATGAGATGAATCTCAATGGCATTCTGGCTGATGAAGCTGGTCTTGGGAAAACAGTGCAAGTTGTTGCTTTTTTTGCACACCTGGCATGTAATGAAGGTATGAAATATTGTAGATATTTTATAAATCTATATTTTTAACAGTTTGTTAGTGAATGTGTTTTCAGTAAGAGAAAAAAAAAATTGCTTTCAATATGTATAATTTAAAGAAATGTACCTGGAATAAATTTTATAAAAAAGCAGACACAATTCCGTTTGTTGTTAGTGCATGTGTATGTTGTTTGTGTATACACAGTTGCCTTTTCTTGCAAGTTCTGAAGTGGTACACAGTCGTTTCCAGTCATGCTGTACCTTTTTATCTCTGTAGGTAACTGGGGTCCTATTCTTGTTGTTTCACAAAACTTTAATGTGCTGAAGTGGGAGACTGAACTGAAATGCTGGTGTCCTGCTTTGAAAATTCTTCTGTATCTTGGAAACCCACAAGAACTTTTTTTAAAAAGACAGGTATTATGGAACACTGTTTCATCTACACGTGTACTGGGTAACGTAAGCATTACACAGAACATAGCAGCCTGAGTCATGTTTATCTTCAGTATGGTGATACCACAGCCTGCTTCTTTTCTCTCATATGACGTGGCATACTGCAAGAACGAAGATAGCTCCTCATTTCGTGAATGCTGGTTCATAAGCAGAGTTCGATATTTACCAATAAAATCTGTTTTGATGACCAGCAATGCCTGGCTCATTTTTGTATGTTGTGTGCACGTAGTTACCAGCATGATGTCCCTTTGCACAGATGTTTTTCACTAGTGCCTAATCTCTATATGGGAAACTTGTATCTTTGCTCCAGTGACTGGTACTCCATCTTAGTATTTACAGAAGTTTATGAAGAAAATCTGTTGAATTTAGCAATTTGTTTTGATGAGAAATTGATGTGTAATCCAGAAGAAGGAACGGGAAGTTTGGTGTGTATTTTGTAGCTTAGAAGCCATGTATATGTTTCCAGGCTTCAAAATGTCACTAAACTTATTTGCAAAATAAGCTTCTTCCTTCCCCCTCTCTAATTTTTGTATTTTGAACTTCCATAGTTACAAAGTACTTCTTGGGTTCCTCCATTCATGCTTTTAAAACATACAAATTTTATCCCTCCTTTTGGGATGATGTGTCTTTTCCAGTTACTTTTCAGTTTCTTTCTGTGTTGGACTCCTTCATATAATCTTCGATTTACTAGCAATTTTTCACTTCTTTCTCAAGTTTGTAGAATTGGGCCGTATATATCATATAATAACTTTTTCTTGCCTTGTGACCTGAGCAAAGCAAAAGAAAATTAATGAAACTTCCATAGTTTTGATCATTTTTATTCCTTTAGTTCAGTGACTTTTCATTCTTGCAATTTTAACTTTGTGTCTTGTGTTTCTAATTTTTTTTATTTGCCTTTGAAAGCAAATAGTAGGATGCTAATTCACACATTGACAGCTTCTGCAATCAAGTCCATAATTTTGATACTTCCAGGTAGAATTTACCTAAAGACTGACACGTATGAATCTTAGAGATTAGAATTTATCCATTAAGTATGAATACTATTGATAACCTGTAACAACAAGTGTGGGTATTCTGAAACATGTCCAAACTTTTCAAGGAACAATTTAAAAACATGTAAGGTAAGATGGCTTTTCATTGCCAATAGTTTGTGGACAACTAGGAGACTTGGTCTACTGTGTTTTGTGGGAAATGTTTTTTCTTCATTAAAAAAAACAGTTTCTGTTAAAGATGTTTTATGTAATGTTTCAAACATCAGAACTAGAGAGTTAAATTGAGCGTGCTCTTCCCTTTTGGGACTTTGAAAGCTTTGAAGAACTGCACTGGGATAAAGCGAAAGATAATCTATTTTAATCTCAGAAGAAGAAACACTTAATAATCTTTGCTCTGAAATCCACCAGAAAAGCCTTTAGTATTATTGTATTTTTATGTTGCAGGAATGGACTGACCTCAACAACTTTAATGTATGTATTGCCTCCTGCAAGCAATTCTTTGAAGACTATGAGGCATTCATGAAAGTACAATGGAAGTACCTAGTTTTAGATGAGAGGCAGAATGGTAATAATCTGACAGAGGAGCACTGGGATAAAATATTAAATCTCCGGAGGTGTGGAGCATTCATTAAAGATTTTCTTCTTGCTTTTGTCTATCGGTTACTTTCTGAAATAATTTCAGTACTTATAACTGCATGGGTTTTTTTAATTTTCTTGCTGTTATATAATTTATATTATGAAATAGATCTTGTTATCTTCATTGTTCACAGTCATCATCGTTTACTTTTGATGGATATGCTTCCACCTGCTGCCTTAAAAGATCTGTGGGCCATTGCCTGTTTCCTGATTCCAGGGATTTCCGAATCCCATCTGGATTTTACGAAGGTACCATCTGCAGAAATGAATGAAGATCATCACCAGAGAGTGGCAATGAGACTGCAGAGAGTACGTCCCACTTGGGGATAGTGTCTTAATGCTAGTATCTCTTTCTCAGAGGAAATACAGTTAGGAAGTTATTGTTTTGTATTCTTTTAGGTAGTGCAGTCGTTTATTTTGCGGAGGTCAAAAATTCATGTTGAGAAGCAGTTACCAAGGAAATATGAGCACGTGCTGACATGTACTCTTTCTAATCGGCAGAAGTCAATGTATAAAGACATCTTGTCTCAACCAAGGTACATCTATTAAGTATTTCTTAATTGTTCATTCATAGTTGCAGTTAGGAACCATTCCAGTTACGGAAAGAGAGCTTGTTTGCTAGTATGTTATTTTTAAGTGAGTCATGGGCAAGCCTAAAGATTAAAGCACGTGGCATAATCATAGTGCTGCGCAGGGTAATCATGTTCTGTGCTAAGTGGTAATTGTATTCAGCAATTTCTTCTTTCCACGTTTGGTTTTTTATGTCTAATTGTTTTACAAGGTGAAAAGAAGCATAAATAAACAGTATTTGCAGATTATGGGACAAAACACTGTATTCTGTATTTATAACTTAGACAATCAAGCGTGTGTCAGTTTTTGTCTAAATTTAGGTCTTAAGTTATTTAGGAACTGAACATTCTAGGTTATATTTTAGTTTGCTTTTCTGATGGGTCTACTTTGTATTTTCCGGTGAATTTGATAATTTAAAGTGGTATTTATCCAGGCATTAAAACACAGCCATAATATTGGCAGTATGTGTTCCATATATTACCTAATGTCATTTTCATTTGAAATAGAGCGGCTGTTTGAGAAACTCAGGTTTATGATAATGTGGGTTTTAAAATCAGAGTTTATTCTATAAATTATTAAAAGTTTGTGTGAATTTGTGAAGCTGGAGGAATGGAAGACTGCATTTTTAAACTCATACGTTTCTAAGTTTGATAACTTGGTGTTATCAGATTGATTCAGAAAAACAATTTGAGCATGCAGAAAGACCTAAGCTCCTAAAAAGCCCTGTTTTTAAAAGATAATTTAAATTATATTTTAATTTTAAATAACAGAAGTCAAGAATGTCTTAGAAGCAGGCACTTTGTCAGTGTCCTCAACATTCTGACACAGCTGCTAAGGGTGTGCAACCATCCTGATCTGATAGGTCTCCGGCTTCCAAGTTCTTCCTTTGTATTAGACACACTGGAGTTTACAACTGCTTCTCTAGTGCTGAACGCATTAGGATGGGATCTTTGGAAGGTGAGTAGGGAAGTAATTCTCTTGTGCTTGACTTGATTTGACTGGGAGAGCAGGTGGCTTAGGACATAAAATTTCTTCCACATAATTCATGTTCCAATTAAATTTCAAAATCTGAATTGCTAATTCATTTATTTTTAGAAGCAACTGCTAAGACTATAAACAATAACCACTGACTTTATGATAGTACTGAATTTAGTAGGTGTCCTGGGAATTCGCTGTCTCTGTCAAAGAAGGTCAGACTGTTTTTCAACATTTTCTGGTTCTGCTTAAAGTTCCCAGTTAACCAATTCTGGTAGGTCTTGGAATCAAGGGAAAGGTGCCATTCTTTTCCTGTCCTGAGGAGCCGTAAGGGAGTAGTTAAGCTGTGTACAGCTCTGGAGATGAGAAGCTGTATCAGATTCCACAGTTTAGTTATAACTGTAGCCTGTTTGTGAAAGTTACATTGCAAGGGATTTAATCGTTTTTATTCTAGTGGTTTCAGCAATACTAGAGGCTTAAGAAAGACTGGACAAAGCTAAAACAGTAGCATTATGTGTCCCGGGAAATTTGAGTAGTTACTTCTTTACGCCTTGTGGAAAAATCATCTGGGGCAGGGGGACAGGGTGAGTGTCAAAGGCTTGTGGAGGAAATAGGGTTTATGTGTCCAGGCAGGAATGGATGAGTCTGGAATGCCAGTTCTACAAAGGCAAATGTTTTGATTACAAGCATTGAATTAACTGCAGGGCTTGTAACTTGAGGGTGCTGTCCTGGTTTTGACTTTTGGTAACAGGAGCTTAATGCTCTATTTTCGTGGTGTAGGTTGCTGAAAGCTTTTAAAGTAACGGCAGCTGCTCTCTGCACAATCCTGTGACACTTGGCTCTTCTATGTTTTGGTTTAATTGTGGTATCAGCTGTAAGCTTTTTAATAATTCTCAGATAATGTGGTATTATAGATACTATTTTTTTTTTTTTTACTGCAAATGAATGGTAGTAGAATATTTCTTTAGGTTGTTTTTTTTTCTTCTTTTCTTTTTTTTTTGTCACTTTAGCATACAGACTGGTCTCTCTTTGATGTGATTGGGATGGAAAACCAAATGACTTGCTACGAAGCACAAATACTGCCAAAACTGAAGGTAACTAGGAAGCTTATTGAAGAGATCTACTGTTCTCCTTCGTCACACGGACTTGAGCCGGTGAAGCTCAAACCAAATAGGTATGCAGTGTTCCAGTGATTGATTCATCGATTTTCAGTAACAGGGGAATGTGAGCAATATTTGTGGGGGCTGAGAGGGTTCATTCAGAAGCGTCTGTTTTTCTTGCTGTCTTTTATTTCCAAACTGATTGCTGCTAAAGACTGTGTGCCAGTCTCCTGAGGGAAAGCAGGCTGCTTTTTACCACTTCATAGTTCTTTTCATTTATGAAGGCTCAGTTGTGATCTTTCCTGCCAAACTCAATAGAGTTGAAGTCTGTTGTGTTTTTGATCAAACAGTGGAAGTGACTTCTGCAGGAGAGTTTCCAAAGCAGAAGAATTAAATCTTCTCCTTCTAATTAATTTTAAGTCTATGATGTGCTTGCAAAGCACTTAAAGAAGTCTTGGGGAGGGTTTGAGGGGCGGAGGGGAGGGAAAAAAGGTGCTCTGCTAAATTTTGACCTTTTGTTTCTGCTAGTGACTCTTCTCTCTGAAGAGCAGTTGGGAGGGTTCATTTTTCAGTCTTGGAGCAAATGTAATTCTGCTGTAGAATACCTCAGAGCAATGTATACTTAAATATTTTACAGTACATTAATCTGACAAAAGCAGAATATGGTTACTGAAGCCCAGGACGGCTTGTGTAACAGGTGGCAAGAAGGATGTCCTGCGGTACTTCTATTAGGCAGTTCTGCCAGAAGGGAGCTTTGTCAGATAATGAAATGTAGGAATTGGGAGCTATAGCTAAAATATATATATGTAAAGCAGAAAAAGAACTCATTCTTTTGCCATTTAGACAGCTTTAGTTTCCCTGAAGTAGTATACATGAAATCGTTCCTGTGAAGTCAGCCTTTACAATTGCAGTATGTTTTTAAAACCAGACTGTCTGAAGATGCATGGAAGTAGAGATCCCCAGCTTTTCGTGCTTATGTTGCACCTAGCCATAGTTAAGACTTAGCTCCATTAAGAAATTTGATCCTTATTAGCATCTTTTGGGGAGTTTTCCTGCTGTCTCCAGACTCCAAAGATGATTAAGCAGTATGGGAGATTGGTCATGCTTGTACTGCCCCCCCCCCAACAGTCTTTCAGAGAAGACTGGAGCCTCAGAGCATTTGATGTACTTTGCATTTTACAGTATATTGTCTCTCCTCTGCATGTTGAGAGAAGCAGAATCCCTCCTGCTGTGTGCTCTGCAGCTGCGTACCTCTTCTAGCTCAGATTACTGACTAAAGTAATTAGTAATTTGCTTTTTAACTTGATTTCCTATTAGAACTTTTTGTACTGTTGTGTAGAAGAAGGGCTTAACAACTTCCTCATGTATGTATTTTTATGTGTAGAAAGATGATTTGTTAATTTTTAGGTTATTTACACCAGTGCAGTATGGACAGAAACCCGAAGGTAGGACTAGAGACTTCTCAAGGTCTCAGCTGCAGCAGGCAGTGAACACAGCAACAGTTATGGGAGATCATCATGTGAAAATACAAAGACGACGACTTGCCATGTTTTCAGAAAGTCAGCTTAAGAAAGGTGTGTTGTACACATAATAAACCAAAGCAAAGTTTGTACATTGTCAAATCAAATGAGTACACATGTGAAATACCAGTCAAACTGTATCTAGGAAATCATCCTGGATTTTTATAGGTCTGTCAGTGATACTGAGGGGAAGAACATTTCATGTGTAGTTTAAGAACACCCAGTATCAGAGGGAGACCTAGTCTGTTTGCAGTTAAGTGCAACCTAAGAGTTATGTCTGGAGTAAAATTGCCCTTCATTGGAAATATGGCACACTAGATGCGTGGGATAAGCATTCAAATCCTGCAGTGTACAGTGAGGAAATTCTTACTTTTAAATCTTGTACATTTTTTGTCTTCTCTTAACAGCCAACAAGATAGTACTTGACTCAATGGCTTCAACAACTGGAGCACAAGTGAGAACTGCTCAGCCAGAGAAGCCTGTAACATTACAGTTTAGAGGGAAAACATTTACATTGTCTTACAGTCAATTCTGTGGACTGATTGGTGGACAGTCTCTGAAGCATCAAGGTAAGGTGCTACATGTTTCTGTTTGCATCTTTCTCTCTTTTTTTTTTCCCTTCCCCCCCCCACCCTTTTTTTTTTATAGAGTGAATCTTTTGCCTGTCTTTAAGTTTGTTTCTTCCTCGAGGAGCATGAAATTCAATAAAACTCATTAATGACCTCGATCTCAATTTTTTTGGCTTTTCCATTTCTTAACTATTCAGAAATTGAAATTCTAGAAGCTACAATATCCTTATATTGTAATATCATGTGTCTGTGAAATTAAATTATTTTTCTTCATTAAAATAGTTTTCTTGTCTTGCTGCTTTCCTGGAAAATTGAATTTATTAATGTGACAGTGGATGACTTGAGCACCAAATCTAAATCAATATCTACATTTTCGTGTCCAATTCAGGTATTATGCTAACTCTTTATATGATAGAGTATATACTTGATCTTGAACAATGTATAGTTTACAAGATTCATGTGTGCATATCTGTTCACTGAGATAGTCAAAGCTTTAATTTTTAAATCGCATAGAATATTGTCATCAACTGGTCTCATCCATCTGTACTACTGGACTCTACAGTGGTAGTTTGAAAGTCCCATTATATTTTTGCCAATAGGCATGAAGTAGGAAAGCAGATTTATTTTTTACTAAAATACCAAACCTAACATCTGTCCTTGTATTACAAATACTAGTTTAATTGTCAGCTTTTCTCCTGCTCACTTCTCCTTTCAAAATCAGTCATAGGACTATCACATTAACCAAATTAACCTTATTTTCAACTTTCTTTTGCATTAATTTCTGTTTTGCATAAGCTTTATCTGGTCAAAATATATTCAGAAAATAATTTTTAATTTAAAGGGTATCACAGAAGAAAAAAGACAGCTAAAAGAACACCTGGACAAAATATATTTTGTGAATGAGCGCCGTTGTTCCAGAACCCCCCTGTATGGCAGAGACTTGTTGGAAATTTGCGCTTCGATCAGTGAAAGAAAAATCTCTCAGCATTGTTCTGCCAGGATTAACAAATGGCGCTGGGCTGGCTTTGCAAATTGCCTTCCGTATTCAAGTACTTCGGAGGTTCTAAAGGATCCATTGCAAGAACTCATTCTGACATTGAAGCAGCAACAGATCGCCCTGAAAGATGTTGTTACTAGGTAATTGAGATAAATCCGTCTGCATTCTTTGCACAGTTTTGATGGTTGTATGCTACCATCCAAACCAGGGTATTTATATAAAGTACTGTAAAATGCTAAAAGTGATACATTAGTTGCCTTGTTTTATCCTTATTGCAGGCTAAATGTCCTTTATGCGTACTATTTGCATCCCTGATGTATAATTTCAGATCATTCTAAGATTTTAAAACTCTTAATAGTTCCATGGCAATTGTTATTAGTTATACAGCAATTCTACTTTATTTTGACATGTATTTTTTGTGTGAATGCTTCCAAAAAAGCAGGAGTTGTAAGTCAGCTTATCTTGGTAACTTTACGGATAGTCGTAATTTCCTCGTGTCTTGTTCTGATCTTGAGTGTTTTTGCATTTACTTGATGTTAACATAAAACTTCATCTACTGATTTACTTTCAATTACCTTTAGCCAGGTCCTTTATGCTTCCATAAAGCTTCTCTATTACTGTTTTTGAGTAGTTAATAGCCCAAGCTGTTAAAAATGGTATGTTAAAGTTTTGGTTTGTTTTATAGAGATCTGTGCGTATTGCCAGCTGTAGCTGTTGCTCCTCCACGTTTGTATGTTGCAAATCCTCCTTACACATACACCCATGAAATGAAGGTCTTGAAGTTCAGTCTAAAGGAACAGATGCTTCCCTACTTCCATTCAATGCAGCAGATAGCAAGGCCTCATTTTCTACACTTTCCAGATCCCCGACTGGTGCAGCGTGATTCAGGTATTAAAAAAAAGCCACCTGTTGTAACTGTGTGAATGTGCTTTCTCTAATTGTTGAATGCTACCTGCAGAACCTTCAAGTTCTTATTTTATATAAACAGGCAAGATGGAAGTTCTGGCTGTCTTGCTGGGGAAGCTGAAAGCGAGAGGACATCGTGTGTTGATTTTGACGCAGATGATTCCAATGCTTGATATACTGGAGCTTTTCTTGAACTTCCATTTTCTCACATACATAAGAATTAGTGAGAGTGATGCTCCCAGTTGGCATTATCTGGTAAGAGGACCTCTTACTTAAGTTAATAGAGAATATATGCTCTTATTGGGAGGGAAAATGCTAAAGGGATACATTTAGTACAAATACATTTGCAAAATTCATTTGCATAATTTCATTCATTCTTTAAGCAAATTATATATGTGGCTGTAGCACAAAATATGTAATTATATATGAAATATGTCAATCATGTTACTATTTGATGAGGCATCCAGGGCGTTTCCAAGAGGTATGCCACGAGTTGTCGTTAGTAATGAGCAATTTGTGCTTGAAATACAAACATTTTATTTCACAACAGCATTTCGATTAATTGCTTTTGCTTTCATTATCTGTAGCTATCTACATTGTTAGGTCTTTAAGGGTAATTGCTGTTTTTCTGTTGGCATTTCCTCAGCCTTACTCCAGGGGCTTTGTTTTTTGTAGAGTGCCCTGGCATTGCCTGAGGATAAATTGAAAGTATGCTCATTTCCCTCCCCAGTAAGATTCTCAGTATCCTCTGGGGCCTACAATTTGAGCAAACATTAACAATGTACTTAAGTTATTATTTTTAAAATTTTATTTCAAATTGCATTGTTAAGCTTTCTGTCAGATGCAGTGTAAAACATAAAGGAATACTTTGCCTTAAAGCAACACAAGACAGCACAATGGAAGGGATTCAATTTGGTCAATAGACAAGGCAAACGATGAAGCACGCACAGAATGTCATAACCTGATCAGGTGTACTTGGTCATAGGCCATAATGTGACTACTGTAATAGATCTTTAGATTTTTGTCTGTTTGACTGCACCGCAAATTAATAGTTTTAATGGTACACAAATTAATTTTGAATTGTGTAGATCTATAATGTGGGCAGGCAGATAACTTAAAATGTTTGCATGCTTAATGTAGGTTGGGGAAGTAATAAGAAAGCAATTTTTCTGATCTCATTCTGTACAAAAGTTTGCTTAGAGATTTATGCTTTATTAATATGAATTTGTAATTAAGTTGCTTCTCTCCTCATTTTAGGAATCAATAAAAAACTTCAATCAGGACAAGCGATTCTTCTGTGCTATTCTTTCTTCCCACACCCCTTCCACAGCTGTCAGCCATGTAGATGCGAATGCTGTTGTCTTTTATGACACTGATTTAGATCCACTGATGGATACAAAGGCTAAAGAATGGTGTAATAAAATTGCAAGAGACAGAGATGTTCACATATACAGGTGACTTTTACACTAAGAAATAGTATAGGTGGTTTAAAATCAAAAATAGAGGGAAGATGTTTTTAGGTGAAACTAGGATTTTTAGTTGAGCTCGTCCTTTTAGTTTAAGTCATTTGGTCTTTTAAGACCCCTTTAAAGATTGGATCAGTCAGACATACTTCTTCCCTCCAGACTAAAGGGAAAATGAAAACCCTGCCCTGTCCTTTCCCTTATTGTATCCTCCATTCCTGTCTTTCCCTCCCACTTCCTTCTTGTAAGCCATCTGGATTTCTGTGTTGGGACAATCAAAACAAACATTAGTATCTGTGGGTGTTTTCTGCTCTTGATAAGCAATAAATGTCTTTCTTGATGGTCTATCATTTGATTTCAAATCCACCAATGATGAGATGCTGATGATCATGTAGTTCTAAGAAGTATTTGAAAGCTTCTTTCAAGTTACTGTTTCTTTTTCTGGAAGGACGTGCTGAGAGGAGAGGAGATCTCTTGTTTCCCTTACACCACTGGCCAGGTATGCATGGGTGGTGCTGTTAGCAAATACCCTGCTGTTGTAAGGATTTTTAAAAAATTCAATTGTATAGAAGACAATGCTGTGTATTGTTCATTTTGAAAATAAGAACTTAAAAGAACATAGTGTTATGACAATATGAAATCAGATGTAAAAAGAAAGCTTTCCTTTAAGAAACTAAAAAAACAAATACAAAACTTCCTATGAAAATACCTGATGGACCCTAAATGAGTGTTGGTGCTCACTGCTGTAGGCAAGGAGCGTTAGATAATGCAGCAGTTGAGTTTCAGAAAGTGTCACCATTTTCCAGGGAACAGTATTTAATGAATTTCTTTGTTTTACAGGCTTATAAGTGGTAATTCTGTCGAAGAGAGGCTGTTGAAAAAAGGTATCAACCATTTGATTCAAGAAGTGGCAGCTCAGGGAGATGATTGTTCAACAGACTTTTTAACTCAGGTACTGTAACCTTACGCATGTGGGTGGTTCTTTAATGATATGTGAAAAATCAGTGGTTTACTAGATCAGAGTCAGAATTTTAAACATTATCTAATTTTATATTTATTTTCAGACTTGTTTTGGGGCCAGTGGTATGTGATCACATTTGAAATCAGTAAGAAACCTGAATTGTTAACTCCTATAGAAAATCAGAAGATAAAAATATCTAGAAAGGAATCTGTGTTTTTTTCAATGATAAAATTTCACTATTTTTGGCATTGTTTTAATCAAACCAGAACATCTCCTGCAGCAAAAGGTGTCAAATGTATCTGTAATCTGACTTTTCTAAACTCAAATTCAGAATGATTAAAAAACTTTTGACATCATACATTGTCTTACTGAATACTTGAACACATGTTTCCATAATGTCTTTAGCTCTGAAAATGGAGAAGAGAATTCCAGAATGTTTACTGAAGAGACACAATCTGAGATAAGAGATGACATAGATTCAGAGTTGCATGAGTCAAGAAATATGATGGTTCCTTCACCGTTAGAAGAGCTAGCTAGCTTTGTGGATCAGGTACGATGATTTCTCCTGCTTAATGTAAACCTTTAGAAATATTTGAAATTTACGTTCCTATGCAACAATTGAATGGCTTTCAGAAAGTGCCTCATTTCCACTCCATTTACATGAAACTGTTCTGTGCAAACTTAAATACTGAAAAACAATCCTGGGAGTTATTCTGAGCTTTTTGATATATCTGTTCACGTACTGAAACATTTAAGTCACCAAATGTTCTCCTCAGGATTGTGAAGTGCATTGAACTAAATTGTATCCTGTGATATAAAACTGTTTTATAGTCCTGTGCTTTGCCATATACTTGTGCTTTTTCTTAAAGGCCTTGGGTCTGTTTCTTCTTAACAATGAAATTACTATTCTTAGCATTCCCTAAGTTCTGTGGGATTCTGAGTATCTCCGTTTCCCTTTTGCTAGTTGTGCAGAACCCAGTTAGCAGCTTGCTTATTAACAACCAGTCAAGAGTGTGCATAATAACTCAGATGGGATTCTCATTTATTTTTTCGGTCAGGAAAATGGAAGCCAGTAATTGGAGCCTATTCTTGGTGAGGCTGGTGGGACGTAAGCAGACTAGCTAGGGACAAGAATGTCAGATTTTTGGTCCTTAGATCTCTTTTCTACCTTAATTATGGTGCTATTACTTGCAACTAAAGTAAATAAATTTATTAGTTGGGGTTTTTTTCCTGCTTGTTTTTAAGTCTCTTGTTATTTATGTGTTTCTAATTCAAAAGCTAAATAACTAGGAGTGTGTCAAAATGTTTTTCTGAACAGCTTAAGCCAATTGAAAAGTATGCGTTGAATTTCTTGGAATTGTTTCATACTTTGAATGATCAAAAAAACCAGAAAGTCAGCAAGGTAAGCGACTATATTTCATTTCCCAAGTAATTAATAAAAATGAAACAGAAAACCCCAAATGTTGTCAGGTTTTCTTTTTTGTTTGTTTATGTGGGGTTTTTGTTTGGTCTTTTGTTTATGAGCACTGAAATTTTGCCTGAAATGATCGTGGCCTAAAAACACACTGTTTCCTAATTAACAGGTAGACACATTTCCCTCTGTCTCTACTGGCATGAGGCCTTACCCAAGAATGAAAACTCCATTTAACTAACTTTGCTATGACTGCTGGCCTACAAAATGTGAATTTATTATGTAGTCATTAGACTCAAATCTGTGGCAATTTACTGCTGTTAGCGTATTTATTGTGAAAAGCAGTAATATTTTGAAGTGTACAAATTTTCTTCCTAAAAGGAGTCAAAAACTGCAAATACAAAATGGGAGTATCCACATGCCAAGGAGCTGGAAAAGGCAGAAGAAAAATTTCAGCAGGAAGTGAAAGAGGAACTCTTAACCTATACCAGAGAGGATGCTTATAACATGGTAACAGAAAGGGCTCTCGAAGTCTCTGCTTTTCAAAGAAGTTGCGTGTTGTGACTATGAACCATGTCTTCAAGGATGTCTGTTGGGTTCATATGGCGCTGGTCTTGTACCCTTGCACAAGTATTGTGCTCTTGAAATTGAAGCTGTCACTCTGGACAGTTTTAACTGTGGAATAGCAGGTTGCTGTTTTAGCAGGAGGACTGTCGGTTTGTAGGTTGACTTGGAATTGCACAGTTATGTATCAAGGTATATAATAACTGAAGGAAGAGACTGAGAAAAATGTGCTGCCTTTTGAAAATTAAGATTAATTCCTTAAAATATGTGGGTTTTTTTCCTAACTGTTTTTTAATTATAGTTATTGCAAACAAGCTTATATTTCTAAATGTGGTGTTCTGGGCTGGATGATGTATTGAGGTGTCAAAAATTCCTTGTTTCTCACACAGGAATTTGTCTGTGAAGGCCTGCATGGAGAAACAGAAATAATGCCTGTAAGTCAGTAGCCTTTATTTCGTCTGAAGGAAACCTTACCTAAAATACTTTAATTAATGGCAAGCTATGGGTTGGTTGTTGTTGTTGATCTTTTGTGTTGGGGTTTTTTTTTTGAAGCTTTGGACTCCCCTAGTTCCACCTGAGAATCATGATGATGTCTACACTGACTCTGTTATGTGCCTGATGTACAGTAGTACTCCGATTCCAGAGTCCCAGCTTCCACCTCTGTTTGTCAGGAGGGGGAATAAGCGGCAGAGAACAGATTTGTCATGTAAGTTGGATTCGAAATTTCATGGGAAAGTGTGGTTATGTTTTTGTGCGAAACCATATGAAAACTCTTTTGCAAGAACATCTTTAAGTTTGTTTAAAAAAATTAGTCATGCATGTACCATTATCTCTGTTAAGCTTGAAATTGCTCAGACAAAATGATCAAATGTAGAGTGAGAACAGAGGGAGTGCACTGTGGAAACTTGCTATTGTCCTTATGAATTGGAAATACAGGTGAATTAAATGAGCAGGAGTAAAGCAATGAGACTCCTCTGTGTCCATTTGGTCTGTTTTAAAGCTTATTTTCTTAATGAAGCGAGAAGCTATGTAAAAATGACTGATCCAGTCAAATACTGTACTAGGGCACCATAGGTTGAAGGCACCTGCATTCAGAAAAGTACTGCAAAAGGCTTATCGTTAGTCAGATGATTTTCAGCAATCATTTTTTTGACATGATCTTGTTGCAAAAAGTTCCTTTCTCACTGAAGATAACAACTGTCTCCTGTCATTTAGCTTCAGGTGAGAGAAAGAAGAATTGCCATAGAAGGTTGGTTGTTCCTCCACCTTCGCTTTTCGATCAAGTGACTCCAAGAATATTGAAAACACGACAGAAGAGCAAAGCTCAGAAGACCCTCCTCTTGGTAAAACAGCAAGCCTGTTTTGCAAGACCTTTGTCAGCTCGCATCAAAACAGCTGCTGATGTGGGGCGAGACAGTCCCGCATGGCTGACTGCTGAAGACTTGACACTGTTAAAAGTAAGTTGGTATTTTGTTTTTATTGACTACAAAATCTTTTTACTTGGAAGTTTATTACAGCATCCATAGACCTTGATTAATACAGGATTATGCATGCTTGTGCACGTACGAAAAGCATTTATTTGAAACATTGCATTGGTTTGATTTCTCTCTGCCTCCTAGGCGGTGAAACAGCTACGGGCACCGCCTTTAAACCTTGCTATTGTGTCACCAGCACAGACAGCAAACTGGGACTTTGTCAGCGATCTTGTTAACTCTTGTAACTATGTTTATCGCTCCCCAAAGCAATGCCAAAATCGCTACATAACAGCATTTGCAGGTCCAGGAGAAAAGGTGAGTTTAAGTTGAAAAGGGCATTACACTATGAAGACTTCGGTGGGGTTTTTTGGGTTTGGTTTTTTGTTTTGTTTTGTTTTTTAAATTCCTTATTGCTGTTAGTGGACTTACACAAGTGTTTAGTAAGCAGAATCATAACTATATTTTAGAATTTTGAATAGCTTGGTATACAAGCAAATGCTAGTAAGTATCTTCCCCTGTCAGTATGACTGCTATGGGTTATATTTATTATAGTTTTCGTACACTTAAGAAAATGAATTTCACCAATGCTGTGACAATGATATGACCTTGGATGTATCACTTATCACCATCAGTATATTAAAAATAAGTAAGGGGTGCTATTTATTTTAACTTTAAGTGTCAGGATATGAATTGTCTTCAGTCAAGACTATTGCAACCTATGATTTTCGAGACAGGTCACTTATGACTGCTTATTTTTGGTAGCTAAGCCTTCAATTTCTATTTATTCCAGAACATAGGTGGTTATCCTCTTCGTGTTAGACAAGCCTATGCTAAGGACCATATTTCTGAGCGTACTCAAATCTATATGAATCACTTTGAGTTGATGACAATGACTGCTAGAAAAAGAAGTTCCTCAAATAGGTTTCTGTAAGTTTACGTCTACTGTCAATGATAATTTTTTCCTAGATTTAACATTTAATCAGTTTAGTGGCCTGATTGATTAAATCTTTTTCTTTTAAGCAGAAATGTATTTCACAGTGGCATTTCTTGTCAGAGGTGCTCTGATGACCTTCAGCCTTAAGTTACAGTAGTGCGTGTACCACCAAAGAATCAAACCTGTGCTTGTGCTGATGTAAAGAAAGGCTTGAAGGGCTTCAGTATTGTTCCCTGTGATTTACCAGGAGGGTCAGCCCAGGCTTTCCTCAACTCTTTTCTCAGGTCTAATCATACAGCTGTCAGATTTGTAGGTAAAGAAGGGGCTGGAGTTCTCTGCTAATCACCAGCTTTGTCAAATCTTAATTGCAGAGTCCTTTCACAGAATTTTAAAACTCTTTGTGTTAAAATGCCATCAATATTAAAAAGTTGCATAAAAATAAGCTAGCTTAAGCTACTTCATTTACTTTCAGCACAGACAACTATGAAAAGCTGCTACCTGTGTCTGAAGGTGTTTCCATCTGTGCAGAACCTATGACGATGCAGGAAAAGGTCCGTTCAGTTTTTCCAGGTGACTTCCATTCTGTACCTTTTTCTCAATAACTTTTCAATTCTTTCCAGTTTCAAATACTTTTTAATTACTTTTTCTTGGAAAAACAATGAAAAAGGCTGGAAATAAGGAAAAATTACCCAGGTTTTGCAAGACTCAAAATTTTTCAGTATGGGTTTTTACTGCCTAAGCCCCTTTATCAGTGCATCAAAGCTACCAGCTATCAGTTGTCCCTGCCAGATCTATTCCCTTACTGTATTGTGGTTGTCTCATTTTTTGGCATTTTAGCCACATCAGAAGCAGGCAACCGTGACATAGAATAACTTCTTGTCAGAATTTTCTGCTGCAATTATTAGTATAGACAATTAGGAATTCATTTCAGGAGAAATATTTACATGACTTCATGGCAACAGTCATGTTTTTGTTCTATTCAGAATTAAAACAATTAAAAAGAAACCTATTGCTGTGATTTCTGCCTCCCTTCCCTTCCTCTGCTTCTCTTGTCATAGGTGTTGACTGAGGAACAAATAGCTCCACAACTGCAGGAGCAACAGCCTGGTCAGAAGCAAGAAGAGGAACAAACAGTGGAGCAAATTCAAAGCCAGTGTCGGCCACAGGGGGAAACGCAGGTGAGAAACAAATCCGCAATTGTGTGGTGTGTGAATTCCATTCACTCCTGCAGTTGCAGGCACAGAAATATGTTCCTCCCCGCCGAAGGGATCTGTAAGCCCAGATTCATGTGCACTTACGGCATCTGTTTTGACTTTGCTGAGGCTGTGTGTATCAAATCTCAGCAGATCTGGAGAACTGAGTAACAGGAACATTTCGTTTTATCTGAGCTCAGCTGAGTGGACTTAAATGTTACTTAAAAATACGGTCTTGTTGTTCAAGGATATGATAATACTATTCAAAGAGTAATTATAGACAAGCTCTTTCTTAAAGATACAGGATTTTGGGCCTCATTCCAAAGTGGATTTTATGATGCTGAAAAAGGAATTCCGTGTAGAGAGAGGAACAAATGTAATTTTATGGTACTAATATGATTGTACTTGTTCAGTGTATTTACCTCCCTCAGTGGAAGACATAAAACTTCACACCCTCTTTTGTCATCACTTTAGAACGCTTGTAAATGTTGAAAATACATTGTGTTTTATGACATTTCAGGCTTCAGGAGGTGCACTCTCTCCAGCCATAGCTGCATTTCAGCAGGTGCCCGTGGTACCCACTATGCCAGCACAGCTGGAGCCCACAGCCCCTGGATGGTTTTTTCAAGCAGAAGCGTTTGACAGCAGCAGTTGTAACGGTCACTCTGACAGCTGTGCAGTGCTTTTTGATGACTCCGCTTATATCAGGTAACCTTCTACTTCTGATTTTCAGTTCATTTTTGCTACTGAAAATAAATCCTCAAATCTTTGTTAAATAGCATTGCTCACTTTAGAATTTATTGACGGTAAGTGAAAATGATGGGAGAATAGCCTTTCAGAAGTCCTTTACTGTTTAGAAAACAGTATATCCCCAGCTGCTGTGTTGTTTCAGTGTAATTAAATTTTAATTACATAGAATTTTGAACAGTCATCTTTGTGTGTGTATATATATATATATATAACCAATATTAATCTAAAATTTAATTTTAGATTCAGTAGCAGAAAGTTCCAGGACCCCATGGTCGTGGTGCCAGCGCCAGCGTCATCCCCGCGGCTGTCACCGTGATGGCGGGGTGCAGGTCCCCGGCAGCCTCCGACCTCTGCGCTCCGCGAGCTGGGCACCTCCTGCGTCAGAAGCCCGCGGTGTGAACGGGAGCCGAGTGTCGTTACCGAGCAGGTGCCAGTTGGGTTTGCTTTGTGGCTGCCCTCTGCCCAGCTGTTCTGGCAGTGTTCTATTGCAATCCAGAGCAGCACTCGGCTGCTTGCTCTTCTCCCTTCGCGCCGTACGAGGGCTGTAGCGCCGGTGCTCCAGGTCGTGCCCCACGCAGGCAAGTCGTCTTTGTGGATTTTTACACTGAATCGTGAAGAAAAGTGTCAGCGCGCTGCCTGCTGAAGGCCGAGTGGCCGTCACCTGCCCGGACCGAACCGACTCCCGGCGGGGCTACGCCACCCCCGTCTCTGCACGACAATAAAGGCTGATGTTCGGCCCTGTCCCCGAGTCCCCTTCCTGCGCGTGCTGTGCCGCGTTCCCGCCCGTCTGTCCCGACAGGCGCCGAGAGCTGCCCGCAGCTCCCGCTCGCCCGTCCGCCAGCACGACCCCGGCCAGCCAGGCGGCGGCAGGGCCCGCGCATGCGCTGTCGGCGGCGCA
>Ga0065711_1034552_pt1 | contig 23575 bp, 18 predicted proteins | sample Hoacrofraction12_FD_59098 | JGI IMG/M metagenome (GOLD analysis project Ga0065711, IMG submission 59098) | Hoatzin crop microbial communities from Cojedes, Venezuela - Epithelial fraction 12 v2 (version 2) | ecosystem: Host-associated > Birds > Digestive system > Esophagus > Crop | place...
GGGGACCTTATAAATGCTTATAAATATCTCAAGGGTGGGTGTCAGGAGGATGGGGCCAAGCTCTTTTCAGTGGTGCCCAGTGACAGGACAAGGGGCAATGCGCACAAACTGAAGCACAGGAAGTTCTGTCCGAACATGAGGAAGAATTTCTTCCCTCTGAGGGTGACGAAGCACTGGAACAGGCTGCCCAGAGGGCTTGTGGAGTCTCCTTCTCTGGAGATATTCAAGACCCGTCTGGATGCTGTCCTGTGCAGCCTGCTGTAGGTGATCCTGTTTCGGCAGGGGGTTTGGACTAGATGACCCACAGAGGTCCCTTCCAACCCCTACCATTCTGTGATTCTGTGAACATCATGCCAGTGCCTTCAGTAGCATAAAAAAAACGTATGAACTGCAGCATTTGCAATCTTACCATAACAGAACAGCTATGCAAAGCTAAGCTTAAATACGACTATTTTATTAGTACAGAAACTCTTGAGCTATATAAACAAGGCCAAGTAATCACATTTACAAAGTACCCCTTAAAAATATAAAAATTAGCATTGATACATGATGTATTAATTTATTTCAATAGCTTAAACTGTCTAGAGAAGCCTTCAAGAACAGCATTGTTCTACTGGTATTACCCACAAACATCCTCTCCAGCTTGTGTTAAAACTTGTCAGCTGGAGAAAGTGAGGAAGATAATAGCAACAGAAAGTATGAGGCACTGGAGGTGGGAAAATAATTTTAAAGAGACTCACGGAAAAGATGGCTACATTTATATTGAAAAATGTAGTCAGACCTCCCCAATCCTAGAAACAGTATAAACACATCGTTGCAGCCTTCTATTTAGGCTAATTAGCTCTGCCAAGAAGGAGGGTATGTTTGCAGAAGCAGACCACAGTGTTAATGCAGTTATGCTGTTTCTGGGACCTACCTCGTTAAGCACTGTACTGTGTAGACACACGCTAAATGATTCTGGATAACAGCCATTATTCCTCTTACATGTGTTGCTGAACAGAGCTGAACGTTTGCATTTGATTTTAACATTGCATCTTTAAAATCTAAACAAATAAAAGCAGACAAATACAACTCAGAAAAGGTCAAAAGCCAGGAACACTGAAAGCCCACTAATTTATGCAATATTAAAGCACAATTTAAGATATTTTCAGACACAGCATCTGTAGACCAGTTTCTCTCATCTGTTTCCAGTAATGTACCTACTGCCTTTACACAGTAAATAGATTACCACCTGTGCTGGTTCTGGCTGGGGTAGTGTTAATTTTCTTCCTAGTAGCTAGTACAGGACTACGTTTTGGATTTGTGCTGGAAACAGTGTTGTTATACAGGGATGTCTTCACTATTGCTGAGCAGTGCTTACACAGAGTCAAGGCCTCTTCTCCTTCTTACATCACCCCACCAGCATGCAGGCTGGGGGTGCCCAAGAAGCTGGGAGGGCACACAGCTGGGACAGCTGACCAAAGGGATATCCCATACCATATGACTTCACGCTCAGCATATAAAGCAGGGGAAGAAGGAAGGGGGGACATTCAGAGTGATGGTATTTTGTTTTCCCAAGTAACCATTACACCTGATGGACTCCTGCTTTCCTGGAGATGGCTGAACACCTGCCTGGCAATGGGAAGCAGTGAATGAATTCCTTGTTTTACTTTGCTTTAAGCTTTACCTATTAAGCTGTCTTTATCTCAACCCAAGAGTTTTCTTGCTTTTACCCTTCTGATTCTCTCCCCTATTCCACCTGGGGGAGCGAACAGCTGTCTGGTGCTTGGTTGCCAGCTGGGGTGAAACCATGATACCATCACATTATTTGCCATATATTAAATATTCCACCTTTTAAATGTGGTTTGTATAGAAACATTTTACAACTGCTTGATCCTTTAACACTCTCCAGAGCTGTACATGTCATTAGTTTCAGCTGTATGTTCAGCCATGTGATTGTGCCCACAAATCCCAGGACTAAATGCTCCAAGTAAGATTGGTACCTTAATTTCACGTTCTTGCCTTTGGATCAATCTCAAGCCCTGTTGCTGATGACTTCAAGTTTCAACTGTTAACACAGAAAAGCCTTTTATTAGTCTGCTTTGCCAGGCTCCCCATGATTCATTAGCCACTTACAAGCTGCAGAACACTGGCAAACTCGGAGTGATGTTACAGATGCTAGAGCAAGAAAACCTTCTTGAAAAGCAATTGCAAAGATGTGGCTGCTTCACTCCTGCGAAGATGATTACATTTTTCTGAGTGCCTAACACAGTCCTTGAAGCAGGACCCAATGACCACTTCAGTCTCAATACTCTAAATAGCAGGCTACAAAGCCAAGGTCTTTCTTGACCACCCTCCCCACGTCATGATTAATGCATTTTTTTCTGAGCCTTGCCCCAGCTCCAAGAACTAGATTTGAGATACAGAAGGCCAGGACAGCATCCCTCAAAAGTCTACTTTAGACTGATAGCTAGGAAAATCATAGAATGGTTTGGGTTGGAAGGGACATTTACATGTCATCTAGTCCAACCCCCCCTGCAATGAGCAGGGACATCTACCACCAGATCAGGTTGCTCAGAGCCCCATCCAACCTGGCCCTAAGCTCTACCACCAAGAAAGGAATCAACCTGCATGTCCTTACCACCTCCATGTGACTGGCTATCTCAAATATAGACTGTAAACACCACGCAGTATCCCCAGGAACAAAAATTGCTTCTGCCCAACATGTACAACTGACATGTCTCCCAGGAGAGGCAGGGAGTGAGGCACAGCTCAGCCCTACCATTTCCAGAAGGTAGTGGTGGCACCTCCCTACCCAGCCTGCTGAAGCACCATCTGCCTTGCACAGCCCTTCATGCCCACTGTGGAGTAGTTACATACCTTCACATATAACCTGGGTCTGCATAGCCCCATTTCAGGGCCAACCATCCTCATCTTAAGTACTGTACCACCTACACTGCATGCCTGATGCAGGGGATCTGAACACAGTACTGTAGTAGCCCACATCTGAACATGCATGGCACCTTAACATCTCATTTTACAGTACAGGGTTTCAGCGTCAAGCCTGCTTGACAGGTTGTCACCCCTGCCTCTGCCTCCTAGGCACTCGGTCCCTTCCTCCCTACATCCACATTTGAGGTACATGTCCCTGCCTGCTCACCATGTCATTGATGCTTGCAAGATTTGACATAATTGAGGATAAAAGTGGATTATTTTTAACCCAGGCCCCCACTCACTGATCCGGTTCATAGCACAACATCACAGCAGTCATATTAAGACAGTCACTGGGGCAGGGAGCCACAGTCAGCCACAAGCAGGGAAGAAGAACAGCTGGAGCCGCAGGAAAGGTAGGGTTACTGCAGAGGCCATGAACTGTGGCTTCAGAGGTGACCAAGTGCTATGTCATACAGTTCCCCTCCCCTCCAGTTTCTGCACTACCTATGAAGCCATTACAATGTGGGCGTCAAATACTGCATGATTTCAAAAATGTCTTGATGAGACTACATGTCAATCAGGCTGCTGAAAGCCTCATGTTCCTGCAAAACGCCCATAGAGCCCATTTCTTCTGAAATGCAGCACTGCTGAGCTCATTCAAATAACACCAGCCTGCCCCAGGAGCCACACCAGCCCTTGCAGCTTAACATCATCACTGTTTTTCAAGTAACAGAGCTTCACAGAGCAAGATCCTGACACCACTGCAGTCTTCACTGCAGGATTCTGGTCCCTCCCTCCCACTGAGGCAGGATTTCACATGCTATTTTTCTGCTACAGAGAGTTCTGGAAGAAGACAACAATTGGATTTCAAGAAACACGTGTGCAAGAAACTGTGCTGTGATACGTTTAACCCACAACAGCTCCAAGTACCTTAGGAACACCAGTGCTGGTCTCTGCACCATAGTGTAATTTATCTGCTTCACCCTTTTTCTCCCCAAGATATAGGATAGATGCTTCTAATGAACCAGCCGCAGAAATTAGATTTACATATCTCTGCCTATTTCTACCAAGTTCTCTTGCAAGTCAGCAATTGTCCTAACTTAGAGTAAACCCCAACGTTCAAGAGACTGCTTCTAAGGACTCCAAGAGAAGAAACTAAGGTCCCACATTTTAGCCATAGTCAGTAGCAATAAATTTACTGGTCAGAGGACTATATATCCACTAAAAAGTGTTTTGGAATCCACAAACAGACAGGGTTTAAAACTGCTGGTTTTAAGTAAACAAAGCCAAGATCTGTGCTAGTAGTAAGCTGGGCTGCTGATTTACCTCAACATCTGCTGACATCTCTAGATTTCTAATGTCAGTCTCTTTACTGCTTAGATGTTTAAACAGAAGCTTCCTATTTAACTGTCTGCTCTACAACTTCATTTTCTTCATACAACTCAACCTAACTTTCTTGCTGATTCAGTGCTCCAGAGAGCAGTGCCCAGGCAGCTCACAAACTGGATGGATATAAACACTGGGATCATAGCAGGGATCCTAGCATCACTTCTGATTTAGCCATTTGACACAGCTGGCCAGCCAAGCTAAAAGTAGCCATTCAGAGAGTTTGAACTCCCCCTGCACAACACTGCCACAGAAGAGCAGTTTGGATTCTGGCCATTCATCCGTCTAATCAAGCAGGAGACAAATCTCCATGCTAGAGACACTAATCAGGTTACCCAATAGTCCCACACTTACAGAATCTTCCTATACTCCTTGAACACAGTGGCATCACCCTGAGGAAGGCAGCAGCTTGAATTTCCTACTTGCTTTAGATACTAAATGAGCCACAACCAAAGGCTGATGGTAAATAGCTAACTTGCTGACATTCCAGCTTTAATCTCCTTCACACTTGCAGCCCAGTTCACTAGCCCAGATTGTGTGCACATGGACAAGTGATTGGTGTAGCATTTTCAGAAGGGAAAAAAAGACTACAGCCACTGCATATGGTCAGAGCAGTGTTTAATATATACAATAAGGTGAGGCCAAGCTCAGAGCCACTCCTTAAACAGCTCATCTCTAACATATGAGGCAACCCCTCCACACAGTGCATGAGCCAGCAGTGCAGGTGGCTCTGCTGCTCTGCAGCTCTCAGGCAGCCCCTTGCCATGGAGGAGAGACCCCAGAAGAAGGCACATCTGGCAGAGCTTTCCCATGAAGAGAAAGGCAGCTGCAGGGAAAGACAGACTCAAAATTGGTAGAGGAAAATTGGCCAGAGAAGGAAAGTATCCAACCCTAATACGGATCACCTGAAATCAGGTATTGGAAGCTAGTGCTCAGTACTCAAGATTTCAGCCAAAATTACTAATCTAGTGCTAATGATTTGAAAAAGCACAGATGTCCATTGCTGTGTACCAGCCTGTGGACAGTGTTTGCCCAACAAAAAGTTTAATCTCAAAAAATAAATATGGGCAAAGGGAAATATTCCTGCTCACCAATTAAAAGATCATTTGCATAACCACCATCTGGAATTAAAGTACTTTTTTCCCCCCCCTCAATTAAAATGTATGAAGAGACTCTTTCCCTCTGCGCACAGTGGATATGCCTTCAATGGCTGTTGCCTTAATCTTGTTTTGAGTCAGATACTGAATGATCTTTACTTACTGCTCTAAATCAACTCTGAATATACCCTTTGATAGGGCTGTTCTTTCCCCAATTACTTTCATTACAGTTAGTCATCTGCTTCTGTCACTTACTCTGGATCTTGTCTTGTGCTCTTAAACATAAATGGAGTTTTGCCATTGATTTCAGTAACAATAAAGTGGGAAAAGGCATTAGTCACAACACAGCATGAAGTCATAAGGCCCAACACAAATGCTCCTTGCATCCAATTCCTTTCTTATTACAGTGACAGAACCCAGAACTCAAGCCCTTCCTCCTCCCCTTCCAAGTAGCTCTGTGCAATCAGAACCTGAACTCTGCATAAGGTTCATGGAAAAAGGGCTGAAGGATTATTCCAGGTGATATTGCAGATGAAGTATCTGCTGTAGGAAAGCAAAGCAGTGAGCATTACCTCTCCAGAGGACCCATGTCAGACACTGTGAAAGCTTTCTGCTCTAGCTCTACTCTAACACACCCATTAGCATTTCCCTCCTAAAAAGTAAACTCTAACTTTTAGACTTACAAATGTCTAAAATCAAAAAGACTGTATTTACTGACTTCAGTCCTTTTTTTTTGCAGTTACAGCCAAAAGACTTAGGCTTGGCCAGATACATGTAGATTAAGCATTATTTAATAAGCTGCTGCTATATAATGCATAATTTCATACATCGCATGCTACTTTTGCAGGATGAATTGTTGTAAAGGGCATTTCTAAAAATCAAGTCAGCTGTGTAGTTATTACTCAATAGCTTTAAGAGCAGAATTCAGTAGTACAAGTCCTATTCAAACACCTAGGTACATATTGTTCTTTTCCAATAAAAATGGAGTGACTAAATTATTTCAATAACTAAAAATACTTGGGCTTTCTGGAGACATGAGTTCAACCCAGAAATTGTTTCCTCCTCCAGATTTAACTGAGTATTTCAGCAAAAAAGATTTAATTATATATCTGCTCTAAAAAGATATTAAACATCTCACGGGCCTATTACAAAGAAGTCATGTTGTGACAGTAGCTGACAAAGTACCTAGTCCATTACAAGTCAAATACCATCAATAAAACCTTTGCCCAAATATTTGATACATCAGTAGATGTTTATGCAGGTGGTGTTGTTCAAAACAATCTTTCTAGTCAAAAAAATTACTGACAATTTCTTAAGTTCTGCAAAAAGACTGGTGTTGCCCCACTGAGATACCTGGATAGCTTCAGATACTCTTGGAATGATAGATATTACTTAAATTATAATTATTCACATTGTTTTTCCTCCACAAACATATACAGCATGAAAAAGAGTTACTATATTGCAAAATATGTACAGATTCTCTTATTCAACAATCCCAAGAGTGTATAAAGAAGCCTTCTTCATTTGTAAAACCCAATGACATAAAAAGTTACTGAAGTTCAGGTGACTTTGCCCCAAAATCATGTAGTACAAAGAGCAGCAGGATCAAGACTCAAAGCATATAAACAGGAAAAATATTAAATCTAAGAACAAAAATAAAAACTGGATCACCCGAAATACTGCTATCCTTACTACTATATTTAGAAAATAAAAACATACAAAGTTTAAAATTATACATTGAACTTAAAATTAATATTGCTTTTCATGCTTTTTCAGTACACAAAGAATTGTTGATGTTCAGTACGTGTGCTATAAACTATCTAAAATAATGCATTCTGATTTGATCTGTAGCCCAATTCTGAAACATATGTTAGATCTGATTTAGTGCACATTGACTAGATTGCTGATGTGGTTTAATTCATGTTATTTACAATTGGAAGAGCTTGACGATAAGTAGAAAACAAATTATACCAGTTTATTACACCCTCCCTCTCACTTACACCAATGAGTGATTATAATGAGAGTTATAATCATGGAAGATTTAAAGAGATGGCCAGACAACTGTGTTGCTGGTTCGGCATCCAGAAACACAACATATGCCCCACATACTGATGAGGGTACATTACGCACAGACACGGGTGTCTGCAAAGCACTGGCATAACACTGTATCGGGCTTCCCTCTCTTGAAGCTAATCTACATATTTGACTATGTAACTCATTTGCTCTCTGTCGCCAAACGCTTTTGGTGGGGGCGGCGCATCACACAAAGAGCATGAAGTGAGCAGATGGTTGCCGATTCTTAGAAGACAACATGCGTTCCTGTAGCTAGCACTTAAGATGCATTAAAGATCATTTGATTTCACAGAAATTTGGTCTTGCATTGTTCATTAGGCTGCCATAGATGATTAGTACCTCACATTTGGCCAGAAACAGTTTTATCCTACACTTGTGTTCCATAATCTCACTTTTGCTTTCAACCAGAATCATATCATAGACCAGAATCATATCATAGACCAGTGTGGGTTGGACGGGACCTTAAAGATCATCTCGTGCCAACCCCCCTGCCAGGAGCAGGGACACCTTCCACTAGACCAGGTTGCTCAAAGCCCCATCCAACCTGGCCTTGAACACTTCCAGGGAGGGGGCAGCCACAGCTTCCCTGGGCAACCTGTGCCAGTGCCTCACTACCCTCAGAGTGAAGAATTTCTTCCTTTAATCTAAATCTACCCTCTTTCAGTTTGAAGCCATTACCCCTTGTCCTATCACTACAGACCCTTGTAAGAAGTACCCCACCAGCTTTTTTGTAGGCCCCCTTTAAGTACTAGAAGGCTGCTGTAAGGTCCCCCCACAGCCTTCTCTCCTCCAGGCTGAGCAGCCCCAACTCTCCCAGCCTTTCCTCACAGGAGAGGTGTTCCAGCCCTTTGATCATTTTTATGGCCTCCTCTGGACCTGCTCCACAGGTGTTACCTGTGCTGAAGGCTCCAGAGCTGGATGCAGGACTCCAGGTTGGATCTCACCAGAGCAAACAGGCAGAATCACCTCCCTTCCCTTATTCTCTTTTAAAACAATCCAAATAAGCTTAGCTACCTATAAGACTGGACCTGGCAGGTATAGAGCTATCACGTGGCTACTTTGAACACTGCAAATTCAAATCCACTTGGAAGAAGTACTACCTTTTTCGGAAAGTGGTCGTGCAAATCTATAAGCCGGTGCTTCTCTAAGGAGGGAAGTGATTAGGCAATATTTGAACTTCATTATCCATAAGAACAATCTTGATTTAAAGATTTGCACGTGACCAGATTTAAGTTACATGATTTTAAAAGGAGAGGTATATTAATATAACCTATTAGTAGGTATCTATCCTCTTTGCCATTCACTATTCTAAAGTTATAATTTCAAGAACCTTCTGTTGAAGAACTTTACTTTTGGGACAGTATCTGTGGAAAAACTGTGGTCCCAGAGAACAGAGCTTTTCCTATGGAAATTTGCTAATCCCAAGAGGTTTTTAAAATTAGCTTTAATTTATTTTTTTAAATGCACTCCACTAGCACATTTGATCATCATCTTTGTACTAAGACAAGGTACCATATGTGAGGTTCAGAGCCAGCACACTAGTTTTCCACAAAATCTAGTAGTGCTTTTCAGAGACAAATTCCCAGCTAGCTAGTCTTGGATTTTGCGCGGTTATGAATCTGACAAGATTCAGAGATATTCATCCTTCACTGAACTAAGAAGGCCATTCATTTCAGAGGTCCACCAAATAACCAGCTGATTTTGTTATATTACCTACCAAGCATTTCTGCTTCCCATCAGAAGAACTGAACTTGCCATTGAAATAGATGCACTCAGTAAAAATCAGATGCATTGTCTAATGAGTCAGTTCGTGGCCCATTACAGCTGATGCCCTGCCTATCATTTCACATACTGAAACGCAAGGCATTTTGTGCTGAATGTATTTAAGAATATAATACACAATCAAATCTGAATCCTGATTCATGGCAATAATGGAAGTATCCTTTTTAGTAATTTCACTCAATCAATCTGCATATTAAAGGCTCTTTTCAAGTTTTTAACAGTAAAAAACAGGGTGAAGAGACACGGCCCCTCAGGGCAGCACTTCAGTAAGCATATTCTGATACCAAAATCCAATGCCACCCACATATCAGGCATATGAACAGTCAAAGGGGTATGGAGGGAACAAGGACTGGGTTGCATCTCCCCTTTCTGAAGCTTGACTGTCTGGTTTTTCTTCAGTGACTCCAGCACAATTATTTTCCCTGTTACCTGAAGAGATTTTTCTTGCACCAACTATCAGAGCCAGCTTGAGCTAGTACTGATGTGACTGCTGAGGCCATCACTTAATGGGATCACAGACTGCAATCCATTACCAAAACAAATATTGCAAGTGAACTTGATAGATCAACTGTTTAGCTTGATGCATCCGCTGCCCAAGCAGTTGTAGCTCTTCCCAAAGTCACTATATTGACTTTCTGACAACAGATGTCACTACAGGGAAATCATGATGAAGCAGCAGATAAGAAAGCAAGAGTGCCAAATCAGCAACACCAATTCCTACAATGCCTTAGAAATTATAGGAGTGTTTAGGAAGCCAACTGCTTTTATAAAGAGAAAAATAATTTTAAAATTGCTGGAAATATAGGAAAAAACCTCTCCTTACTTTCATGTAAAGCAGCCTAGTTTCAGTGCATGAAATCATTAAATTCCCGCTAGGACCAGAAATGTTCCTCTGGCCCCAAAAGCTCTATTATGGGGAAATTTGTAAAGATTACCCTTGCTGCATGGGCACAGATTGCTGTGAAACTCTACACAAGATAGACTGAAGTAACTGCCCCACCAGAGATGTTGCTAGGACGTGGTATAGTTCCAGACTGGTGCAAGTGCTGGGGCACGTACTGCTGTACACTAGGCTGCAGAGAAAAGCATGCAACTTACAGGGGCACCTAGGGCAAGAAAAACGACTCTGAAGAAAACCAAACCCAAGAAGAAAGGCAAGGCTAGTTAGAATTCAAATGCATCCGAAAGCAATTATTAGGGATTTCGATTCCACTTCAGGGAGGGGGAGTGTATACTTCAAAGACTGCTCAGCTTAACAGAAGGGAAGAAGTGTTGTTACTATGCAATATGCTTCATTAAAACAAGAAGGAACATTTACACAAAAACTACATTTGCCTCCTCTTTACCTAGCCTCTATTGTAAATCCAGACTCAGTCCTGCCCACACCTCAACTCTCAGTCCTAGCCTTCAGAAATCTTTTTTGATTCTGCTGCCTGATAAGCTCTTGCCATTACATGCACTAATGACAGTGATCTTCATTCCCGTTCACCAGACACCATGTCTTTTGCGTTGCCTGCTCATGCACCACTTGTTCCCTAATGCCTTACATCAGCATAGAAAAGACTTCCTCACTTTCTCAATTATCTTAAATACAGTTGCTTTTTTTACTTAAGAGGGGGTTATGTGAGAATTAAATGTCTATGAGTTAAGACCATATTCTAACCTTAACACAATAATATTTTTTCACTAAGCATAGATGTTAAATTGAGTTTGTTAAATCAACGGGCTAAATTGCCCCCTGTGCTTCTCTCCTGCTCCTCCAGCCACTGAACAACCTCTTCTAGCACAGCACCTGCCCCTGTATATGTTTATCACATAGGTCAGGCATGGATAGTTGGAATGCAAATATATATGCACATAGCAACATTGCCGGACCATTTTTAAAGGTGTTTTGAAAAGGTGTTCTTAAGTGATTCGCTGTATTTTTATGGCTTCTGTCTCACAACCTTCGGTTATTCTCAGGGCAGTGGGACAGAGATCAAGAGCTCTTGTACACAGGCCCCATACCATGTGCAATGCCCTGTAGGCTACTGTGGGTCCCACCTGGGGTGGTCACAAAACCCAAGGGCTGTCTAGGAGCAACATGACCTTTTCCACTATCACCACAACCTCTCTCTGCAGAGAAACTTCACTCAGGTTAGGAGAGGATGTCACTCAAGCTCTGAGGTGACTCTCCCAGGTCACACCACCACTAGAAGAGTTAAAGATTTTACAAGATTTTATGGCCAAGTACATGGACAAAGGAGGGAAATAGATCTGCATCAGTGATGTATCCAGTGGCCTGGAAACATAAAGTGTTCTGCACATCCATAAGGATGCCAGTATGCTGCATTTTTGTCATTATTACAGTCCAATATTACAGCCAGAGTTACATTACTTTTAATGAAGTAGCAGAGCACTGAGTTTGCAACAGTAATAACTTTGTATAAGGGGGTATTTACTATTCATGTTAGAATAACCATATGTCAGACTAACTTTTCAGACAATAACATGGTCTGTTCTGTCAGACATGTTATTATTTCCTCACTGCCTCACTTGTTCATCAATTCCCAGAGCAGCCAGCATGGCCTTGTACTGCAGGACGCTGGTGCACTCCCTCATAGCCAGCACGGATACAGGGAGCTTATTCACCATCTGGATATCATGAGATACCCCCTCTTCTCCCTCCAAGTCCACCTGCATAGCATGGAAGCAGAATGCTGAGGAACTAACAGCATCCAGAGACAGCATTGGGGAGCCCTTAACAGATGAGTCAGAGAAGAAGAGTGAGCATCTTGATTTAGCTTCAGTAACCTAACACAGAAGAACTGCTGAGAATACTTGAGATAATTGTCTTAATTATAGAACAGAAGTACTAACTAAATAGTTAGGAGGGACTTTTTTTTTCAACATAAATCATCTCCAATGTATCATCTGTCTGTACAGTTAGCTCCTCTTTCTCTAAAACTATGTTTAGATTCTTCATTTTTTCCATTTCACCTTCCCACAGGGATAAATTCAGCAGCTACCCAGAAGGCTGTTATATGCTGCCTGTACACTTAAGCCAAGAAAATCCAAGGTTTACATGTGAGAATAATTTATGCCCAATTTATTGTTTCAGCCAGGAGTTACAGATTATAGGGACACATGTTCATGGTAGTCAGAATAGTCAGTAGGACTTCATCTGTGAGCCCACACACATGCATTTTCTTAGCATCTCCTATGTAGACATTCATAAGAGAAAATGAGGAGCCATTACCAGACACTGTACCAAGGTCTGAAGGCTGCAGTGAGAAAGAGTCCATTGATTTCTTGATACAATTTAAGGAATCTGTCTAAGTACAGTTTACAGACTGTGCCACAGTGAAAGCCAGCAATTGTGAAATGTTAAACTTCAAAATCATTCTTTATTCAGATAGACTTGACAAAGATAAATGGCGAGTTACCACTCAGAGCAAAGCACTTACCCAAAATACTCATTATGAAAGGGCTAATTAAGCAGCAGGGAGCCTGATAACCTACAGGTTCCAAATGAGACAGAAGTGAGGAGATGAGACCTCACCTGTGCAAGAGGGATGAGAGGTCAGGGCAGCCATGGCCATTTCAGAAAGAAGAGGAAGGGAGAGAGACAGCTACTTTCCGTCATTCACCTGTGACTCCAGGCACAGGATGGACTGCCATTAGGTACTCTAAAGGACTCCACATTAAGCCCCAACAAGACTTAAAAATGGCAAGGAAATGCATACAGATTTCTATTCTGTTAGTCAGTCCATGTGTGTGTGTGAGGAATGATCCACTCCAAAGCCTCTCCTTACCTGTAGGAGATTCACTTGAGCTGTCACATGTCCCTGCAGAGGTGGGCATAGGCAGGAGTGCTCAGGCAGCTGGAGCCCAGCAGGAGAGCACGCCCACGGTACCAGACAGGACATGGTGGCACCGTGCAGCCCACAGCAGCGTGCCACAGCACGGACAGGAGGCAAACGCCCTCATGGCAACAGAGCGCCCACAGGGCCCAAACCCCACATGACAACACCCCCAAGGAACAACATCGTCCCACCACTGGGCTGCAGCCAACAGCCCACAGGCATCACCACTCCACAGGGGCCCCTCGCAGGCTCCAAGCCATGCCCCGACAGGCACCCAGGGCTCCCCGGCCGCAGCAACGGCTCGGCTGCCTGCTGGCAGCCTCCCGCTGCCAGGCAGCTCACCAACAGCCAGACCTAGCACCACTCAGCCACCTCAGCTCCCACAGACCTTCCCTACACATCTCGTGCCCCCTTCAGAGCCCACTTGACTGAAGCACGAGGTTTGTACCACGTTAACTCACTTTTAACACCTCTCCAGATGAGTTTTCTTCCAGCTTTAGCCCCTCCGGTTACCAGCCCAAAACAACGTTCCCAGAGCCCCACTGACACCAGGACAGGCAGACCGCTGGTTCCCACCTCCTCAGCACAGTCTAGCAGACTGCTCCCAAGCACACTCCACCTTCAACAACCAACCTCACTGGAGCACTGTCCCAGCACCGCCACCGCCCCCACCCTCTGCTTGCCCTCCCCACCGCGACCGCACAGCCGCCCCACAGCAGCTCACCTTTGCCAGCCCCGAGGAGCCTCACGCGCTGCTCCCTGCGCAGCGTCCCCTCTGCATGGCACAGAGCCACCCGCACCACTCCTCAGCCTCACTGCCTGCTTCACAGCACTCGGGAGCCTCCGTGATCCCAGCCGGCACTCTTCAACACGTTTTGTCACCTCTTTACCCTGAAGCACACCTTCTGTGTAGTGCCCAAGCACAGTGGCCTCACCACCTCTCTCCATTAGTCAGGGCATGGCAAGGCCTCAGGACTGAAAAGGGCTTTTGCTCAGTCTCCTTCCAGCAGCTCTGAGGCTACAGCAAAGCAGCCATCGGCACCTGCAGCAGCCCCAGCCAACTGAGGGGCCTCTAGCCTAGCCTAGCCTAGCCACACCACGCCCACCAAACAGCTCCCCTCCCACCAGAAAGAGAAGCACCCATCCTGCATTCATCCTCCCTGGGACGAGCCCCTTCCTGCAGCACCTGCCAGCCGCCCCGCCTTGGGCAGCTGCCACCCGCCAGGCTGATTGCACATGGCCACCCCCGAAGCAACAGGCACCCGGCAGCCGGCTGGGCCAGGGGCCCACCGGACACGGGTACAGGCATAAAGGGTGGGGGGCAGCTCAGCCCCACGCAACCCACGAGGGCAAGGAGGACTTCTGCTTTTACCCCATTTTCCTAAGAAACCCTCACCTGCCTGGGAAGCGAAAGGGTTCGGCAGCTCATTCCCTCGACCGCTTTCAGGTGCCCCCTTTCCACATCGGGTGTCAGCACTCCGGATCAGCGCCCGCAGCACACTGCCTCCAGAAAGGCAGCAGCTACTGCTCTGCTGCGGCAGCAGGCGCCACATTTTCTATCTAAAGCAAAATAAAATGGAGGGGGTCACGGGTGCATGAGTTGTGCCCTGTGGTCAGGTCTCCTGGGTTAAAACAACACCGCAGGTATCATCTGGGCAGTAGCCACAACATTACGCTTCCATACTGCATATTTTTATCTCTGCTCAGCATGAAAGAACATGCAATTAGGGACCAGATGTTAAACTCTCTCACAAAATCAAGGGTTACATTTCCATAGTGGGGCAGAGAAGCACAAATAACTGTTTCCCACCACTTGCTCCCTACCATTGCACCAAAACCTCTTTGAAAGGGATGTCCTTTACCACTGCCAGCTCCGATGCTTTGAGCTGGAGCTGGAGCCAGCAAAGCAAGTGAAAAGCACATAACACCGTGGAGGTCAGCGTGCTTCAACCCTGAGCCCTGCTCTGGCAGTCCGACATTTTTCAGTGCTTATGGGTTGAAAGACCCCAGATGTCTCCAACCACTTCAGTATGGCACTGGCGGGGTCTGATGTAATCATCGCATCATAGAATCCTTTAGGTTGGAAAAGACCGTTAAAATCATCGAGTCCAACCATAAACCTAACACTGCCAAGTCCCACTTACACCCTAAGCGCCACATCTACACCTCTTTTAAATACCTGCAGGGATGGTGACTCAACCACTTCCCTGGGCAGCCTGTTCCAGTGCTTGATAACCCTTTTGGTGAAGAAATTTTTCCCAATATCCAATCTAAACCTCACCTGGCGCAACTTGAGGCCATTCCCTCTTGTTCTATCGCTTGTTACTTGGGAGAAGAGAGGGCAAGCAGGTGTAAGGGTGTCCTGAAGAACAACACAGGTCACCACTCAACCAACTAAGTTAGTACATCTAAAAACACCTGCTTGCTGAGTGTGTAAGGTGTCTGATTTTAGTAAATGGACCAAATAACATGAGATCTGAAGGGCTGATCCCAGACTGGTACAGCAAGCATCCACAGGAACCACCAGTGGCAGATCAGCAAATACTGAAAGCTGCCAGAAGGGGTTCTGGAAGTTATATAAACACTAAATATGTCCTTTTTCCATTTTACGTCTCCCATGATAAACTGTTATGAGACATGCACATGGCTTGAAACAGATATTACTGATAATCCTGACTGGTGGGAGAAGGAACCATCTGGCAGATGGAAAATAAGAAAGTGCGAAGAATTCAGCAGACTAGGGGGCTTCTCGAGAATTTATGCATAGAGGTCTGAAGAAAGGAATATTTAGACAAAAGGTCAGATATTCTATTTCTATCTATACCCAAAACAAATCACAAAAACACCGAAGTATCCAAACAATGAAAATTATTCCTGTTTGAAATTCATCTTGAAATTCTGAGCAAAACCAGTGAATATAAAATTGCAAGTGTTTGAAATGAGGAATTCTTTCTGCATATCATGATTAATCGCAAATGGTTACAGCACACAGCATCAGCACATTTTGTCTTACACCCTGCAGGTTTATATCCTCTCTACTTTTAACATGCAAATGCCTTTATTCATCCTCTCCTGACCTTGCTGCACGGTGTCATTTGTTTCTTTCCATTTTCATTAACAGTATTTCTTTCTTCCTATAGCAGAGGAAAAGCAACTTCTAATAGACTCCGCTTGATATTCCTTTCCTTTCTTCTACATGAGTTTCTTTTCCATCTGCTCTCCTCTTTATCACTCCTGGGTAAACCAAGGGACATTGCTGGATGCAGCATTCTAATTGTGAATCCACATTTTCCCACTGAGATCACTACTCATTAACCATTTTGCTGCTGACCCTTTACAACAGCTGAGCTGCAGACAACATCTATTGCAGTTAGGGGGAAGTGAGGACATGACCACCATCAGTAGTCACAGGCAAAACACAAAATTAAGGGACAATAAATTTATGTAACATCATTAGTGATTTGGGGCCAGATTTGCTGAAGCATCACAGTTCACCATGAGGACTGTCCAGCACTGCACCAGGTTGCTCAAGGAGACTGTGCACTCTCTGTCCTTAGAGGTTTCCAAGAACCTCCAAGAACCCACCAGGATAAAGCCAGGAGCAGCCTAGTTTGATCTTGTAAGCTAACCCTGTTTTGAGCAGGAGGTTGGACCAGAAACCTCCTGAGGCCCCTTCCAATATGGATTTATGAGGCCATGATTTTTGGGGTCACCCTGAAATATATCTCCCACTGACTCCTACATAATATTCCCATTCCAATGAAAATGACAGGTGAAGGTATTCTGAAAAATCCCACTTAAAGCTTACTAGCATCTTTAGAGTCCTTACAGTGGTAGCTGCAGGGCCCCTTCCAGTCAGCAACTCCAGCTTCCACTAATGTGGTTAGAAACGGTTTGCTCAGCAGCTCCTCCCAGCCTTGCTTGCTCAGAGTGCTTTGCTAACAATTTTTTACTTGTGGAGTTCCTGCAATCTGATTTTCATCTTGTTTTTCAGCAGGAAAGTCCTATTTTCATTCAAACCCCATCAGAATGATGCCATTGTAACCAGACAGAAGTTTGTGGTACCTCATACTAGAAGACCTGCAGGCTGTCCTGGCTACTCACCAGCTTCTCTGACAGGAATGAAGAGATGGTAACCTACTGCTCGACCTCAGTTCCCTTCTCACCACCCTGTTTATAACAAGCGTATTCCTATATCAGATAGTGAAGTGGATGCCACAGATCTCACCCACATCAGTGGGTGTAAAAGTGTTCCTTACATACAGAATTTTCTTCTGTGCAGGAACATGCCATATATTTCTACACGCATGTTATACAGCTTTGTGTTTCATTGCAGAAGCAGATGATTTTTTAATCCTAGTTCTCCCATTTGCAGTACCATTTATATTACGAATTCTTTTCATAGCTTTCATGGAATTGTTGTGTCTGAGGGACGTCGGCTCTTCACGCATCAAGGGAAGACAGGACACCTTATTTTCACACTGCTTTTCATTGGATTTGCATTGATCCAAACACTGAACACTCAATAATACACACTTGTGATCCTTTCATGATCTCATGATGCAGGGAACACCAAGACCCAGAGAAGAACAAATACGAGGAAATTTTCCAGCTTGTAAAGTTAAAACAGTTGTACAGAATCTATGCATTTTCTTTGCAAAACTGATAACTTACGTGAAGAACCATGGATGTCACAACAGCCAAGAGTTCTTATTTAAACATATTATCAAACTCATTTGATACCAGTGAATCCAAATAAACCAGATAAACCTTATTTTTTACTTTAAATCTATTCAATGTAATGAATATTTATGAAATGTTATTCCATGTATTTTTTTATTGTAGAATACACGCACATTTTCATAAGATCTTGCTCAGCAGCTCTGATACAGAATGTAAACCGCATCTAATGACTGCCAAGATAAGCAGCAGAAAGCACTCACCATAGAAGTTGGATACATCGATGTCAAGCAGTCTCACGCCTACTTAGAGCCTCCAAATTCAATCTGCTTGCCTTATTCACATGCATAATTCCAGCAGAGTAATATTTATCCTGGCACAACACCTTTAATTGAAATGGCACTAGAATAAGACCAGTTTTGCTCCATTTGATTTGGTAACACAGGCAGCATTTGCCCCACGTTCATTCTGTTCACATACAGCAGCCCCACACAGTTTGACACACTCGGCATCCAGCGCTGCAGAGACCCATGCCTGCGCTTCAAGCCATGCGCCGGAGCAAAACTGAAACACTGACTCTAAGACCACCCCTAGCGGTGTGCAGAAGCTCATGTTAAACACCCTTCACTTTCAAGGACACTTAAAACACACCACAGTAATTAGGAATGAAGGTGGAAATAAAGAGTAATCCAACTCTTCTTCTCATGGCCTACAGGATGAAAAACACTTGTTTCATAATTTATTATAACCACCAGTATGTCATCTCTAGAGACCTCAGTTCAAACCATAACTGAAAAATAAGGTTTGTGGTTTTAAATTAAGTCAGTTAGGTTCCTCTTCCCAGTCAGGGCATGAAGCTTAACACCTGACAAATTATGAAGTGATCGGAAAAATGAAGAACTTCCTCCTTTCATTAGAAAGACCGAAAGATACTTTATGTAACCATTTTTTCATTACCAGCATTTAGGTCAGCTGCAGCAACTTGCACACTTTTACAAGTCTTGTGTTTTAAGTTGATTCAGTGGAGGATGGAGGGTTTTCCTCTGTTTTCATGCACTGAGTGATGATTACCATTTACAATACTTGTACAATTCTCTGGGTTTGTTCACAGCAGAAAACAACATGTAGCTGCACACTGGCCTTTCCGTTCCACCGAAATGACGTGCCAAGTCTTCAGAACAGTCTCCCCTCCAGTGCGGAGCAACTTAGTGCACTCTGTGTCTTGTGAATGCTATCGATTCGTCACTAATACAAGCATTTGCTTCAGTTGAAGCACACTGTAATTATTAAATCAGACAGAAGGCAAACCCAGGCACTATTTTTAAGCATAAGAGTGAAGTATCATTTAAGTATTCCGACCTCAGCTAGATGTCCCTCCTCACAACAGGCAGAGGTCTTTTGTAACCATGTTAATAATCTGATATCCTACTTTTATCTATAATTTTCCACATTTAAAACTTCCTCTTTTTTTTCCAACTATGTTTGGCTTTTTTTAATTCCTCTAATCCTCTTTTCCGAATATAAAGGACTAAAAATGGCCTCTTTTAACTGCCAGTTGTTCACATACTTATTTTTTTAATGGAGCAGCATTAAACATACAGCTTAGCCCACCAGCATTTTACACAAGCAGAGTCCCATTCACTTCTCCTGAAGCTTTACCTGAACAAAATCACCGTCCTTTATTTGCACAAAATGAGCTTTGCATTACTACTTCTGTTCACCAAAACATGCCCAGATACAATTGTATGGTGTGTTGGGTAACTCCTTGCTGCAATGTAGTAGGTGGAGCTCAAATTATGGACCAGACTCGGACGCTGTAACTCTACCGGCACACCAGTTGTATCAGCAAAGTGAAGCAGATGCTTGCAACGTACCGTTATTAGAAGAGCAGCGAGCGCTCTCTCAGAACAGCAGGGTGAGCTTTTTAATAGAATTAGAATCCCAAGGAGATTTTTGGAAGCTAAGTCATTCGGGCTCATCTATTTCACGCTCCCGGAGGCAATTAATTCCTGTTCACTTTACTCACCCAGAAAACTTTCCCAGAAGAGACCAAAGAATTCTGCACACGTAAGTGACCATGCTTCAGCCCCCAAAATCAAAAGAGCTGTGACACACTGTCGTGAGAAGCCCCTATTCAGAAACCACAGCAAAGTTTCACACTTGAGAGAGCGGGAGCCGAAGTCGCGGCGCAGTGTGCCAGCGCGGAGGGAAGCAGGGCTCGCATCCCCGCGGGCAGCACGCCGCTCTGCAGAGGGTCCGCAGCCCCCCGGCCTGCTCGCCCTCCCGACAGCAGCGCCAGCTGCCAGGAGGCAGCCAGGTAGCACGGTGCGGTGGGGAGCAGGGGTGCTTGGCGAAGCAGTGGATGGATAAAAAGCAAGCGACCTGCTCTGTAAGCACATCGGATTTTCAAGCACTGCCCCAGGACACGCTGACAGAAAAAAAAACAAAAAACAAAAAAACAAACAAAAAAAACCCTCACGGGGTACAGTGCAAACCCAGACGTCCGAAATTCACTCAGCACTGCATCAGAATACGTCCAGCGATAGCACAAAATACCTCATTCCACAAAAACGCAAGTACCTTAATACATATTTTAAATACCAAATTAACTGTCCCTCCCACTTTAAGCACTGCTATCCGGAATATGGGAATATAGCCTAACAGGCCAGTTGTAAGATCTCCCATTGACAGATATTATTACTGTTGTTTGTGCCGATAGTGATGATGAACTGAGGGAATGGCCATGTGCAATGCAGTCATGCAGCAAGTGTATAGCCAACCTTCTACAATGATCTTTTAACTATTTTATTAGATGTGTTTCCTTTTCAGAATAAATTCAACATCTAATGCCAAAATTTCATCAGAACTCAAATAGCTCAGCAGTCAGTTATCACCTGTTTAGCTTGAAAGTACTAACACAAGAAATAGACATATTACACATCACTAAAATTTTCACACATACACACACACACTTATCAGCATCCTGTTTATATAAATTTATTTTCACAAATCAGTTTCCTTTTTCCTGCTTTTATACTCTTCACGTTTGCCGAAGGCACAACATCCAGATAGGCAATGTAAAATGTACTTCCTGTAGAAAAATCTATAGTCTCCTGAGAGAACCGTGTGGCAAAAACACTTCTGTTTAAAAACTCAAGTTCCAAAATGAGCCTTCAAAGAGCATCAGACAACAACACCAAGACTGAAAACTACTTGAGGTGTCTGCACTTCTCGTATGCCACACACCACTTAACCTTTAATAAACCGGGACTTTTTCAGGAAATTCTAAAAGCAGTAGTAGTAAAATCTCATCTTTTTTTTTCTTTTTATCAAGTTCAAACGATGGGACAGAGTCTCTAGGCAAAGCTCCCAGAAAGAGCCAGACCACCATCTGGCTCCATCAGAGAGCAACAACAATTCACAACAAACGCATATCTAACCAGCGCTCTGAAATCAAACGCTAGGTTGACGCCATAAAAGCTCCATTGCAGCTATGAACACACAGCTGTACGTTTCCTCCCTCCTTGTACATAAATACACCCTCCGACACTTAGACAAAGGGGAAAAATAAATCATTTAATACATTTTGCTATGCTTCCCTGTTATGCCCGTTACCAATCAACATCAAGAAATAATCTTAAATATCTTATGCATTGTCAGCAGTATAGAATATATATAATATATATAATTTTATTTTTGTTTTCACACATGCTAATGTTTCCAGTATGAGATATGTCTTTTTAAACCCTGCACTTCTTGTCACACTGTAGATCCACTTCTAATTGACAGTGACTCCTGGACATACATGTCAAGACAAAAATAAATACTGTTGTGATGGCAAACATTTTAAAACTCTCTCAGGACACTAACACAGTGGCACTTGAAAGACTTTTCAAATACAACAGAAAAGACAGTAGTTAAACGGAAACCTGCTTGGACACAGCCATAAAGCCTGCGCTACATTGGTGAGATCTGGACTTGTTTCTGGGAGCAGCTCCTCATCTTTAAACACGCCAAATGTTGCACTCCAGCCCTCCACCCATACCCTTAAAAAAACACAAGTCCATGTTGCTATTTTAAGCAAGCATCCCCTCCAGCTGTACGTAAGTAACACTGTAGTTCCCAAACAATTGAGGTAATTATAAAAATGAATATCATTTATTGTTTTTTTTTTTATTACTATCATGTCTGAACATCTGCATTCACACAAAAGTCTGATTTCCACCCTCACGCTTTCCAAGGGCATTCCCTCCGCACCAAGGCAGATAAAGATGTGTCAGGAATTGTGCAAGAGTTTTTGTTAACATCTTCAAAACCACAAGAACTCCATGAAAAAGATTTTGGTACAGAACCACTGCCTGGCGTTTTAGAGAAGGGCAAAGGGGCTTCACACATATTTCCAGTTCCACTTTATTTTTTTAATTTATTTTTTAAATCGCATCTAAGCCAATGTAAGGGGGGGAGGCGGGGGGGGCAAACAAACAACAAAAAAAAAGAAAGAAAGAAACCATCACATTACTGTATGTTACCCTTCAGCAGTGTTTGAAGGAATTCGGAAGCCAGGCCGCTTTCCCCGGCTCCCTCCCTCACTCCAGGCAGCCGGAGCGGCTCCTCTCCCCGGGGGGCTCGGCCGCTCCCGAGGGTGGTCAGCGGGTGGGTGCCCGCTGCCCCATCACAGCCGCGGCTTCCTGAGCAACGTTCTGCTGAGGTCCTTCACCTCGTCGGGGCTGCCGACCCTCTCGTAGCCCAGCAGGGCCATGGGCTGGTGGCAGTACTCCTCGACCTGCTTGATCTGCTGGTAGCTGAGCGCAGTCCTCCAGGCGCTCAGCGCCTGGGTGGCGTTCCTGGCCGACACCACGAAGGGCTTGGAGGAGTAGCCGGGGCCGCTGGTCATGTTGAGGGCGAACTTCTCCATCTCCGGGCTGACCGACAAGTTGACGAAGCCGTACACCTGCCGCAGGGTCTTGATGGGCTCTACCACCAGGTCCTCATAGCGCACGGCCATGTAGTTGCCCTGCAGCCAGTCAGGGGGGTGCAGGGCGGTCTGCAGGGTCTTGGCCATGCTGCTGCAGATGACCTCCATGGCACCCAGTGCATGGTAGTCCGAACCACCCCCCCCCTCCTTCTTCCCGCCCAGCTTGTGGCCGGCATCGAGGAAGGGCATGCGATGGATGCGGGGGTCCCTGCTCCTCACCACCTGCAGGCTCTCCCGGATGAGGCCGTGCCGGGACTTGATGCGGGAGCTGGCGACGGCCCGGGGGTCCCGCACCAGGTGGATGACTTTGAGGTCCAGGGTCGGGTCCCGCATGAGCGGGGCGAGGACAGCCAGGTCGAAGACGCGGACGCCCTTGATGACCAGCGTGCGGTACTTGTGGCACTCCTCCTGGAAGCGGCTGAGGCGCTGCGGCGGGCACTTCTTGCACACTCGGTCGTCCACCATGCCCACCACCTCCTTGCGGTAGGCCGGGCAGAGGGGCGAGGAGCAGATGACCTTGTTGGTGGCCGCCCCGAAGATGCCCAGCGTGGTGAGGTTCTTGCCGGCGCCCGCCGTGCTGTAGAGCTGGAAGACGGAGAGGTCGCAGCGGTACAGGGAGCTCAGCATGTCGCGGGCCGCCCCTTGCAGCGAGACGGCGTCCCCGGGGTACAGCTTCTGCCAGACGTGCCACACCGGCTCGTAGAGGAAGAAGACCTCGGGGTTCTGGTTGAAGAGCTCCCCGAAGAAGGACGACCCCGAGCGCCAGGTGGTGAAGACATAGACGAGCTGCCGCCGGGCGCCCGCCGGACCGCGGCTCCCGGCCG
>Ga0065711_1034554_pt1 | contig 23571 bp, 19 predicted proteins | sample Hoacrofraction12_FD_59098 | JGI IMG/M metagenome (GOLD analysis project Ga0065711, IMG submission 59098) | Hoatzin crop microbial communities from Cojedes, Venezuela - Epithelial fraction 12 v2 (version 2) | ecosystem: Host-associated > Birds > Digestive system > Esophagus > Crop | place...
AAAAAAAAAAAAAAAAAAAAAAGAGTTGCCTAATTTCTGAAAGGGGGGTGGGTGGGAAACGCCGCGACGGCTTTCCAGCGATGCAAGCAGAAGCCTTGATGTCTAGTGCACTTACATTTTATGCGGCGCACAGTGGGTCCCCTCCTCCCTGCCTGCCTGCCTGCCTCCCTCCCTCCCTCTCTCCCTCCTTCCCTCCGCCCTCCCTGCCTAGGAAGCGCTCCCTCCCAGGGGACAAGAATTCCAGTGGACCCAATTAACACTGTACTTTGCTGGCTCCTTGGTATGATCGATATTAAATAAGCTGAGTTTTAGCAGCACTGAAAAATAAAGCAGCCATGTAATGCATGGCTGATAGAGACTGCGCTTTTTTGCACCCCCACTTCCCGACTCCCCCAGTCTCGATACGATCCAAAGCAGCGGAAAAAAGAAAAATTTAAAAAAGCATGTGCCAGTGCCAGTGCCACAAGCTGCATCAGATATATGTTAGCAAGTCAATGGAAGACGAACATCGGCTGCTCATTTCACTAGCTTGGGCAGTACTTTATTAAAGTGGATTTACAAATCAATGGAAGGAATCCAAGTGTTCACAAACAGGCTCTTTCATCAGGTCCGCTGCCTGACCGTGCAGGAAGTTTGCTGAAGGGGTCCGGGGGCTGTTTCACCAGCACGCTTGCTTTCAGTGGACTTCCAACAACATGACTTGTTTGGTTTGGTGAAAGAAATGCAGTAAGAGGTTCACTGCTTTAAGGGAATGCAGCCTAGTGTGTTTGCTGCTTCATTCCTGCAGCACGTGCGACAAGGCACCCTACAAATGGCAAATTATTTTAATTTGAAGGGGGAAGTGGTTGGGAGGCAGTAACCTTCTTTGGTCCTGTTTTCCCTGATCTATCAATCACAGATTGCCATGTAAAAACAATCTACTACAGGCTCTCTCTATAGAGGAAAAGCAATTACTAGCATTAACTCTTGCCGTTGCAAATTAATACAATACAGTCCACAACCGATAGGGTCTGCCTGCAAGCCATTAATCTAAGAATAAATGGGTGGTTTACTTAAATCCAACTGGTCTGAAATTCGCAGGTTAAGAGCTCCCCTTCCCCTTTCTGTATTTCTATTTGTGTTTGTGAAACTCAGCAGAAAGAAAAGAAAACCGTATTTATTTGCTGGGGCCAGGACAATTCCAAGCTAACAATATCCATCAGTGAACCTGCCTACAAATACAAGATTCACCAGCAGTAGCTGCTTTTCCTTTTGGGTTTCTGAGCAAGATCCTTGATTGAACAGCTGGGTTGACCAGTGACTTGAATCCATCTTGTTAAATTAATGTGAGATTGCATTTCCATACAAATAAGATCAATTAAAAATACTCATAAAACCATGCAACCAAAGGCAGTGAAGAGTTAAATTAATTAACTCAAAAAGCCTCCAATTAAATAATGTTACGGTTATGAATCTGAGGGAGGAAAAACCCAACAGCTGCACAAAACACTACTAGTTAGCTTCTACTAGTAGCAGTAGCTCCAAATGCCACACTGTTTGTCAGAAATTCTTTATGATGCCTAATAACATCCTTCAGAGTCAGATAAATGTGAAGTATTCAGAAATCCCGAGCAGTGGCCAACCATCACAACAGATATCACAAACTAAAGGCTTATTTACATGGGAGGACATCAAGGAGCGCAAGTAAATTGCTTATGCACATGAAGTCCACGTTTACTGAGCTACAGTAATTCCAGGGTCCTGTACTCTTGAAGAAGATGCTGCACTTTACATGTATTGTCTTCACAAATATAATCTAGCTGATGTAGTTTTTTGGTGCAAGAAGGGTCAGGGAAGAAGTATCCCTGAGTAATACGGCACTAAGCAAGGCAACACTGGGTTGCAATTTGAATGAGGGGAAAACACAAAAGCACGCACAGGAAATCACCGAAAATGGTGCACATCTTCATGCTTCATAGTTGTTACTGACCCAACATTGCAGCATGGCAAACACACAGGATTTTAAATGAGGTACAGAGATCTCCAATAATAGAAACCTGATGGTCCAGATTGCCCAGAGAAGTAGTGGAGGCCCCATCCCTGGAGACATTCAAGGCCAGGTTGGACAGGGCTCTGAGCAACCTGGTCTAGTTGAAGATGTCCCTGCTCACTGCAGGCGTGTTGGGCTAGATGACCTCTAAAGGTCTCTTCCAACCCGAAGTATTCTATGATTCTATGGTCCAGAGTCTGCAAAACCACATTCCCTTTTCAGTCCCCTACTCTAGGAGTCAACGTCTACTGGCTAGTGTCCCTGAAAGTGGCCTAAATCTTGTACAGAACACTTCTAAGCAAAGCGATCAAAGTGCTTGGCAAGTGCTTTGGGATCCCATCTGAATGAAAGAACATATATATTCCATCTATCATAGAAAATGTGCCCATCTTCCACAAAAGCACAAGACACAAAGGGGAGCTACAAGGCTCCAGGAAAGTCTTGCAAATAAAAAAAAAGGGAAACCCCCTCATAGGGCACCCAGCAATGGTCCTCTTCCCCACAGCTACAGTCATGAACTGGTGATGACTTCATGTCCTGCCTGACAAAAGGCAGGGAAAACTCACCCTGGCAATCAGATTATTTTCACAGGAAAACACTGTAATAAGGGTATAATCCACTGAATACATGCAGGCCAAAGAGGTCCTGTGGGTAGCTGCATTTTGGGAAGGGTTGAAGTTTACAGCTGCAGAGGGGATCATAAGTACTCATGGAACCTATAAATGATCCATCAGTCGATCTGTCATCTCAACACTCCTAGGCACTAGGAAAGTCTTTATTATCCCCATTTTAGAGATGATGATTTGAACACTGAAAGCCTAAACTGCCTCCCCAAGGAGATGCAAGAAGTGCTGGAGAATAGCAGGGAACTGATTCCAGGCTTTTCAAGTCTAACTGTGAAGACTGTTCTTGTTTCAAACACAAGCAACTGAATTTGACATATTTTGAAAGTCAAGCTATTTGTTCCTTAAAAAAAAATATCAGCACCATTCTAGTCTACTCTTAAGTATGAATCAAAGCACAGTTCGTGGCATTTAAGGAGCTCTTGTGCTGCTTAAGGAACCCGCATGTGTATATGCTGACAAGTTTTATTCCAAAGAAAAATGCATAATTCACATTATTTTACTAGAAAATAATTCAAATATCATTACACAATCAGAATTACAGTCCCAGTTTGGTAGGACATTTCAAGCCAGTGGGGAATTGCGCGGAAGGAGAGATCATATGTGTGAAGAAAAACGGATAGAAAACATTTCTCAGAATAACCAAGTACGCCAGTATCAGACCAGGTTATCAGTTAACGTCTGGTTAAAGGAAGGAGTCTGGAGTGCCACAGTGGAGGCCCCGGTCCCTACCTGCAAGCAGGACAACCCTTGCTGTTGCTGAAGGCAGAGAAAGAGGGATGTGTTGCCAGCCCCGACTCGGTCACAAGGCTCCTGCAAAGGGTCTCGCATGCACGGATGCCCGGGTGAGCTGCCCGTGGTGCCTGGAGGTCCGTCTCTCCCAGGACAGCCCCTGCACAACCCACTCAACACAAACGGACCTCGTAGATCAGCATCACACAACACCTGGGCCGACCAGGGCTGTCACCCTCAGCGCTGGCGCCGTGATGATACCAACAACATCATCCACAGAACAGCACATTCTTAGCTTAATATAATTTGGAGGAAGAACATATGCTTGCCTTGTTCTCAGAATTTGCTTTATTCACATGAAAGCCAACTCTACAGAACCTGTAAAGAGTACCCAACAAAAGTCCAAGCTGGAAAGATTTATCAAAGAAAAAGAGTTGCTACCAAATGAGAAAAAAGTCAGTATGTACTACTCGAGGGCAGGAACTAATGACTGCTAATGGGGCAGTACTGTATGACCAAAGGAAAAGCTAGGAAGATTTTTCTCCTTTCTCCTTCAAAAACTGTACTGGGAAGTGTCAGCATTTACAACGCTCTTTGGAGAACTGCAATCCATCTGGGTGTTCCCCAAGAAGCTATGACTGAAATTGCAAATATGGGAGATTAACTATGTAAAGATACGTGGTGTAACACAATTTGTAACAGCTATTCCACTTTATTACAGGCCTCATCAACTCTCTTCATTATCTAAACCTTCGAATTTCAACTGTTCTCAAAGACTACAGCCTTTGGCACTGTTTGAAGTTCCTTACATTTTCTAATATACTCATTTTGATTATTAAAAGGCAAATAATTTGGTAGGTTTTTCTCTCTGCCTTTATATTCGGTTTCATATAGTACAATAAATATTAGAAATTACAAAAGAAATAAAAACATATAACTTACTAAACTCTGGCTTTAAAACATTGATACTTAAAAACAGAAACAAGGGTGAACATATGGTGATGTAGTCTTTGCTCAAGAATGTGCAAAAATGTCTGTGGATATTTTAAATATTTACTAAATGAAGGGGATGTATATCGGGTTGCACAGCTTTAGCTTACATACTTTCAAGAGATGATGATTCATGTTAATCTACATCAGTAGGCTTGGAGGTTTTGCTTTGTTCTTTTTAATTTCTAATTACATTTTAGTAGCAGAATAAACAGAAACAACACATAAAGCCAGAAACAAAAACTAAAATAAAATAAAGGAAAAACAACCTTTTAAGGCACTTAACATCAGAGAAGGTTGGTCAGCCAATTACGATTTACAACCGCACAATAAACCATGGTGAGGTTCAGCTGACTAATGCTCTGCACCATTATGTAGCAAGTACCAAAGATAAAAGGCCAATTTCCTATAGAAAATTGGGTTTCAGTAATGTGCAGCCGCTGGTCTGTGGGGCTGGGGGATTACCTCCACAGCAGCATCCATCACGGAGGCCCAGCAAACCCAAACAGAGCTGTGGCACCCGCTGCATCCCCTTCCATGCCCGAGCTCTTCAGGAGGTGTCCGTACCCCCCAGCTAGGCATCAAGCGCTCGCTGTGCTCTATGCCAAAGCCACCACGCTCCCAAGGCAGTCCTGAGCCAGGTGAGCTGGCATTGGGGAAATCTCGTTTAAACCCTTATGCTGCCAACAAAGTCTCCAAAGGTGAGATCTGCAGAAGGGAGTTCTGTAGCGTGAAACCAGATCCTGGCAGAATTTTGCACTGCCAAAGTGCATGGGCCAGCAGGCATGTACGTGGTGCACGTGAGGACCCTCCAGCTACCAGCGCCTGTATATTGTTCCTGAAGCTCCCCTAGGGTCCTGACATCTTTTTGGGGCGCCTGATTTTCACTGCTAACCACAAAGGCACTTTATTTCAACTAACCAAACAATCTTGCTGAATCTAATTTTCACATCTTTTAACTCCTTAGTCAGCCGGTACAAAACAGACCCTCCTGCACAAGGTACTGTGAAATAAGATAGAGCACAAACTTCAAAAGCAATAGCTATTTCTCACCATTCCCACCAGAGATGCTCTTGCTCTGTACTACAGCGCAATGCTGCACCGAAAATCTGACTGCAGCACAGATAAGCAAACCTGAACTAATTTGAAACTAGACTGAACAGCATTGCGGTTCATACCAATGAAGCTACAAATATCAGCACGGACCACATGAATCTAATCAGGATCCAGGAGACTCTGACCGCTGACCATACCATAATAAAGCATCTGTTACTGTGGCTTCACGGCAGCCACAACCACCCAGGCAAGCTTGGTTAAAGGTAGCTGGGACACTTTTCATACTTCTGACTGCAGCATTAGAAAGATCTGTAATATACCGAGGAGGAAGAAGCTCCTTCCAGAATAGCAAAAAAAAAATATGTTGGAAGAAATTCATACCACTTCACTTCAAGTGCTCGGTTGTGGTTCCCAAGGCAGTCTCAGGTAATGCAGGATGGCTCCCGGGGCATCTGCCTGGCCCCGCTGAATGCACGGTCAGCCCGGGACGACACTGCTGCCAGCTTACGCAGCCCACCCTACCCTGTGTTCAGGGTTACGGGATAGATGTTCCACTCCTACCCTTGATCTTGCTCCCACTGAGCACTAACACAGGACAGCTCTTCTCAAACACTTTTTCTATGCAACACCTCCAATTGCTTCTCCTGATGCAGACTGAGTTACCGCGCTTCGGTTCCTCCTCTGCAGCAAGGAAACCTTCCCCCTGTTGGCAGCTTAGGGACGGAGCTGGCTCAAAGACAGAGAGCGTCTCGTATCGTAACACGCAGCCAAAAGCCGTGTTGGTCAGGGCACACGCGCGACTGGAAAACCAGCAACATGGGCCCAGACAGTGGGGAGGGAAAATAAGCATGAATAAAAGCATTACAAGTACCTAAGTAAATTGCTATGTAGTGGTCTGTGATTCCACAGAGAAATACCCAGCTTATACGATGATGCGGCTCCACGGCTAATTTTGGTTACTGATACGTCAGGCCTTTCTATAAGATATTGGCATACAACGTGGAATATATTTTAAGTGTCACTTTGCTTGAATATATACCTCCAACACATGCTAATAACAGTTTAAATGTAAAACCCTGCCACGTCACAGCTGCTCACATCTATTACTTTTGAAGACAGAAAGTAACTGCTAAGCATCGTTCTTCAGAAATGGAGAATGTGGGAAAAGAGATGGATGCATTTGGCAAGAGATCGCAAATGCTTAGGATTTCTGTCTCCCGCTCACTGCAAGCTTGCACACTTTACTCCTTCTCCAGTTTTATTTTAGCAGCAACTTTTCTGAGCATCTTTTGCAAGCCAGCTCAACCCAGCACAAAGTGTGTTGGTACATCCCACCACCGCAACCCTGTCACTGTGGTCAAGCGGTCAAAATCCTCATCAACATATTTTCAGAACGTACATTGCATCGGAGTAGTCAAAAGCACTCTGTGTTTGTTATATGTGGACAACTCCTCTGAGAGTCTCCTTTTGGTCAGATACAGCATGTAGGGGGGCTTCAGGCACACCAGGATGGGATGACTACTGAGCTCACCTTCCCATTTCAGGGGCATCCTTCAAAGTCAAGCTGTGGCTCAAATATATTAGTCCCAAACTAAATAGGCAAAATGACACTTCTCTCCTCTGAAGCCTTGTTTTCCACTCATTTGGTATTGCTTTTCTCACGGTAGCTCTTGGGTTTTTTTCTTCCCCCCTCTTCATAGTCTATATGCCTACAAAGGCCTCTGTTACCCCTTAGAGAGGAAGGAAGAGAAAATAAATAGACAAACCACTCTGAAAGACCATATATTTCTAACAGGTTTCCAGCATGGCCAGACTGATGGGTCTGCTATTAGTAGAGGGTAGATTAGTGTAATTGCCTTACAGTTTTGACAGTTTCTGTCATCTTCAGAACAGATGTTCTCTACAAGTTCTGCCCTATTTGCTAAACGCTATCAAGTGACAATTCCCATCCATTTCGGGGAGGACTCCTGAAGCGAACTGCATGGGTCTTTAAAGAGACTTGTGCTTAGGACTACTCCTTCAAAGGCTGGTTGCCATGGTTGCTGGAGGTTAAACTTGGCAGGGCTGATGTCTTTATAAAAACCAACCACCAGCTGTGGGAACGAGTCCTGAAAGCTGTGGATGCTCTACAAAAGCAACTTCAGGGCTAGAGGTCCTGGCAAAAGAAGCTGGAAGGGAGCAGGTGAAAAAATGCAGCACCTTGTTAGAAAAAGGCAACTGGGATGGTCTAACCTTGGTGGACTGGTAGGAGTAAGGAACTTGCCAGTAAAAAAGGAAAATAACAAAGAATCAGGTATCCCCTTCCGAAGTAATTCCACTGGAGAGTACTCCAAGTTTAGCATAGTAATAGGTAGGTATCAGCTCTCCGGTAATTCTGGAACTAAACAGGCTTCATCAATATGGGCTTCAAATCCCACAGGCAGGGAGGATGGTAACTCAGCAGGTACAGTCGACTTCTCAAGGCAACCCTCAGCCAACAACTGGGAGGACCTCTATACCGTTGGTTTACTATCTCCAGCAAAGATGTAAAACCGAAGCCCAAGAGAATCCATTACCCTTAGACAATCCCATGTTATTGTTACAAGAAGAGGTGAAAATTTATAGCTTCACCCACTTCCCTAGCCTGTCTTCCAACTCCCTAAACCAACACAAGGAAGAGAGGAGAAGAGCAGTGGTGGATAAATTTACGTTGCCCTTGTTACATCTTGGAAAAGACAGTTACTGTTGTCTTCAGACACTTTGAACCCATCCTTCCTCAGCAAGTGGAAAGGCCAAGAGCAGGCCTGGGATACCCACTACAGGACAGTCCCAACAGTTAGAGCAAGGAGCACCACCATCTCCACCCACCATGTGTGCCACGGCTCAAGTGCACTGGAGCTCAGTGGCCTCTACTCTGAAACTCAGATTGGGGTCTTTAGCTTATACACTGCTATTACAGTCAAAACAAAGACTTTATGGCTCCTTAACAATATTCCTGCTTTTTTACACAGAATAAAAACGTCAGAGCAAAGAACATCCATGTCACTTGCACTGAGCCACCTCCCATCCCATCTGAAGACAGTAAACCCAGTGCAAATGTGACAGAAGTGAGAAGAACTGCTGCCCACAATATCCAGCACTACACAAAAACGAGGGCAGAAAAAGGCAGAGCAATGGGATGACATGCAGCGTATCCCGTGAGGTTCACATCATGGCAAATGACGGAGACAGGAGATCAGGGTTCACCATATAGAAAGCATAGACTTCAGTTTAATTGTTACTAAGCTTTGTGCTACATGAGTAATTGGTTTTATGGATGTTCCTGGCAGAGACAGAGGGGAACCCATCCTCTCAGGGCAGCTAAGTGCTTGACTTCTGTGTATTTTTATGTGTTTGTCAAACACTTAGACACTACAGGCACTTAGAATCCTTTAAATAAATAAAATGCATTGGGTTAGTTCAGCGCAAAAGGCACTGTATCAATGCATGTTGACTACATTCAATGGAAATTATAACAGGATATGGGCATAAGTGCAGCCAAAAGAAAAGCCTAATAAAAATAGGGTAGCAGGCAGAGATTGTAAGATAGGGAGGGAGAAAAAGCTGTTTTACTATGATTGGGCCAGCTTACATTTCATTACAGAGAATCCAGGATAGGCAATTGTGTAATCAAGAGCCAGACGGCTTTACTCATTTATAATTAATTCAGAGTACTTTGAAAGTGAGCTTAGAAAACAGCCAAGTGCTTCTCTTTGAGGAAACCTCTTGTAATGCTTCTGCAGGGCATCGCAAGCAAAGCAGAAGTTGTTCAGCTGAAGACAAAAGGTTTTCTCCTGACATAAATGAATAAAGTGTTACCACAGGCAGTGAAGCAGAGAACGTGGCCCATCTTCAAGGAAGGCTTTCATCCAAGCACTGTAATTTTACAGCAAGAAACACCATTCTGGACTGTTTTACACCATTTTAAGGGTCGAGAGAAGTCTCAGTATGTTATGGACTGGGATGCAGACTACTCAGTCTTCTATTTATTGCACATAGACAACTGCTCCCTTAGAGGCGAGCATGATTTTTGGCTCCAAAACCACAACCAGCACTTCCACCTACTCACAGCACTTGCCAGAAGAGTGGGCATTAAAACCCAGTACAGTTGCACTGCCCTCCGTACAGCCCCCCACCTTCCCCAGCCACCGCACTGCGCACCACGTCGGCAGCAGAGCCCTGCATCCTGGCGCTGCTCGTTTGTTCAGATCCTCAGGTATTCATTAGTTGTCCTGTGCCCACACAAATAATTCAGAAAGTTAAATGCCGCCTTCCGTTTTGCGTAGTTACTAATTTATCTACACTTAGCTTTTCATCTGTAATTCACATTGACATTAATGGAGAGACAAATATGTGTGTAACAGAACAGAGGCAGACCAAAATAAATGAGAAAAAATGTGGTCACCAGAAACCAATTATACATTCAAAACTGCATAGTGGAAACCACCAGAGTGTTGCAATCAAGCGAGAAGGAGAAAGCACCAAAAACACACTAGGACTAGTGGAAGATGGGGGGTGCAGGGACAAAGTCGCTAGCACATACCATCAGTCTCAGCCTCATGGAAAAGAATATAAATATTTAGACATGAACAGACCTCTTAAAATACAGTTGCAGAGTCTGCTGGCACATGAACAAACATACAATAAGCCCACCAATGTGGAGACACAAATCAGGTAAATCAGACATGAAATTGGCAGGCAACATGTGCAAGATGCGTTTTGTAAAGGCAAAAATGTGTTCACCACCAAATATGAAGACAAATTTTCCAAGACAATCTGAAGCTGCGCTGTAAAAGAAATAAACATTACATATTTAAGGCTGTTCACCTAAATGCGATCACTTGGAGCACATGGTGGCTTTTTCCTCCACCAGCATTCTTCTAGCTACAACAAAAAAATGAAGGCTTTAAAGGGAAATTCTCAAACAGTCTTGCTACTTTGAAAGCTGAACATCTTCCCAGATGGCCCTGAAAGAGTTAACTGCTTCAGAGCTCAGATATTCTCCTTCCCATGTCTCACGATAAGTACTAGAAGATTTATGTGCAATGAATTTCCAATTACTGATCTGCACCAGCTGGGCTGTCAATCAGCCTGCCTATACGGTGCATGTCTTCACCTCCCTGTGTTCTCCTTGCACGTAGAGGCTCCTTCTCCCCCCACGAGCACACACAAAAGCATGTAATTCCCACATTCCTATCAACTGGAGCAGTTTAAATGTTGCTTTGGACTTCCCTTGCTCCTCCAATCTCTGACAGACATTATTTTCTCACCACGGCGTCCAGGAGAACAATTCCAGTGATGACTCTGAGACATCAAAGAGTATTTTAAAAGCAGAGTGACATTTCCTCCAAGGCTTTTCCCATTAGTATGAGGGAAATCTGGGAGGGAAGCCCTAGGATCAGGACACAAAAGTCTCCTACACCGTTACACAAGGCCCAGATACCAGGATTAAAGACAAAGAAAAAACTCACCGTCCTATGGAAGTCTTTAATTATGATTTTGCTCAGGTAAAAAAGTACAAAGTTGTCAGACAACTAGATATGGTAACTTTAGGATCTCCAAAAAGCTCCTCAGATTCACCTAAAAGGTATTATCTCCCAACAAATACCAAATTCCTTCATAGTTGTTGCAGTTTTAGCTCAGTATACATAAAGCGGCCATGAAAGCAGTGTCCTGCTCAGGGTCATCATCCACCCCGTTTTAATGGATTGCCATTTATTTCTTTAATACTCGGAGTCGCTCTTAGCACCACCACACATCCTTTACTTCATTTCTCAGCCACATGACTAAGGGAAATGCTGAATCAATAAACCTTTGCAGAGCAACACTAAGCAATAAACCAGTGATTAAATCTTGTTTTCAGTGTAGAATTCAGCCTGAAGAAACATAATTAAAAAAAAACTAACCACAAACCTCAGAAAAAATATTTTCCTCTCCTGTTTTCTAAGTTTTCACTAAGCCATATCCCTGAAATAAAAAAACCACAGACATGGCATCATCCTTGAGCCTTCGCCTGTTACAACATGATGTTACCCCAGGCTGTTGTTTTTGCACCTGCATTTCACTTCCTAACCTGGGTTACAGAGAGGATGATTCTTGAAAGGCTGATTAGCAGCTACGTAAACAGCAAATCCTTGCTATGTATCGGCGTGAATGTGTTTTATGGCAAAGGCTGAGCACCCTGTGAAGGGCAGGGCTTTGAGATACGGCACCAAGCCAGATCCTCTAGCAGGACCCGTACATTTTTTGTTCCTGTAGAGGCCTTACCAGAGCTCTCTGGAAATTTTCATCCCGACTCGACTGCCTATAAATAGCGAGCTGCAGCCCCCGGGGGCTGTGTGGCTCTGTGCTGCTGGTGTGCTCTGAGTTGCTAAGGAGATGGCAGAGCGAAGGCTTGCAAACCACGCTGGGGAACCGGGAGACGAGCGGCACCGCACTGGGGTTTGGCCGAGAGCCAGGGAGGTATCCTCCTGCGGGTATCCTCTGGATCAGAAGAAAAAAAAGATGGGGAAAAAAGGATGGAGATTCCCCCTCTGCCTGACAGATGCCAGATGCGGGGAACATCAGGGCAGGCATTCCCATCAACAGACTCCGGAATAACTATTATAAACCATCAACCGTCTGGGTTCTCGCAGCATCCCTGTTTCCTGAATCCAGACCTGGGTTCTTTATCTCAGAGGAAAGTAATTATAGCTTATATTACACAGCACCATCCAAAAGGAAAATGAAATTTTTAATCCTTTTATTCACTTCTGTGTAGACTCGTAAACAAGACTGGTATGCAAAAAGTCAAGCTTTGAACCGTGGCACTAGAACACACTACCTAAAGGAACTGAGACTAGGATGATGATCCCTCATACACAGTCTTTTTCAGAACTGAACCAATTAATTTATCTTGGGCGAGAAGATGCCTGAATGGAGATAGAGTCTGGCTCAAGACTCGGGAGGCAAATAGGGGTATTCCTGAATTAAGGTTGTACGTAGATACTACTGTCCAGGTCAGCCGGTCAAATTGCGTCTTTAAATAGGAGATGATTCACATCACCATGATTGTAACAAACATCAGCAAGACTGAGTGCACACCCTGAAAAGAGGAGGTTTTGCATTTCCAGCATGAATGGAGATACGATTTTACAGGGATATATCAGGCCTACTTAAAGTTTATGCAGAAGCAGCTTTGCAATTGCTCCTGGTGGACTGGGAAACAGCCTGAAGATAAAGCTAACTGTAAGAAAAATTCTAGAGTAGTTTCTAAGAACAAAACCCTCAGGAAAACAACAACAACAGCAACAAAAAAAAAGGTGTAGGAATCCCACAACAGAAACAGGTAAATACAAAAAAGAGCCAAGGCTGTTCCTGCAAACGTGGCAGAAATGCTTCGTGGTGTTAGCCATGGTTTCTTACACAGGTCACTTGGTTGTGATAGAAAATTAAATTATTTTGTTTTCCAAGACTCATCCACAGCTAAAATGATACATCTTAGTAGAACAAAGGCAGTATCTCTTGCCAACAGTGGATTAGCTCATCTCTCATCGAAAAAACAAAGACTTAGCAGGAAAAGGTGTATTTTTCTCTGCGGCCGCTGATGTTCCAAGCCACAGAAGTATCAAAGTGTGCCTGAGAGTCACTCATTATTAGGCAGGTGAAAGAGAAAACAGAACTTTTTGCTTTTCCCCAAGACAGCAATGCAACCGCATTAAGAATATTTGAAATAAAAAGCACGTAGAGCAACTGAATGATTTGAACTTTTACTGTTTTCCAGTGCCTTTTACAGACGCTGATGCTAACACTAACTCACTAGCGACAAATCGACAGAAAGAGACGGAACATACGATCACAGCTTATTTCCCAGTGTACGTATTTCTTAATATAGAAGAATGTACGATAGATCTGCCACCATCTGATCTTGATTGTTGTAAAACTAGTCATTCTGCCTTCATCTGCCAAAAGAGTTTGAGAATTACTGGGGATATTTTTGGCAGCCTTCAGCACACAGAAGCACTGAGGCATAGCCCCAGAGGACAGCTGAAAGTTTCCTAATAATTTCCATCTATTAGATGCCACTTTTGCACAGTACTTGAGGATTGTCCAGTATGATCTTAAGTTAAGGATGATGAAAGTGGGGAAAAAGGCTCCAGGTCTCATTGTTGTTACTGCATTTCTTTTTTCCCCACAGAAGTTTGTTGGTTTGTTTTTTTTATGACAGTCTTAAAAAATCAGAAAACTGATCTTGTATCTACTCAATTTTATGACATAATGCATTCACTGAAGAGATAACTGACAACAAAGATCTAATAAACTATTCTTTCGTCTTAAATATAACCCTTAACTGAGGCGAAGGAGAAAAAAAAAAAATCAACAACCCTCTCACATATAAAAACAAAAACAAGGGGAAAAAAAGTGGCGAGAGGTCTTATTTAATGATATACACTAGTTTTTAAAGACCTAACTTCACATTATGATTTCTGCAAACAAAATTATTTCTATCCTGATTCAGCCACATTACCTATAAAAAAAAATCTTAATTTTTCAGGAAATTACAAGCACGAGTGAACCAATATAATTTGATAAAAGGTTGAATACAAATTATTCTTACAAGCAATATTATTATGGCCAAGAGGCAACAGGCACAAATCGAAATACAGAAATTCTTTTTAAACATAAACCCCCCACACACACTTTTCCACCATGAGGGTGGTCAGGCACTGGCACAGGTTGCCCAGAGTGGTTATGGAGTCTCCATCCTTGTAGATATTCAAAGCCCAGCTGGACATGGCCCTGAGCAACCTGCTTGTCGCTGACCCTGCTCTGAGCAGGGACTTGGACTAGATGACCTCCCGCGGTGCCTTCCCACCTCAGCCGCTCTGTGATTCCCTGAATATTAAGCACAAAGATTCAAATTTGCCAATTGTGTTAAAGCTGAATATGAAATTTAAACTAATTTCAGCTATGCAAATAAAGAATTTCATTTTGGAAACTTAGGTCATAAAACCGATAATAAAATCTCTTTTAAATGAACAGAAGTCTTGAGTGATTATATTGCATATTTGCTAGCCAGTAGAAGAGTACATCCAAAAGAAAAACATAATTTCTTTTTACATACCTTATATTTCCAACACATGAAGCGCTGTGCCAAGAAATTCTGCATTTTCCAATCAAAGGAACAGGTTTGCAACATGGATTCTGGATTTTCTCTCTGCACATTGCTATAATAGTGTTGATGGCTACGACCCCTTTTCCTGTCAATCCTTATTTCCATATGCCATCTGACTGACTGTCACATTTCCTATACTTCCCTTTATATTTCCTCCATTTATTTCCCTTTCTACTTCCTCCATTTTCCAAGCTTTGAACCCATGCCAAGTTATTAAAAAAAAATACTACAATAAAGCAAATAAACCATGCAGCCCTTTGCAGGTGCAGGAGAGCTAGCTGCGGACACCTCTTCAACTTCCAGCCAAGCCTGGAAACACCTTTCACATTACCAAGTGATGCTCAGTCCACCATTGACTGTGCAATTCCATAGTTATTACTTAGCCATCACTGCTAATCAAGAAGGGAGTTGGAACTAAGTGACATTAGCAGCTTTGCCGTCAATGCCATGCATTCAGCACAGGCGGATTCCCAGCTCTCTTGGACAGGTCTCAGAGGTACAGGACAAACTGTAAGAGCTCAGCCTGTGCTATGAGCGCAGGCAGGCAACCAACCAGAATTTGAAAAGCTCTGAGCTAAGCTGAACTGCAACAGCTGAACAAGCAGTATCTCGAGGCACGCAAATCTGGAAGATAAGAGGGAGCACAGCAGACACAATAGTGCAAGTCACTAGAGCGCAGTGTTAGAGAAGGCAAGTATTCGAGGGCCAGCAAATTAAATACATAGTCATCTGAATTCAGGTATTTCTACAACGCCAGACAAAGAAACTTTTCAGGCAACACACAGTTTTCCTTTAATGTGCAGATGTTAAAAATGATTAAAAATGGTGAGGGAGAGCAGGGAAGAGTCCAGTTAAAATATATTCAATCCTCACATACATTGTACAAACTCTTTCAGCACTCTCCGTGCTGGTTTACTCTGCACATTTCTCTCAGTCAGGCTGTCGGGAGAGGGGGAAAACATGGCCAGCCTCAATGCAACTTTCAGGTTTGCGTGCACTGGCACTCTTGCAACATCCAAGCTGACAAGATGTAAAGGGTTTATTTCTCTGCTGAAGCAAAATCTTTCACTGGGTTGAATTTAATGGAATTGAATTTCCATAAATGTGTGGATTCATACAAGCATGTTTGATAAAGAGTCTACACCGAGAAGCCTGGACTCCTCCTGAGCATTCACTGCCATCTCCCCTGAGGTTCAAGTCCTCACTGCTGCTCTGCCAAAGAGGCAGGGGAAGAACAGGTGCAGCAAATAGTGCTTTGCTGAAAATGGGCTCAGAGACCTTTCAGAAGCTTGTTACTGCGACTGCAAAGAGTTAAACACCGCAAGGCATTGCTCTGATCTCACACATCAGTGAAAAACCAGCAACAGCTCTACTCAAAGCAATGCTGTAAAACAAACATGAAGCCCAGTCAGACCCATAAGCTCTTAAAGAGAACAGCGAGCTAGATATAGATATGGAATTCCCAAGGTGAACCCCTTCTGTACCAATGCAAGCTCCACATATTCTCATTTAACCTTCTTCAGGATTTAGTTTTGATTTCAGACTAACAACAGTCATTCAGATCAGCCAAAGTAAATCTGCAGAGCTCCCAAGTACTGAAAAGGGATGGGAGAATCCACCCGAAACAAACATTTTGCCAAACCTCCGCAGAGCTGAAAAATGAAATTACTGTCAGCAGAGTGGGATCACATTAGTTATGCGCTTAGCCATAAAATCAAATGATCCATTTGCCACCTGAAGTTGATGCAGGAGAAGGAATCAAATTATGAAAACTTACAGGCACAGCTCTCCTTATCTGGGGTGACAGTGCCGCTACTTAAGCTACAAATAAAGCTCTTAAAATTTCTGGCAGTATTATCACTGCCCATCTGCAGTCCCCACAGGGTTAAAGTTGGAAAGCCCAACCCTGCTGCTCAGTTTGGAGCTTTCTGCCACCGTGCCCAGCTGTTAGAGCTTAGGCATATCACAGGAATCCAGTGACACAGCAAAGATCTGAATGCAGACACACATTTCTGACTCCCAGTAAGCAGAAAGCAGACCAAAAAATTGTGCCCATGACTAATAAGTTCCATCATGCCTTCTAAGCCTCTTCAGTATAAACTGATTTGAGAATGGAACAGTGGTCAAAAACATTACGTCTTCTTAAAGAGCTTTTTTTTATTAAAGTCAAAGTGGGCTTTTTATTCTTTTTTTAGTTTAACAAATTAAAGATACTCATCTGTGATAGAGACACAGCCACTTGCAAAACAGCTAGATCCTCTCCTGAACCTTGAAAATATGACTAATTTTGTTTCATGCGTTGCCGTAAGGTCAGCGAGAAGTCAGAATTCAATCACTAGTGCGGGCAGCAGCACATTTTTCTCTCCAAAAAAGCTGCCACTCAGGGGCACACCGCACGGCTGGGCCACCCAGGTCTGTGAAGCCAGTCCACCTCCATGCACAAGGGCCGTGGGGGAGCTTCTCCCTCCACGGGCCTTGTCAGAGGTGTGATGCGAAAGTAAGGGGAGAAAATTTTCATTTCCTTCCCAGTGGAAGGAGAAGCTCCTTGACAGGGGATGGAAAAATGAACGAAAATTTGTATCAGGGAATTAATATCAAGCAAGACGCAAAGATTCTCTTCTTTCCCCGCTCTATTTTTCTTTATTTTAGCTTTAAAAACACTGCCAAAAGAAGGAAGAGGAAGGAGTGGGATGAGTTAGTGAGTGTGACAGCATTGCTGGAAGACACAAACAGGGAAGCTGGCAGCCCAGACGATGTGCCAGGGCACAGCCCAGGCAGGGACATGGCGGTGGGTCGTGGTCCTGGCTGCTGGCCACGCCGCAGCACGCAGGGACACCTTATAGGAGCTGACAAGGTTTCCTCGCAGAGCTGGGCCAGGCTGCCCCACAACTGACAAATAAAATTGGGTTTTGAGTGTGAAAAGTGGGTCACGGCTGCATAGAGGAGGATGAGCCCAACGCTACGGCGACACAGCGAGAGCGACAGAGGAGCAATTGGCAGGGACCCCGAGGCCTTCATTAGTGGTGTTATTATGCAAATTTGGCAGCATTCATCAGCCTGTCAGCCTGGTAGCAGTGAGCTGCCCTAGGTGAGTGCCATGAAATGCCCCTTCCCCAGCCTACACTTCTTAGTGCTCCTGTCCCCACCACGAAGGCCATGCTCCTCCTCTTCTGGCTCTGCCCTTCCCACTCCAACGTCCTGCCTGCTCCATTCTGCCCTGGCCTGATTCCCCCCCACCAGCACTTGTGGGCGATCTTCTCCTTCCATTGGGGTCCATTTTCAATCCCGCATCCCCAGACATGCCCGGCACTGAGCAGAGGAGCAGTTTAGGACAGGGGACACAGGGATGGGCTGGCTTGGTCGCCACCACCCCTGCCCTGCGCTTTCCCTCTCGCAAAGCCAAGGGACTGGCGGGATGCAAACACGGGCGCGTTGCTAAGTCTGGACTCTTTTTTTAAGCATTCAGGTTTTCCCCCAAAGGTGGAAGTCCCCAGGTGCATCTGACTTCCAGGGAAAGAGCGCCGCCAGGCTCCTACAAGAAGCAGGTGGGTCCCTGCTGCCGTGCTGGGAAGGACACGAGCACTGCAGTGAATGCAAGCACTGCTGTGCACAACAGCCTTGGTCGAACCATGCACTTTCCCAGTCGTCCCCTTAGTTATCATTATAATCTTCACACACACAAAAAATCTGGACTTCTTAAAGAGTGCTTAAATGATTCTCTCCCCCAAAGAATTAAATTACCATTTATAGCCTATTCTTCCTATTAAAAATTTATCAATTTATTCATCACTTCTAGGACTGAGACCTTTCATTTGTTTTACAATGAAGAAACCTTTGATCTGCAATTCTCCAAGGCTACCATTTTTTATTGCTTAGTTCTTCTCATTAAAAATAAAATACCTCTATTCTCCAGAACGCCTTGATGGTACTCTCAAAATGCTCATTTTAACAATGAGAAACTTTCTTTATCCTTACCTTGTGATGGGCATTTCGGAAGTTTAAAAGGCTTTTTTTTTTTTTTTTTAATCATAACAGTACTGTACTGCAAAAAATGAGGTTTTACATACAAGAATCACCAGGCTGGAAGATTGCAACCAGGCAGTATTTACAAAGCAAGCCAGAGGAATGCCTTTCTCCCAAAGACACAGAAGCAAATAACAAAAATAGAGTTTCACAAAATTTCTTCACCTGGCATGCTGACTTAGGCTAACCCGAGATGAGTTTGCCCTGGGACACCTAAGCAACACCACAGCCCTGCCAGCCTGCCTCAGAGAGGCAACTCTTAAACAGAGCCCAAGCCAGAGCATGCGTTAAGACTCAGAGACACAACCTGCAGAAGAACATTTGGTAACCATATTTTAGCATTTTTCCCCCTTATTCATCCTGTTCTCCACAGCTGGACACACAAAGACCCCTCTCAGCAAAACAATCGTTAGCACTTGGGTGTGACTATAACCACAGAAAGCAGATTTACCCCTACCCAAACTACTAAACCTGTGTTTCCCATCAGTGGCCTCAGGCTGCTCCTACCAAAAGCAGGACAAAACGCCAAAGTGGTTCTGCCTTACTGTACTCCTGGTACAACTCACACCTCATCTAATCCAAGGACCATACGCTTTTGCATTAGTTTACTCCACTGCAGTTATTAGAGGCACACAGGTTACACACCACTGATCAACAGAACAGGGCCAAGGACCATTTGCCTGGCCTCACGTTGTGTGGCACAGCCTGGCCGTATCCAACTACGTAATAGTTTGGCACCATATGAAGCACCGGGGCATAACTACTATCTGGCTCTTGGGTTTCAGATCAAAAGTCTGAAACAACCTGAGAGTTTTATCACCGTTGCTTGGCACCTTCATGCCCTGGAGAAGGCTTCAGGAGGGCCCCCTGGGATGCAAAGTCATCAGCAGGGATTCGGTCTCGATGCTGTCGCTCCATCACCTATGGGGAATGTCCCATGGGATGCAGGAGAGCGTTAGCTGCTGTGGGCCAGGCAGCAGGCTAACACGTTGTCAAGCTTGTTCTGATCTGTGAGCAGAGTTGTCGCAATGAGGGTCACACTTCGCTGCTGATCCAGCCTAAAGCCAGTGTGCCCTGCACCAAGCTGTTCCCTGGCACAAGAGATTCTCGTGGACTGGTGCTGGCCCACCACACACAGTTCTGTACTGTGCCTTGGCACGCCACAGAGGGCTTGCAGGGCTTCCACTGCATGCAAGTTTCTGAAAGGGGATTTTTCAACAGACCTAGTCAAGAATTTTCCTTGAAAAGCATCTTTTCAAGAAAAACTGGATTTTTATCCCAAATACACATTTCCCCGCATTCGCTCTCCCCAGAAACTCTGATGTCTGTCAGGGAGAGCAGTGCTTGAAAAGCAAAATGTGCTGTTTGCAGCTTGATTTTTAACATACACACATTTTCTATACAATGAAATCCTATTTTCTGTGCACCTCTGTCACAGACAGCTGAAGAACAATCTAATGCTGAACTCCCAACAGAGACCAAACCCCGTTCCAAACCTGAGTTCAGCTCAGATGCAATGCTGAATCAAGCCCACAGTCATCTTCTGAGAGGTCAAGGAAAAAAAGAGTAACCTAACCCACCCAATTCCCAGCATTTGCATTCAGCAACACTAAAGCAGAGCAACCAACTGACTTGGTAGAGAAACAATAATATACTCCACTACCAAAGCAGAGCATATCAGAGGATCAAAAACTACTTAGGGCCCAAGCTTTGGTTTAGTGCAACGTAAACCCTCCAGCTGCTGCAGGGAGAGAAAAGGCAGCTTTTGCCAGCAGACAGGTTTGTGTAGGAGCCCCAGCTACGGCCGCAGGAAACTGCCCGGTGTACCTGTGCTCCCTCATCATCATCCCAACAGCAGTAGCTACCTGCAGCAGGAGGGAGCAGAGGAGGAGCAGCGCCAGCGGGAAGCACAGAAATCCAGAAAACCACTCCATAAAACAGCAAGTGGTTCAGTGCAGCTAATTACGCTTTTGTCACCAAATACAAGACGGACCAAAAACATTACTGTCTTGTAAGTCACTTGCATATGCCAGAATATTTCCACTCTGCATAAATGGATTCCGTTCAAATATTGTGAAAATGAATTCATCCCAGAAAAAACACAACAGGCCTAACTGCATGTCACCAGATGTCACCCGGGCTATGATACAGCCGCTTGAGTATGCTCTTCACCAGCACCGCACAGGAGCCGTGAATGTCTGATGAGCCCCAGGAACGCTGGCTTGCCAAGCACTTGTCAATCTCCAGTGCGTGCTATTCCTCTTCAGTAATCTACCGCCGGCATCTTGTTCCTGTGTACATAAAAGCTTGCTCAGCGTGTTCAAATTGCTATAATTCTGACAGCCTAATCATTTGGCGAAATGCTGCCATATTAACAGATAACAGCTTGCCCTCTCTGCAAACAGGAGACTCCTACTCCGCATCGCTCGTTTCAGGGAAGAGGATGGATGAGGGGGATTCACCTGCTGCTCCTGTTGGCAAGACAATATTAATGATACTTCATGCCCACTACCCCCAAAGCAGTGCTCAGATACATCATGGGGGGCTGTTTTGCCTCGGTGAAACAACGCACACATGCAGAAAACAGGCAATATTCCCATTTTACAGAGTGCTTCACAGAGACAGAAGAGAACTTTATGTGACAAAGGAAATGTGTGGGCTGAGAAGGAAAACTGAATTTATCCCACCCCATCATAGTCCAAATAACCACGATATTATTGAATTAGCGCTCTGCTTAAAGTGAGTGGAGATCAGAGGCTCCCGAAGTATGGTTTGCAGTTAACCTTTGCTCCGTGAGTCACAGGAATGACTGACAGAGGTCAGGCCAAAGGTTTCCCTAACCCAATATCCTGCCCAATAGTGGCCCGCAACAGATGCGTACAGAGGAGTAAAACCAGGCAAAATACATTGTAGTAACTCCACACAGCAACATAGCAGTTTGCAGCTCCCACGTTTCAGGAACCAGAGGGGATTTCTCTCTTTTTAAGAGCATTTGATGGATTTCTCTTCCATGAATTTGTACAGATGCTGTCTGTTGGCATGAAAACTTCTGGCATCCACAAGGTCCAGCGGCAGCAAATTGCACGGCTTCATTACAGATCTGCTTCAGGTCATTTTAAGCCTGATGCCTCAGACTTAAAACAGCTGGGACAAAAAGTAAATAATCCCTCACTTTCCAGCTAAGCAAGTTTTTGTTTCTGATAATAGTTATTTTAGATCCTGTTACTGTGCACACAAAGTTAAGGTCATTCTTTGCATAACTTCACATTCAGATCCACTCTGCAGAAAAGGCTAAATTCTGGTCAAAAAATGCGGCAAACTTTTAAGGAAAATGGTACATTTTTATCTTTTGTGGTTTGTGGGTTTTATTGCCTTTTTTTTTTTTTAATGCAAGAATGTATTAATGTCTCCCTAGTTCCACAGGGTATGACCAGTCAGGAATGACTCCCACCACAGGAGTAGTCCTGCAGCAGGTCCTCCCAGCACAGCAACCTTAAGGGAAATGCTTGATTATTTAGGCCAATGGTTCCCAAATGGTCTCTTCTAAAGTGTGAACAACCTTCAGCCCATAGTGCTTCTTTCCACAGAAACCCCTCCAAGCACTCTTCCCTTAAATAGAGGACCAAGTTATTAGCAACCCTGCCCTCTTACTTCTCTTTGCATTTTCTCCACGACTCGGATACCCATGTTAGTGCTCACAATATTGCTGTCAAGTCCGAGGCCTCTCAAAGAGACCAGTAAAGGGAATACCTTCATTATATCAACAATACATGGATCAATGTACAAGCTGGTTTGTACAAGAAATAAACAACCTCCATCCTGATCAAAGGTCCTGAACATGTAGCTTGACAGACTATAAGGAAGTGTTTTAAACACTGCAAGGCACTATGTTTGCATTTAATCTTTTCTTTTTTATTACTTTCCTTCTTTTTTAAAACATTTTTCCCCAACCTGTCAGTGTTTGCTTTCCAAGATTTGTTTATGCTATGTAAGCTGTAGGTTATTTCTGTTAGAGACCCTAATTTCCTCCTCTGCTGGGACTATGGCGACAGCCCCAAGGAAGTTTACACTGGGAGAGAAAAGCATGACAGGCAGTGAATTAAGTGGTTCAGAAAAAGATTCAATTAGCTTTCTCAGTGGAGGAACATGAAGATAAAAAAGAAATTCTTGGCGGTTCCACTCTTCTGTCTCTGTCTTAACTTCTGCAAATGGACATCAAGAGACAGTCAGAGAAAATAATCATCAATATTTGAAACTTAATACGACGTGTGATTTACTGACACAGGACTAATACCAAAATCTTCCCTTATTTTTTTTTTTTTTTAATTCTTGCAGATATCACGTAAGATGGAAAATGTTGATTTCAAACCTCCCACTGTGTATCCCAGCAGCAGCTACAGCAGCTGATCTACAGGCGCTGACCGTTAACACTCTCCTCATCCTCAAACCCTCCATGGACATTACTTTTACCCATATATAGCACCTCCCTTGCCTCTCCCCTATGCCTCCTGCGGTGAGGACAGCACTAGCCACAGAGAGAAAGTGATCCAGAACAGATGTGATGCACATAATTAAAAATACAGCTGGAGAGCACGTAGTCACCTGCAAATGAAGTTACGCACTTGTCACCACCAGACCAGCCACGGGGCTGGAACAGCCCTGGGCTGCCCATTGGAGGCTGCAGAACTCCCATGCCCCAGCACCACATCTCATTCTCACTTCCCTGAGCCTTCAGGGTCTGATCCACAGCTGGGAAGAGCCTTTCACCTCTCCGGGTCTTGCTTTACAAGGGATCGAGCTCTCCTGGAAATCCTTGTTCTTCCTCCTGTCCTCCTGCCAAAACCAACTGTAAGTTTCAGCTTTTTCTTTGGCAATTCTCTCAAAAGTAAAGAGCATAAGGGAGGGGCTTTTTCCCTCTTTTTCTTTTTTTTTTTTTTTTTTTTTTT
>Ga0065711_1034555_pt1 | contig 23571 bp, 22 predicted proteins | sample Hoacrofraction12_FD_59098 | JGI IMG/M metagenome (GOLD analysis project Ga0065711, IMG submission 59098) | Hoatzin crop microbial communities from Cojedes, Venezuela - Epithelial fraction 12 v2 (version 2) | ecosystem: Host-associated > Birds > Digestive system > Esophagus > Crop | place...
CCCCCCCTCCCCTCCCCGGCATTCGCAAGTGAAACTGGAATTCAAGGGCCAAATTCAAGCCCAGAGTGAGCAGTAGGACTTGGACCTCAAAACAGAGTTGCACCTGCTGACGCACAGCCTGAATTTGGTTCGTCCAGAGTCTACAAGTCCGAAAGGCATGTTTAGAAAGAGGCATGCTAAGGACTGATGGTGGAACGGCCAATTTGTCCCCACCAGCGTGGTGGGGAAGGCTGGACTGAGAAGGAAGAGAAGGATCCATAGAGATGTGAACCAGAAGTCAGTTGTGTTGAGCCCTGGGGATATCACTACACGTTTAGCTCTTGCAAGACCATTTGCCCAGGGCTTTGGTACCACAGGGTTAGAGTTACATTAACCACAACCACCAGAGAGGAACTGAGGTTTATGACACCCCCCCACCAGGGTTAGATTTCTGCCGAGTATCAAGGGGAGGGGAAGGAGCGGGGGGGGGGTCCTTGGTTCTTTTCCCTTCACTGTGTGACCGAAGGTTTTGCTTTTATTTGTAAACATCTTGAATTACCCGTCGTTTTCCAGTCTTCATCGCGCTGTTGTCAGGCCACTGGAGAGCACAGCATTTTCTGAGCTCGGCTGGGACTGCTCCTTCACCACTGGATCTGCAGCAGACACAGACCAGGCAGGAAGGGGAAACAGCATTTAATAAAGTGGAAGCTCCACCCTGGCAAACCTGTCCAGAGAAACTGCCCTCAAAACACAAAGAGCCGCTCAGGCCTTCGCAGAGCAAGGGAGCCAAAGTTTGCCCCGGCAACCCAAGACCCCCGCCCGTCCCAGCTGCCCCCAGCTTCTCCGCAGACTCACAGAAATAGGGGTGCTCCATCGCCTCCTTGGCGGTCAGCCTCTGTTGATGGTCATATCGCAGGAGCTTGTCCAGGAGGTCTAGGACTTCAGGACTGACCAGGTGTCTGTTCTCACTGTGGATGAAGTTCTCCCAGCGCTTCCGGGAATGCCTGCAAAGGGACCAGCTGCCACTGCCCAGCTCTGCCCAGCAGAGCAGGGCCCAGACGTCCTGGGGGAATCACCTGCCACTATCCACTTCTGAGAAGAGATGGCTGCGACGGACACTGCCTACAGCTCTTCCCACCACAAGCTACTGCTCGGCAAGCACTTGCTGAAGGGGGAAAACCCTCTTATTTAGGTACACAGCTTTGTGGATGTCCTACACCTGGGAAAGGCACTACAACGCACATTCCCCTCTGTCTACAGGGACTAGACAAGAGCATGCAGCAGGCAGGGTGACACCCTCGGGACCAGCAGTGCTCTGGCTTGCCAGCCAGCCTCACAAAAGCTGTCCTCGCTATCCCACCCACCCCTCACCCTGTTCAGAAATCTCACCTGGGAGATTTTGAGCCCCTCAGACCACACTCAACTCCAGCGTCTACATCTCCACTCCTAGGATGTCAGCAAGCAGGAGAAGGAAGAAACAGGGGACGGCTCGTGGATCATGCGAGAGGCAAAAGGAAAGAGCCTGCATTTCAGCGACCTCCTGAGATGACACGAGCAGCCAGATGGGAGGCCTGCACACAGCACTGTGGCCCAGAAGATCAAAGCAGCCCTTGGCTGAGAGTCCTTCGAGGGGCTGGACATCAGTTTATCTCCCTCTCTGTGTTTTAATGAAAAAAAGAAGCATTTCACTTCTCTACTTACTGGCCCAGGATATCGTTGAAGTGTGGGTCCAGTTCTATGTGGTACTTCTTGAGATACCCATACAGCTCATCTGTGCCCAGGACCTTTGCGATGCGAACCAGCTGGAATGAGAGGCAGGGTGAGAGAGAACAGAAGGGAGGCAGGCCACCAGTCTTTCACAGAGGCAGAGCTGCCCAAATCCAAGAGCTCTCCTTCTGGAAACATCCCAGGTGGAAGGAATATCTCCCTTGAAACTTGTTTTTGCAACACGTGCAGAAAACAAGTCTCCTACAGAAGGCAGTGAAGCATAATCCCAGGTGACTTAACGATGCACGCAGCGACATCCTCCCAGCCCGGTGGTCCGATCCCCAGAACCTCCCCATTATACACACAGAGATGCAGCGGTGACAAATGTCTCATGAAATAAGCCAGGTAGCAAATTCTTTACTTGGTCATAATTGTCCTGGCCATGGAAGAAGGGCTCCTTTCGGAAGATCATGCTTGCCAGCATACAGCCTAAACTCCACATGTCTAAGCTGTAGTCATACATCTGAGGGGAGAAAGGAGAAGCTGTCAGAAAAGGCCTGCTCACCACGGCCCGGTTCCCCAAACGCACAGGCAGCCTCGGCCTTTTCGCTTCATAGCCAGCCGCTTTCCAACCCAGGCAATGCCCTGGCAGGCAAAACCAGACAACCCAAGGGTGGCCGAGGTGCAGCCCCAAGCGGTGTCGCTGGCTAGCAAGGAGGCAGACTCTTACTTGGTAGTCCACAAGGAGCTCCGGTCCTTTGAAGTACCTAGAGGCCACACGGACGTTGTATTCCTGAGCTGGATGGTAGAATTCGGCCAGACCCCAGTCTATGAGCCGCAGCTGAACACGCGATAAAGAGACAGAGAGTCAGGAACCTCAGGATGAGCCAGTCAGGAGCAGCCACGTTGGCCAAACCTCCGAATCCCGTGATGCAAGTGCGAAGCTCGGGATGCAGGGAGGTGCTCCAAGGACTGGAGACGCTCCCAGCAGCGCCCTGGCCAGGCTCTTCCCTATTCCCTATCACCAGCTGGTGGGGCAAAGACCAGGTTAGAGAGGTCCTCTGCCTCCTGACTCCAAGCCCATTGTTACTGCTGGGCAACTGGCTCCTTACCAGCACCGCCAGCCACAGCAGACAGGTTTTTTGCTGCATACTAGGGAACAGGCAAAAGCCAGCCGTCTCATCCTGCTGTTTAAAGGGGCTGGAATGCAGGCAGTGTTGATTTTAACTGGGGGCTGAGAGCAGGAAAAGAGGCAGAAGGGGCCCCACCATATCCTGTGAGGCAGACCATCTCCTCTGCAGCCACACGGACAGACGACCTGCTGTGTTACAGAAGGACAGCGGGACGAGTAAGAGATTTCCTCCTCCTTATGAACCTTGCCTTGCCTGTACAGCCACCGCTGATTTGACAGGGAGGGACCTGTGGACCAGCAACTAATTCGCTGCTGCAAATCCCAGGTCCCTGGGGAGACCCAATGAGGTGCAAGTACCGTGACTGGGTGGGGAAGCTCCCTGTGCTGCCTATTTCCATGGTAGCCAGCTGGGTACAAATGTTTCCTCCGCTCTAACTAGCACACCCCAGAAGCGAGGAAGCCACTGCGGGACAAGTAGGCTGTACTATAAGAGGAGCTTATGTTCCCTAGGTAAAAATATCCACATGTTTTGGACAAGGTCACCCTTCTGGCCAGGGCCTCTGCACCCCAGTGCCACCACCCTTTTGGGGATTAATGGCCCAGACCTGCTCCTCTCAGCAAAGAAACTCTGTGTGGCTGGCTGGGAGGCAAGAGCAACCTCCAAGCCATGGACTCCCACTGCAGTGCTCCCCAGGGAGACTTTGGCCATCTCCCAACAGCGGCACAAGTGGAGGGGAGCTGGTAAAGGTGGGTTAAAGGGGTAAGTGCAGCTGCCCAGGCTGCGGGTACAGAGGTGGCAGAGTTTCACGTCTCCCTGCTTGTAAGCCCTGGCGCCACAGTACCTTTTTCTGTTGGTGGTCTATCATGACGTTGTGGGGTTTGACGTCCCTGTGCATGATCCCCATGCTGTGACAGTAATCCAGGGCCTGGCAGACACACGCACATACATTAGACATGTCCGTAACCACAGGCGTAGCATTAACAATGTAAGAGACGGGAGCAGGAGTGGCCTGCTCATGAGGAAGCGCTGCACAAGAAAGAGACATTTTCAGCTCTTATGCTGCATGTGATGAGGTGACAAGCTGGCAACAAGACTGTATTGATCTCCTGTCCTGCTGCAGTCACAGGTCCTGGAACTGTGTCCCCTGCATAGTCTCTGAAGAGCACGATGCAGAGAGGTGTCCCACCTGGTGACAAGCCCAACGCTCCAACCTGGGTCACACTCTCTTCCCCAGGAGGGCATAATTCTTACATGCGTAAAGTTTTGTGGCCTTCCAGTGCAGCTTTCCACCTGTGTCCCAAAACACACTTAAGCTAGAAAGTCACCTCTGCCCTGCTCATTTAAGCCACTCCCACACTTACGAAAGGCAAGTGATGGCATGCGAGGGAGAGCGATGCTGCTTAAAGCTTGCAGGCAGGAGCACACATAAGCTCTCCAGTTCCGTGACCTTGCACCACTTGCCCCCCCCTCCCTGCAGCTATTCCCTTGAGCAAGGGGGTGAGAATGTTGTTTTGGATGGAGATCCATCCATCAACACCTATCAGATGCTCCGAGGTCTCCCGCAGCGCGGAAGCAGGGTACAGCCTGCAGTCACTCATTGTCCAAGATGCCAGTGCCAGGGAAGGAAGACCGCCCTTGGGCCCCTGCCGCAGCGGGAAGCACTGGAAGCAATAGCTCCTGTCGCAGCAAGGCCTTGGGGAACATCCCCGCAATGACACGTGGCCTCGCAACCAACAGGAGTCACCGCAAACGGTGGTCCTGGGATCTCCAGCACAGGAGATCTGCAACAGGTTGGACAAACCGCTTCCAGGGACGAAGCTATTCTAGTGTCTTGCTTGTCCCAAGGCTGGATCATCTGAACCTGACCACCCCTTCCATCCTAATCCTGGGCTGCCTCACCTCAGGCTCCCTCTAGCCTTCGTTAGGATGGTCTTTCCCCTGCAGACACGTGCAGCTAGCTTGGGGGTGCAGAGAAGAAAGCCTCCCTCGAGCTCACTAGACCTATTTCAGGAAGTCTCCTGCAGTCACCAAGTCCTGGACCACAAAGGGCTTTCCCCAGCCTATTCCACTCGCTGCCAGAGGCAGGGGACCTGCGAAGTGCCAGCCCAGCAGGCCCTGCTAGGACGTGACACAGCCAAGCTGCTGCTCCAGCAGGTCAGCACAGACCAGCCCTGAGACCAGTCAAAAGCCGTAAGCTCTCCCTAATGCCCTGCTGCCTCCCATGTCCCGCAGCCGGAGACCCCAGAGAGGCAGTGCAGCAGATCTCACAGATCTGCCATACGGCTCCATAAGCATTTCCACGGGGAGGTGCAAGCTAGGCTACGTAAGAGGAGGTATTTAGTGCACTCCTCACCCTTCATCAGAGGGGTAGGGAAAGCCTTGGCTGGGAGGTCTCACAGGAAAAGACCAGTGTCAATCAAAATATAACAGTCAGCATAACCAGTAGCTTCGTTCCCCAAGACCACATCCATGGGGTTCTGTGACCACAGGGCACCAAGCTGCCCAGCTTGTTCTTGAAGTGTCCTAGATCCTCCACCCAGAGACACAGGGGTCTAAGACCAAGTGGGCAGAAGTCACCTTCTGGGGCTGCCTTTAAATACTGCATGAGAAGAAAGCCTGGAGGTGGCAATCAGTCCCTTCCGCTCTCCCTAGCATGAAGACTCCTCTGCTCCACAGCCCTGCAAACGCCTTGTACTGGGTCTGGCTGGGAGGGAGCTGATTTTCCCCATAGCAGCCCAATGGTGCTACAGACACAGGGAGACCAAGCACAGCCCCACCTGGCAACTAAAAATCACAAATGCTTCACGGGGAAAGAAGAGAACCCAGCGAATGAGAGACTCTTTGGAGGCGACCAAAGGTCCCCATTTTGGCTGTAATACCTTACAGCAACAAGCCAGGTAACCAGATCTCTTCCCAAACCTTCCCGTGTTGAGACATGGATTCTACATTGAACACAAGAGAAGTAACTGTTTAGTAGCACTGCCTCGTGAGCCCCGCTACTGCCTCTCTCACTCCTGGTCTCCCCATCCACACTGTCATATGCAATGCCACTCACCTTCAGCAGCTCATACATATAAAACCGAATATCAAAGTCTGTCAAGATCTGGTACAGTTGCTGAAACAGATTTGGGGAGGGGAAACAAACAAACAAACAAACAAAAAGAGAAACAAAAATAAATACTCCAGACTTGGATTAGTTTCTTTTCCTGCACCCCACCTGCCTCCAGTCGCTGACCCCATTGCAGATCCCCTGCGAATGCTGCCGCTCCTCGAGGGCTGTCCTGGTGTCAGACCTCCCAGGGCTACATGCTAGAAAATCCAGACAGGACGCAGGAGCTCCCGTTAAATGCCACTGGGATCGTTCAGACCTGTCACGACTTCTTTCCAGCAGGAGACAGGCAGGCTGTCTGTCCAAGAAGAAGACAGCAAGCCCTTCAGAGCATGCTGGAGTTGGCACAGTTGATCTTGACCCTTCATACTCATGCAAAGTCATCACGGTGACTTGACAACATTGACAACAGCATTCAGAGCAGGCAGGCTGGGAACACATGGGCAAGGTTTCCAAGCGCTCCAGGTGGGGCAGGGAGAGGAAAACGCTAACGTAAAGGAGCATGGGGTGGGGAAGCACAAAGGGTAGAGCCAGCCTCAGAGCTGCGGAGGCTCCCCTCTATCCTAGGATAAAGGCTAATGCAGCTCAACAGCACAGGAACGTTTGTGGGGCCAAGGAGAGCACCGCTCGGATCTCAGTGAAGCGCTTGTTGCCAGCACACGTTTGCCACCCTCCTCTCCTCTGCATCCTTCTGCGGCTACTCACACGAAGTGACAAAGATCCAGTGCGTACTTTAACCTGCACCATGCCACCAGCACCGTCACTGGAGAACTCCTCATCCTGCTGCTCTCCCACGCCAGGTCACAACCAGCCCCAAATTTGCCTTCTGCTCTGTGTCTGTCAGTGGCAGCGGTGCCAGCCCGGCCCCATTGGGCTGTGCTCTCAGCAAGGCGAGACGCCAGGCCAGGCCAGGGCAGGGCATTCACAGGGCAGCAGTACAACCGGACCCCTCTGCCCTTTCTAACGAACAAGGATCATCTCACAGCTCAGTCAAATCACTGATTGCATCAGCACCGGAGCCAGCTGCTCATCACAGGCACCACTTGGCAGCTTCAGGAAAAATCCCAGAGTGAGAGATTGAAATTCACATTCCAAGAAAGCAGCTCTGGCCCCACGTCCCCTCCAGGCCCATACCGAGATCCTCAGGATCCTGCCTCACTTAGGGCCAGCTCCAAACCGCCCCACCACCCCCAGTACTGCTCTGGGAGATCAGTTGACAACATACGACTCTCACTTACACACACAGAGCTTTAACAGCCTCCAGGACACAAGCTGCATTGTATTCTCGTGAGCTAGGATGATCCTAACACTTTGGAGCAACCCGCTGAAGCAGACAAGTGAGCAGGGAGCAAGAAAGACATAGCCAGAAGCTACAGCAGGGATAGATTTCCCGACTCGACTGCACATGGCTCCGATGCAGCAGAGGACTGCCGAGCCCTTCCAGGAGTTTGTTTAAACGGCTTGCTTAGATAACAAACACTATGGGGTGACAGAGATGCTTAAAACATGTCTTTCCGGGTATCACTACCCTGCTCAACCTCACCTGGCAACGTCAAAGCACCTGGGGAAGGACAAGGGCAGGAGAGGCAGTGGCAGAACAAGGCTAGACCCCGTTTTCCCCATTCCCTGGCTCCTTTGCCTGTCACTGCTTGTAAGCGGGGAGGGGATGGCAGGGAGGTTACCAGTGCCTTTCTTCTCAGGCCCACGATGCTGTTGCTTCTCTGACTCACAGCCTTCAGCAGAGGCAGCCGTTGGGCAGTCACCTTCCAACAGACTTCCCTAGCAGAGCTGCCTGTGACACCCTGCACCGCTGACCCTCCGGCTGTGCCAAGGCCAGCAGCGTGGCTAGTAGTGCCCAGGCTCCGCTTGCTGCGAGGAACAATCCCTGCAGGAGCGTGCTTGGCCCCGCTGCAGGCAGCCACTGAAAGCAGGAGGCTCTGAGGGACAGAGCCAAGGTTTCCACTACAAGCGGGTCCTGCACAGCACCTGCCCCAGGAAGGCTTTGACAGTGGGCTCCAAATCCCCTTCGCCCAGCCTAGCAGGGGAGAGCAGACACCTCCTGCACAGACCTGTCCCCTGCTCTGCTCTTACAGCCAGCTCTTTGGAGTAAAACTAAGAGCAACACCACTGCGGGGATCACCCAGACCACGCTGAAACGTCGGCTCAGCTAGATGCCAACGCTCAGGCTCACACAAGGCCTTGGAGACCTGGGCTGGTCTCCTTCCTCCACACGGGGCATGAGGAAAGGCCAAACTCACCCACAGGCAGCCTCCACCCCTCTCCAGCTTTTGGTGATATTTGGGCACACATCACGTAACCAATCGTAAACTAATCCCGTTAGTGCCTGAGGAGGCAGGGACAGGCTTCCCCTCTCCGTGGGGCTGACAGGAGTTAAATGCTTGCTTGTTCTTCTCCCTTGAGTGAGCAACACAGCCGGCTACGTGCACGAAGCAGCATCCGCAAAGCAACAGGGTGGCTGCGAGGAGCTGTCAGAGGAGAGACACTGCTTTGGGGTGCAGGGCATGCAGCAGCGGAAGAAAAGTAAAGAGTTCCCAAAGCACCCCGGCCTTGGCAGCCACGCACGAGATGAGCATCTTTTGCACTTCTGCATTGCCTACCCAGGGCAACAACTATTTTTTAAACTAACCTTGGATGTACAAGGATAAAACACAGACACGCACCTCCCTCACAGCCACTTGGCCTGAAAATTCACTGAGGTGCACGCAAAGCGGAAGATTTGACTCAAAAGCCCTCTGTCCCCACAACTCCAACAGGCTGAACATCCACAAGCAACCTTTCATCACTCACCTTTCTTGCCCACCTCCACTCCTGCAGCTGCAAACCTGCTAATGTGTTTTAAGAATGCAACAGCAAACCCAGCCCAGCACTGCTCCTGGAGACCTGGCTCTACCCCCTTCTTTCCCAAGGGATTTGCCTCTTTGGGGCAATGAAAGGCACAGTACAAGATACGCACACGGACTACACAAAATAGGCTGAAGGACAGGCGTCTCATTTCTAGTTTGAAGCCAATTAGCAAAAGACATTTAATTCCACTGATGGCTGCTCAGTAGACTGCGTGGCTCTGCAGTGCAGCTGTCATTTAGGGCTGATGACCGTGGGTAGCTTGAGTGCTCAAGGATGACAAGTAATACAGCAGGTTGGAAGAGAAACACTAGCCCTGCACACACGCTGCCGTCCTCACACAGCAGAATATGCATTTAGTCTGGCTCCAACCCATCACCCCTGCGAGCATAGGGCTGTCACTTTCAGAAGGGACCCAGCCGGGTAATTTAAGAAATGTAATCAGCTCTAGGGAGGTATCACCTAAGTCTCCTGTTTGTACCGTCATTTAAAAACAGCCAAACCGTGTGGAATACAAGCTTGCGCTTCTGATCCGGAATCGTCCACAGCCGTGGCTTAGGCCCCACAGAACTGCAGCTTCTGCCTGTGCACAGAGAGCCAAGGAAACCCAGCAGCCATTTTCATGGGTGCAAGGACACAAACAGTGTCTTGCCATGTGAATGGGCAAAGGGGCAAAAGTATTAACATTAAGCAAAAAATAATAATGTTGAAGGAAAGAAACTGCCAGAGACAACTAAAGAGACATCCCAGCTTGTGGGCGTCTACTGTCAACAGGACAGAGGAAAATGCAATCCTGCAAAGCGGTCTGCAACCACGTGCTGTACAGAAGCTGCCCTGGGAACCCCCTCACACACCCTGACGGCAATTTGTCAGTGAGATATACGCTACTCATCAGTACTGCTGAATCCAGAAGTCAATGCAGAGATGAGCAGATCAGCAGCAGCCACCTCAACACCGAGAGAAGAGGTCCCTGTTACCAGGATTAGCTCATCTGGCACTTAACTCCAGCAGAATTTGACTGCCCGGGGGAATCAGGACTGTGGAGCAGGGGGCACAATGACAGGGTGCTCTCCAGCTGCTTCACGTATGGAGGTACAGGGCAAGCCAAGACCTCCAACAAGTGGTCTCATCTACTCTGTGTGCCTTCTGCTTGGCAAGGGCGCTTCAGAGCAAGGGAAGAGACACCTTGGCAGCTTCTGTATAGAAGAAGATATCCACAGGCACCCATGAGTAGCAGCAGCTCTGTAATCTGCCAGTTAGCTGTGGCCCCAAGAACCTACCCAAACAGGCAGCAGAGCTCACAGGAGTGTAGCTCAAATAACCCACACGCCCCATACATAGCTAGTGAAATTCAGGTTACAAATAAGCTCCAAACACAGCCAACATGCCCTAGGAGGACACGCTTCTGTTCCCAAGACAAGTTATTCCTGCCTTCTACCAACTGGCATCAAAAGCATCAATACTTTCTGTCTTGGACTCGTACAGCTGTGAATCTGGACTTCCTCGAGGAGCCAGGCTTTCTCCTAGGAGCCTAGAGATGATCTGCTGCAAACTCCTATAGTTGTTTCTAATGCAACAGCCAGAGCTGAGCACTGCTACTTCTGCCGTGGCCAGACCAATGGTGCCTCACTAGCGGCAACAGTGCCTGCGACGGCTCTCGCTACGGCTGGGACCGCTGACCTACCATGTACTCCAAGCCCTGCATTATTCAGTTAAAAGTCCCTGTTGGCCACCAGCCTAAAGTTACCACTTCACGCTCCACTTCGTGAACAGTTTTCAGTTACTGGGTGACATCTTTGATGACAATCTTATCCTCTAAGGACACGACAGAGTGGTGGAATCACATTTTGACTAGGAGATGCACAAAGCGGTCCTCAGCAAAGTGTCCAGCTGCACTACCAACCTATAAGGCATACATTAAAAATTATAACAGATAAACAAATAAATACATGTCTAAATAGAAAGTTAAAAACTTCCAGGATCAGCCTTGCGAAGAGTCTCTGGGTCACCAGGAGAAGCACAGGGGCACGTTCCCAACATATGCTTGAACAGCCTCGCTGATGTCAATGAAGCCCAGACAAACCAAGCCTGCTTTAATTAGCCCTGAAAGGTCACCACATAGCACTCCTCTCACGGCTGTTTACTTGATGGTGGCAACACTCATCTCCCCGCCCATAGCTGCCAAGGCAGACGCTGCTGCAAGTTACTATTATTCTAGCCTCTGCGGTAAGCCTCTACTTGAGATTAAATAGCACTAAGACTACCACCACCAGCACGGCCGCGGCTCTGGCTACGCACAGGGTCCTACGCAGTAGGATTCAACTCGCCAGACCAACCCCAGAGGGACAGAAACAACGCACGCTGCCTCACAGCGTGCAGAGATGCAGGCAAGATGGTCCGTGGGCCAGCTGCCAAGCTGCCTGCTTTCCACCAACACCAACCCAGGGTCCTTCTCTGGCATTTGGTGTATCTGCTGCAGCTGCATCCTACAAGGCGTGTACCTACATAATGCTCTGGCACAGACAGGAAGAAAAAAGCATTGTCCTGTAACATGGAACGAAAGAGATCTCTGAAAAGAGCAGGAGGGGATGACTGCTGGCTTTCTAACGACAACTGCTCAATTAATTCACCACCACAGACTTAATGACTTTGGGTAAAGATTCACACGGGGGAAACAAAGATACCATGAAAATAGGTGTGGTTGCTAATTACACATCCCTTTTGTGTATCGCAGCCAGAAGCACGTCAGTAGCACAGGCAGTCGTAGCTGCACTCAGACAGAGGAGCCCCATTTCGGGAAGGAGTAACACCACTTGGAGTTCCCCAGAAATCAGAAGAGGCACAGAATATTCTACAGCCTCAGGCAAGCAGAAAAGCTCTTAAGATGTCTTCAAGCCTGCTCAGTCTCCCCGCTCCCAGGCCCACCAGCAGCGGCAGACGCTCTCCAGCCTCTGCCACCCCACAGTCCCCAGGTCTGAAAGAGTCCAGCACAAACCAGTGTCACCTGCTCCATCAACTGCACCGCTGTAAATAGAGCATCGCAGCACAGGGATTAACTTGGGCTGAATATACAGCACAGCAGTACTTACTAAATTGAGAGGGGAGTAAGAGTATCTAACCTGCTAAAATTACTCCTCAAAGTTGGGAGGAGATTCAGCACACAAGCTTTTTATTCTTTCTCTTCTAGAGCCTATTTACATGGGGAAAGCAAGGTGAAGCTGACATAGGTGAAAACTCCAAACTCACTCCTCGAGAGCCATGGGGGATCTGACAACTCAAGATCGCAGCACTCAACAGAAACAGGAAGCCTCCCCCCTCCACTCTGAGGCAGACTCACCTTAAAATCTGTGTTATTGATGTACTCAAACACCAGAGCAGGGGTCTTTGACTGCAAGAGAGAGAGAAAGAATCATGGTTTAAAACACCCTCTTGACCTTTCTTTGCTCCAAGAGACCCGAGAGAGCTTTTGCTTCCTCCCCAGCTTTCACTGCAGAGAGCCGGGCAGGAGCAGGACAGCGAGAGAGACGCAGCCCTGCTCCCGCAGCGGGCAGAGGCGAGCTCCATGTACGCTCCACGCAGCAAGCACCAACATGGCATTTCGGCCAGCGTTGCTGCTCCCCATGCTGTGGAGCAGAGGCAGCGCCGGGCGAGGCAAACGGTGTCACCGGGACTAAGGCCTCGCATCCATTGCAGGAGGAAGGTCAGCCAGCACTGCCACCGCTACGGCAGTGTCACTTCCCCTCTGTGGCTGCCAGCAAGCTGGGAGTCACGGACCTCAGCCAGCTGCTCGTCAGAGAAAACTTCCTGGGAATGGGGTAATTGTGGCGATGCAGACAAAGGATATGACCTCTGGTCACTGGGCAAGACCGCAAACAGAAGGATGAGAAGTGCTTAATATCCAATTGCCCTGGCAGACACTTCTATTCCAGACGCCAGACAGAAGCTGGAAGGCCACAGACTCTGCTTTCTTACAGAAAATTTGTAGGGCTACAAAACTTCTCCCCCATCAGCCACGGGAAACTCACAGAAGACACAGAAGGAGTGTAAAAGAGTCTGGGGAACGTGGAGAGGAACATGACGCCATCCAAACCAACCCACCTCAGGAGACCCTAACGAGCTGGACACCCTCGCCCCTGGCTGGCACGAAAGCATGGGCAGCACCTAACCCAAGCTGAGAGCAGACGTCGTGCGGCAGCAAGCCCACAACACACACCGTGACACACAGGCACCTACCACCGGATCCTTGACAGTGTCAATCAGATTAATGATGTTGGTGCCACCACGTAGATTCTCCAGAATCTTAACCTCGCGTTTTATCTTCTTTTTCTTCACTGGCTTAAATAGACAAAAGAAATTAGAAGTGAGAGTCCTTTCAGAAATTAACACTGACTTCTGCCACTGATTTTGACTGGATCACATCACCTCCCCTCCTCTCTCTGCTGCCACCCTCACATGGGAACATTTTTAGGTTCAAAGAGGAGACAGACACCTTGCATGGACTCGGATCTCCCTTCTCATGAGTGAAAGCTTTCCACTTATCAGGGGGAAAAAAATCAAACCACCCAGGACAAATATAACTGTGACTCCAGTAACTGTGGTTAAAAGCACCTTGGACTGCTATGTGGAAATCCCAGCACACTCACTCTATGTTATGCATTTAGAGCCACAGGACAAGCATGGTGGACCTCATGCCTCCGCTTTCGTTTACCAGTGCAAAGCAGTTTTTTAGTCCTTAATCACAACTCATTCCCCAACAAGTACTTTAATCCAATGAAATGACAACCTGAGAGTCTCCAACACTGAGACTTCCAGTAGGCTCAGACACTGCTACGCCTATGCGCCTTTCACAACCACCTCAAGAGCACAGACCCAGCTGCACAGCATATCATCGCATCCCTACACCATGATTATTTTTAAAGCCTACAGACATTTGAAACAGTTTTTGACTCCTCCTCAGATCTGCACAGTCCCAGGAACTGCCTTTGCAAAGTAAGCTTTTCTCTGGACATCGCCCTGCGGAGAGTGACAAAGAACAGCTGCTCCCGAGGCCAGGGCTTGGAGGCTGCGTTAGCTTTTACACTCTGCTGATCCAGTGGTTCACTTCAACGCAAGTGAACGATCGTTTCTGCAACTCACCCGCTCCTACGACAACTCCAGCTCCATCCCTGCTTGAAAGCAAAGGCAGCTTGGAGCAGCGAAGAGCTGAGGCTTTTTTAACGAGCCTTTGCTAGTGACCATTGGGGGTCTCACCGGTTGCTAGTCACCGAGTCTAGCAGCCCGTCCTCGCAGAGCTGGAACATCCCCTCCTGCACCACCAGGACCATCGCTGAGATGCAGAGACACCTTGCAGGGGCTGCTCCTCTCCAGACATTCAGCCTTCTAAAACATTCACAGAGTCTGGCGTGGAAGGAGGGGAGTAACAGGGAATGGCAAAGAGGTACGACGCACCTTACCAAAGTGACACACGGTATCAGACGTCTATGTGAAGGACAAGGAGCCACAAGAGCTCAACAGCTTGCGCCCACTGCCTCGCCTCTGTCACGGCCTCCCACTTCGATGATGGCTGCAGAGTGCTGATGGGGCAACTCACACTCCAGTCCCAGGCAAATCCAGGGCAATCACCGGTTTCAGACCCCTCACAGGAATGTACGAGCAGACGGGTTGAAGGAGCAGGAGCTTTTTATATAGTGGGAAAATATGGCGTTTATGTAAGTGATAAAATGTGCTGTCTTTCTAGGCTCTTCAGGTGGCTGAAACCTTCAGATTCGAATCCTGCCCTTCTCCTCTTCCAAGTTAAAAGGCAGGAGGTAGACTTTCATGCCAAAAGATGAGAATCTCAGCCTGAAGCAAAGTGCCAAAAATAACACAGATGCCAGCACTGGGAGCGTCAGCACCTCACAAAGTCCCTGTGGAAGACAGCAGCAAGGCCACTGGAACTGTCAGCCAGAGCTGGAGCAACGCGGGGCAGGGTTTGCTGGGGAGGGGGTGACTGACAGCCCCGGGGCAGTACCCAGACACAGCTGGAGCCGGTGGGAGGTCGGACAGGCAGGGAGAAGCAGCCAGCGCAGGGGGATGGAAACCAGCAGAAGTGAGGGCTACGTTTCCAAACCCAAGAAGAAGATGCTTCATTAGGGACTGATATCATTTATGTCAGCATGGGGACAGACACCACCCTTGCGTCGCCCACATGCACTGCTCTTACCAGAAGGCCACGATGGAATTAGGGGATGTAATCTGGTTACTCTGCCCGTCCAGCGAGGCAGATGCATGCACAAGCTGTTTTCCAAGGAATTTCAAAGCGGGAGCTGAGCCTCTGCTGTCCCGAAAGCGCTCGCTGCACGGCCTGGCTACGAACAGACATGCACCACAGCCCCTCTGCTGTGACACCCGCACCTGACTGGGAGCTGAAACGGTGCCCAAACGCAGCGAAGCAGACCCAAAGCCCACTTTGTAATACATTTTCCTCCGTACTGCAGTTATTTCCAGGGCCTTTTGCATCAGTTAGGTAGGAGAGAATATCCCTCTGAGACTTCCCTTTCTCCTTCCATAGCAACCACCACTCCCACTGGGGCAGAAGACGTTGTCTTCCAGTCACTTCCACGCTTCCACCTTTTTCAGGATGGGAAAATGATGCTCTGCATGATCTCCACCTGAAATCGACCCCTGCCCACAACACACTTCTTAAAAGACACAAGGAGACAGAATCAGCAACTTTTGGAGAAAAGGAGAGAAGAAAGTTGGTCTTTTTTTAACAAACTGCTGCAGATAATCACTAACAGCAGCATCTCCAACAGCATCCGGCAAGTCAAACACCTTGGTGCAAACCACTCCAGCGCACAGCCAGTACTGCACTGGAGCTAACCCTCCACAACCAGGGAACCTCTGCTGACTTCCCCGCTGCCCCCAGACCCCAGCACCGCCGCAGCCACGGGCAACCAGCAGCATATCCTCCAAGCAGCAGGATTAAGTCTGGGTTGCTACAACTGTCTCTCAGAGTCACCCGATCTGTCCCTCCAAGGATGTTGACTCCAAACACACATGGATTAAATGTGAACTAACTGAAGCTATTATAGTCTCCAACCATCTGCCTCTCCCAGCAGGGGTAGCTTCTGAAACACCAGCCCTCGCAGCCAGAGTATTTCAACAGCACTCATTTAAGGCTATTTTATTAAACCAGGCTACGGACAGCGGCATTTCAGGTTGCATTTCCGACAGGGCTCAGTCCCCCTGCCCTGAGAAGGGGATTTCCAGCAGAGGAATGGAGCAGGCACCTACACAAAATGAACTGCTCCTGAGTCTGATCTGCCTGCTTTGCAAGGCAACGTTTTGTACAGGTGCAGACTCCAACTCCATCTATTCCCACGGCAGAGACATTTCAAAGCTTTCCTCCACGCCGGGATTCTCCAGTGACCAGTATGAGTCAAACCATCACTGCGGCCTTTCCCTCCGAGACAGGCTCTGACAGGGTCCCTCCGCTCTATGCAAACACCTGTATACATGAAATCTGTAGAAACTCGACAGCTTGGGGACTTCTGTCGCGTTTGGTTGAAATTGGCCAACCAGTGCAAAAACTACTGGGGGGAGGAGGGGGAGAAGTGCTGTCAGACAGCAGCATTGCATAAGGCTTGTTTCCATAGGAAACCGGGCTAAAAGACATGTCTCGGTTTAACCGTGTCTACACAGGGAGGGGTTTAATTACTTCAACTGCAGCAGTACCCTTAGAACAACACGACTGTCTAGCACCAGCCAGTTTTCCAGTTTCCCAGGAAATTGCTTACTTCCTCAGGTAAGCTGGAAGTGAGGTGGCTGTAGATGGTGGAGACAAAACCCACAGTTTGTGGCTGTCCACTATGCTGTCCCCAGAGCAGAGGGACAAGGTGACCTCCAGCCACAGGAGGATGGTCTCTGCTGGACCCGGCAGCTCTCACTTGGCTGTCCCCAGCCAGGCACCCTTTGCTGCAGGTTTCCTGCCCTACCAGTCAGGACCCCCTGAGGGGGCTTCAATCCACTTGAAAGTCAGGCAGAAGAGGCAGTGACAGTGGCCAAGGCCATCCCAACTGCCTTTGCCCAGAGACCGGGGAGCACCACGCAATGCCACCCCCCTGCAGAGGTGAGAACTGGCACGAGATAAGTAGTGCTTTGCAGTCAGGTAGATGCAGAAGAAAACACCTCTCTGAGACCGAGAGACCAGATCCAGGGTCATTTTCCATTAGATGATGTAAACTTGTAAGCAGGGAAGGAGTTCAGCTGCAGCAAACACCAGCTGTGAGAATTAACACTGTTTGCTAAAATAAACCTTTAAATACGAGGCTGCAACCATCGCTTCCTGTCTTAAACAAACAAATGGCTGCCCGGTTAATCATCTTTTTTGCCTGGTTTCTAAAGCAAAGGGAGCACACTCTTCCGTCAGATGCCCGAGTTCCAGTCTTTCCCAACAACCTGGGGACCCATCGCTTGAATTCAAGCGAAGAGAGAAAATCAAATTGCTATCCAAAGTTCTTTGCGCATTTCCACTCCGAGAAAGAGAATCAGTGATCAGGAAGGCATGGGAAATACAAGTTAAATCCAAAGCATAAAATCGTTTTACGCTAGCAAAAAGCAGGCTGCGCACACCCCGTGCCAGTCGGGGAGCACACGTGCTGCTCCAACGGAGTCACGGAAGGTCGGGGCTTTGCTCAGCAGGTGCTTTGAAAAAGAACTGGGGTCAGCACAGCAGGGGAGAAGGTTTAGCAGTCAAAAGACACAAATCCACGAGGAACCAAAGTAATTTATTCCACTACCCTGTAAAGAAAAAAATCTATTCTTTGCTCACCAAACCTGAATAGCCTGGAAACACCACGATGCTTCGTGAATGATCAGGGAAATCTCAACACACAACATCCAGGACCAACAAAAGGGTCGAGCAGCATCCTTATGACAGGCTTTAAACATTTCAAAGCTGGCACTAGAGGCTCATTCGTCTCCAGCAAGCACTATCGAAAGGATGACAATAATCGGCCTATAAAGCCTGATGCCAATTGCTCAATAGGAAAATTGGCTTCAGAGCAGCAGTGCTTACTTTGCCAGATATCAGCTTGGACACCAAATAATCGTATTCAAAAGAGCTACAAAATCAAGGATCCCCCTTGCGTTAATATTCTGTCAGTTGTTTGCATCTTCCAACTTCCATTATGGGAATTCAAACTTTCCCCAGCTGCTCTTGAATTTTAGTATAGAAGGGGGAAAAAAACCTACCCTGAAACAAATAAAAAAGCAAAAGTGCTTTAGTAAAGTTCGGTAGAGTATGCCGGCACATGTGTTGAGGGCAGTGCCATTCTTTCCTTCAGAGTGCCCTTCCTCCGCTGACAGCCCATCCCAAAACAGCCCTCCTGGGGCTTCAGGACTGCCCACCGTGCATCAAGACTTCTGCAGCCAGCTAAAAGGGAGACGCCCAGGGACCAAGCCCTGATCCCCACCACCACCATTACAAGAGATGAGAACCATTCATTCTGGCCCTGCCTGAGGCCACTGCAAACAGACACAGTGCCACAGCTCACCAGCTCCTTGGTGCTAGAACAGCCCTGTGAGAGCTATCAGCTGCATCTCCAGGCCTCGAGTCGCCCAGTACCATCTCAGCTCCAAACAAGGCTGGACTCCAGCAGCCAACTGTGCCAAGCTCAGTGTGGGCAACTGGTGTTGAAAAGAGAAGAGCTGTGTGCCCAGGTCTCTTGCAAAAGGGCCCATTTCAAGACTGCCAAAGGAGGAAGCGGGCCAGGGAGAGCTGCTCCAGTGCATGCAAACGCAGGAGGAGCAAGAGACACAGAGAGCTACCAGGAGCAGGCATTGAATGGCTTTGGTGGAAGGTCACTGATGCAGTCAAAAGCTCCAGCCCGAGGGACCAACACCATCCACTCCTACTTCCCTGTGCAATGTCTGCTGCAGCCCAGCACGGGAGTCATTTCAGCCCCCATCTAGAACATGCTGATGTATGTGGGCTCTAAAGCTTTTAGAGACAGAAGAAAAGTCACCAGAGCCAGAGGGCTCTACCTCCCCCAGATGGTTCTCTAACTACTAGAATGAGAGTTTGAGTTCAGCATCAGGAGGAGCTTGCAGCAGTGCCAGGTATGAGCAGCAACTCCAAAGGGTTCACACAGCCCAAAAGGGGGAACAGGGGAAAAACAAAGGCAAAGAGACAAGAATGCACTTGTGAAACCACGTACATGGTTGAAAGTTCCAGTTCATGCACTCAGCAGAGAGGGACAAAAGCCACCAAAGGAGAAAGGGGCTATTTCATCACTACTGCAGAACCTCCATTTCACTGGTCCCTCTTCTTGCAGCTGCGTTCTTCCCCTAACCTCCGCCTGCACATTGTACCTATGCAGATAGTAACCATACAAGGAGACAAAACAGCCTCTTTATGTGATGGGTTCAACACTTCACAGGCAAGCAGAACAGACAAACATGTGCATTTGGAAAGCAGGAGGACTCCTGCACAGAGCCGACCACATGGATGCTGTAACCTCACCTCGAGCAGGCGGTAACCCCTACAGGAGAAAGGGCCGCGAAGGACGCTGTGGTACAGCCGAACCTCACCAATAGCTCTGAGTGCAGGGAACTAACAGCAACATTCTCGCCACAAAGAATCACCCACAGAAGTTACGAGCAATGAGGAAAGTTTATCTTTGGCTTTTAGAGCGACAACTTGCGGTGCTGTTCACAACCCCAGGAACACTGTTACCCAGAACGGAGGATTCACTTTTCAGGCACACAAGAAGACTGGCAGACGCTTTGGAGTTGCATTAGCAGAAAAGCAAAATAAGAAGTTCATCAAAGAGACAGCAGAGAGGCTGCAGACTGACCTCAGTGGTCCAGGAAAAATCTAAATCTGTGTGGTTAGCTATGAGAGAGCAGAGCTGTGCTTTAGACACCTGCATTGGATGCAGATGACACATGACTCCCTGGAAACAAAGACGTCTTAAACTTCCTTTGTACATGGTGAGGAATGTCGGACCTCATCCTGGGAGTCAAACCTCAGCATCAAATTTAAGCAAGACACAAAAGCACATGCAGGACGTCCACACACTCCCTCTTTCTTCCCAGCTCAGCCCTCCCCTAAGCGTGTAGCAAGCATGCCCACAGCTGCACCCAGGCCAGCCAGGTCAAGGAGCCCACAAGAGCCTCTTACACCAGCCAGGGACTGCAGGAACACAGCTGCTGCCCAGCTCCATGCCCTGCTGCCCATGATGGGTAGGAAGGTCAGTATGGTGCAGCGTCCTCCACTACCTGCCAAGATGACTTCAGCCCCACTGGGGGTTTTTTTGCTGAATCTTTGCTCCCTGAACATGTTGAAAAGGTGGGGAGTTGCCCTCTGCCTCGCTTCTCACAACAACAGCTTTTGGAGGATGCTTGGCAGGGGTGTCTGTGTGGCAAAGCAGGGCTCCTGCCTCACTGCTTTGCGCACGCTGTCCTACACGGTGCGTCCTCCTGTCTTGCAGCAGCGAAGTGAGAAGCAACCTGCTTGCTTTGCCTTTTTTTTTTTTTTAAGAGCTGCAGAATCTTCCTGGAAAAAGTGACATTAAGAGCACCATATTTGCAAAGAAAGGCACTTGACCCAGGAAGTGGTAATGTTACAGTGGTCTGCATGACCACAACCAGTGGCACGAGCACACCCCATTCTCTTGCAGGATTATGCCTGGTCCTGCGCTTGGGGTAGCAGAACAGAAAGGCAGTGCTGCGTACTGACCAGGGAAATGGGACGTCTTGCTTTCTACAAGCCCAAGAGGCCTGGGGCACTGTGATACCAATCACAGCCATCAGCGCCCCGGCCTTGTCCAATGCTAAAGTCTTCAGAGGGCACTTAAACAAACAAGGCAAGTGGCTGCCAGAAAAGGAAGAGCAGTTATCTCCTCCATGCAGGGTAGGACCTATGCTCTAGTCTCGGCTTTGTTGAGGCTAAGGGACTTGCCCAAAGTCACACAGGAAATCTCTGTGGCTCAGTTCTGCAGAGAAAGAGTGATAAAATTTCCTGACCTCTCTGGAGGGTATGAGATGTTCAGGTAGCACAACACCAAAGAAGGGGAGAAAAAAAGGCAGGGAAAGCACTCGCTCCGTGCTGACTTGAGCTCAGTAAGGATCAGCTGCTCCGAAGAGCAAGGCTGGGAAGAGACACCAGTCACCTCCCACGAGGCACAGATATTAAAACAGTGACTCTTGCTAAAACTCACTCTAACACGTAACATAAATTGTCCTGTCAAAAAACCTTGAAAGAGACAGGGGCAACTGTGCTAAGCAGGCACATCCATTGCCAGCACTTTGTCCCCTGTGTCCCCACTCCTCCCCTTTGTCCCACCCCTACAGCCACACATAAACCCGAAGACTTCTGGTCGCATTTCCCACCCCGCAGGATCCAGCCTGAATTCGGAGGAGCAGAGAGACCCAGGCTCTTCGCTCAGGCTCCACTGCAGACACGTGCAATTACATTCGCAGCCGAGTTTGAGCCTAGCTACAGGAAACCAGAGGCACTTTCCACAGATCAGAGCGATGTTATTGCCACACTTCACAGGTTTTCATAACGTACACATAAACTCCGTACTCTGAAACTCACTCTTCGCTGACCCACTTTCCACTGAGCAGAAAGTTCATCTTTATTTATCCGGACTTTCTGCTTTTCCTTGCTCACTCACAGGAATGCTGTCTGCATCTTGACACAAGCAGGGGGAGCCAGGGGAACCGGTGGCAACACCATCCGCTTCGAATCTGGGACAATCCAGTCCCCTGCTCACAGGGCATTAAGGCAACCTATTCAGGCCCCAAGGAGAAGCAGCGCCCAGCCACCCTCGGATGACTCTTGCCAGCTGACTCACAGTCCAGTACTGCCAGGCTCCGTAGACATGACAGAGTTCGGCTGCCACCGGGAGAGGAGCATCGCTTCAGGGGAGGCTCTTTAGGCTGGGAAGAGGCAAGGAGGAAGATCTCTGACACCTTTCCCTGCAGTCTCTTCTCAGCCTCGTGGTGCCTTTCTACCTGGGACAAGACCTAGGGTCACCACAAACCACAGCAGTCCTGAAGAGACCATCAGGGGCTCCAGAGCAGCATGCAGAAGTGCACGGTTTCCCCAGCCTAGCCACAGGCCCTCTTGCCCTAAAACCCAGCTCTGCTCTGGCTACCTTTGACTACGCTCTCATAGCAGAAACTCTTGCCTGCCCCTACTGAAAAAAACAAAACCCAAAACCACATAAAGCACCCAAAGGAGGGGGAGGTCTAAACAGTGTGTCGGAGGAACTCAGCTCAGCGAGGACACGTGAGCCTCACTGCTCTGCCCCAACGTCAGGCTGCCGCAGGGACTCTCCCGAACGGCTCACCTGGCCACCACCTTGACCAGAGCCAAAGCAGGGGTGCGTGTACCTCCTCCCAGAGGCAGACGGGACATCGTGCCTTGCCTAGGAGCGGTGGCCAGACTAACCACGGCGAGTTCCCCGGGAAGGCAAGGAAGATCTCAAGGAAGCAGGCACAGCGAGCAGGTGGGGATACCAGCAGAGACACCTGGCCACACTATCAGAGCAGATCTAGCAAATGCCTTACGGCGACAGCCCGGCGGAGAGACGCGTGTCCTAGGCAGCTGCTAGTCTTGGTGGCTGCAAGGGCGGGTTAAGCTCAGAGCCCCGCACACGCTACGGATCAACACGTGCCCGAATTCTCAGAAAACCCATGGGCAGACACTGGCTCCCACGTGCTCTCAGTGAACAAGTGACACGTGTTGCTGGTCCAACAAGTGGCAGCCACAAGTGTCAGCCAAGCCACAACCAAAAGCACCTCAACTCTAACCTTTCATTTCTGCTTTTTTTTAAACACCCCTGCCTACCCCCAGATCACCAACACAGTTTGCTGCTGGGACAGCTGCCGCAGCTTGCTGTGAGCCTGCTGCTCCAGCACCAAGCACGGTAAGCTGTGCCCTGCAGCGGCTAACCCGTGCATTCAGCCACCCCAAACTACAACCTGTTACTGCTGCATGAAGGTCTCCACAGCCCAGCCCCACCAGGGCCAACACACCAGAACGAGGGTCACCAACGCTGCCAAACTTCAGACAACCTCTTTTAGCCTCCTCAAGTTTCCACGGTGGTTTTGGCCTGCCCGTGGTGAAGTTCTGTTCCACGTCAGATCCTCTAAAGGACTAAATACAAAATTTTGCCTGCTTTTTCAAATGCTGAGCATCCCACAGCCTTGCTCCAAAACAGCCACGTGCCAGCTGTCTAGAGGTTAACGGAAGGATTCCTCCCTCTGGGCCTCGCATTCCTGTTGACATGGCAGTCCCTGGGCTGTTTTGGACAGATACAATTTACCACACACAGGCAGCACATGCAACGCTGCCCAAGTGTCAGGACTCGCAGCTCTCCTCCCCCAGAGCTGCTCTCAGTCCAGAGCTATGCTGGACAGGAGCGGTGGAGACATCAAAACATCGCTATGGCACGCGGGACACCAAATCCATTTCCAAACCCACCGTCCCAACGTCCTTAATGAGAAAACAAGAGCTTTGGGGGTGAAGGAGATCCAACAGCCGTTGCCCCCACTTCCAGGCACCGCAAGCCCCCGCGCCACCAACGGGACACTCACCTTGAGGATCTTCACCACGACCCTCTCGTTGTTGGTGATGTTGATGGCCTCGAAGACCTCACTGTACTTCCCCCGCCCGAGCTTGCGGACCAGCTGGTAGTCGTCCTGGTTGCTGTGGGCATCAAGAGAGAGGAGGAGGCGGTGGGGGGATAGGACAACTGACAGGGCTGGTTGGGGGGGGGGGGCCAGGGG
>Ga0065711_1034557_pt1 | contig 23569 bp, 18 predicted proteins | sample Hoacrofraction12_FD_59098 | JGI IMG/M metagenome (GOLD analysis project Ga0065711, IMG submission 59098) | Hoatzin crop microbial communities from Cojedes, Venezuela - Epithelial fraction 12 v2 (version 2) | ecosystem: Host-associated > Birds > Digestive system > Esophagus > Crop | place...
CGGCCCGCAGGACGCCGGCCGGGCTGAGGGGGGCCGGGGCAGAGCCTCCCCGGCCGTGAACGCGGAATTTTTCAAGCAGCTGGTGGAACTCCGCAAGCTGTTCTTCCCCAAGCTGGTGAGCGCCGAGCTAGGCTTGCTCTGCCTGCACTCGGTCGCTCTGGTTTCCAGGACCTTCCTCTCCATCTACGTGGCCGCCCTCGACGGGAAGATTGTGAAAAGCATCGTGGAGAAAAAGCCCCGGAGCTTTGTCTTCAAATTAATCAAGTGGCTGATGATTGCGATCCCGGCCACCTTCGTGAACAGCACCATCCGGTACCTGGAGTGCAAGCTGGCCCTCGCCTTCCGCACGCGCCTGGTGGATCACGCCTATGAGACCTACTTTGCCAACCAGACTTACTACAGGGTGATCAGCATGGACGGGCGGCTGGCCAACCCTGACCAGTCCCTCACTGAGGACATCATGATGTTCTCCCAGTCCGTGGCACACCTCTACTCCAACCTCACCAAGCCCATCCTGGACGTCGTGCTCACCTCCTACACCCTCATCCGCACGGCGCGGTCCCGGGGGGCTAATCCCATCGGGCCCACACTCCTGGCCGGGCTCGTCGTCTACGCCACAGCCCGTGTGCTCAAAGCCTGCTCACCCAAGTTTGGCAAGCTGGTGGCTGAGGAGGCGCACAAGAAGGGCTATCTGCGCTTCATGCACTCGCGCATCATTGCCAATGTGGAAGAGATCGCCTTTTATCGAGGGCACAAGGTATGCAGGGGAGAACTTGGAAGGTGCTGGGGTGGCTCCTGGGGTGCTGACCCGCGCTTCCCCTGCTGCTGTCCCTGAGCACCCGGGGTCCGCCTGATGCTTGGACCTGCTTACAGCGAGCACTTCCCGTTTCCTAGGAAAATGCTGTCTCGCAGGCGGTAGCTGGGGGGAGCAGACCATAGTTCCCGTGTGCTCTAACAGTTTTCCTGTTTTGCAGCTGGATCCTTTGCTTTTCGAGAAGGCTAATCTCCATTTTTCCCCCACCCAGTCCATTCCACTTTCCAGCATTGTTGTTTTTTTTTTTTTTTCACCCGTGTTTATGAACTACCAGATTTAGTACTGCAGAAATAGCAACCAGGGCACACCGGAAAGTCTAGGGGAAAACTCTGTGATAGCAGAGAGAGCACTACAACCTCTGACACTCTTTTACATAGCTAAGCAAAGATGTAGTCATCAGAGTCTTAAAATAGCTTAAGTACAGTACTTCAGCAGTCACAGTTACATAAACTAAGGGCTTCTTTTAAAGCCACCTTATTAAAGAGCTCTTCATGTTTTTATTGGAAGTGAATTTTGGCTGTAACAACTTTCAAACACGACTTGGAAACAAAGTCGTTTCATGTAAGGTGAAAATGAAAGCTGGAAACCAGCCTGGTTATATAATGTAGATGGTTTATTTTTGTAGAGGCAATTATTTTCAAAAGCTGCCTATAGTAATGTTTTAAGTGCAGATAAACTAAACATTTTTAAAATTCTCATATATACTGGCTTGAACTGAATGTATTATATCGTATCGACTTGCAACTGTCTTTGACTTGTTAAACCTCTTGGGATAGTTCTCTCTTGCTGCAGAGTGCTTGTGATAACAAGCAGCATTGCATTTCAGGGACCAGCTGTGCAACTTGAAGTCGTTGGAGATAATTGATCCCCAAACGCTTTCCAATATGAGGAGTTTCTGTTGCTGTGAAACTCTATGGCTGCAGCTTCATTAGGAGGATCTGGAATCAATCTTACTTTGTTAGAATCAACTGTTGTGACTGCCTTGTATGTTGTTCTTGTATATATCAGCAATCGTAAAAAAGCTGAAAACCTGCCAATGTGCTACCGAGGGAGGATGGAGTAAATAAGAAGCAGGTCCACTGACTTCCATAAAGCTCTGCACTTTTGCTGTGAGACTGCAGCACTGTGAAAATAAGGTACCACGCAGCAGATGCGTTTCAGAAGTCACAGCTCTGGGTACCCAATTATTTCATGCACGTATGTCAGCCTCTCTTGTATGATACTTGAATCTTTGTTGCATTGTATAAATGTTTTATTTTTTAACTGTAGGTAGAAATGAAACAACTGCAAAAAAGCTACAAGGCTTTGGCAGATCAAATGAATCTCATTTTGTCCAAACGTTTATGGTACATCATGATAGAGCAGTTCCTGATGAAGTATGTCTGGAGTAGCTGTGGTATGATTATGGTTGCTGTGCCTATCATCACCGCAACGGGATTTGCAGATGGCGGTAATACCATTTTTTACTTAATTTATAAATGTTTCTTTAAAGTTACATCCTCAAAAGACTGTAATTCCCCTGAATGCCATTCATATTTATTTTTTCAAGCGTAGCAAGTCAGTTGAGGGAGGAGCAACACAAAAGATCCAACTTTGAACAGAAGCCTGATAAACAGCATGAATTCAGGACTTAGAGGATCCTCGTTTCACATGAGGTTATAATGATAATTGCAGTCCTTCTTCACTAGCCACTGTTGGGATGGCAGGCTGATTTTTGCAACATCTCCCAACACTTTACAAAATTATACTGTTAACTTTCCTAGAACGCTTATCTCCTCCTTCCATAAACCATAGTGTAATTATAGGTAATTATTCTCTTACATGGTGACCTTTTAGGAACTGCTAATTTTCCCTGACTCCCTGGGAGAAGAGAAGGTGAAATTCAGGTTCCAGTCTTGGATGGTATAATTTTTGACATCCTATCACAACTTCCCAGGAAGTGAAATGAGACTGAAGTAGTGTTGTTATTGCAGATGCAACTAAAAAAAAAAAAAAGGCAAGAAGAAAAGTAATGAAGGAGGGGTAGTGGGGAGTTTGCCTCGATGGGCTTCCTGAAGCACAGTTAGGACTGTAGAATAAATTACAAACTCCACAGGATTCTTTAAGCACGGATCCTACAATGTCTGCGGAAGGATCAATTCTAAATTGGGTGTATTTAATCAGGAATGAGTGAATTCTTTTCTGTGCAGGTCTTGGTAATTATATTCCAGATCAGGGCTGTCCGACTGGGCAAGCTTGGTTTGGCCTGCAGGATGGCTTGGTGCAGTCCCCACATGGTTTGGCTTACTTGCAGTTGTGTTGGTACGCGGCTGGGTGCTCAGCTGTCCGAGCCACTGCTTCGTCGCGTGGCTCAGGGCAGCACTATGTCATGACCCTGGCTCGCGTCCTGGTGACAGCTTCAAAAATACCAGGAGGTCTTATTCCAAACAGAAGAGTTTGTACAAAGCCATTTCACCTCACGGTGAAGGTTATCAGCACAACAGGAAAAAGTGACAAAAGTCTTTCTGCTAAGGTGGGAATGAGTACAGTGAAGACAAAGCTCGTTTAACCACACATTGTAAATATCTCCTTGGTATTACAGCATGAATAAAAAAAAGACTCGTATTCATGCTAAACTAAATAACAGTACTTTTACTCATGAGTATTCTTTTGATAAATAGTTTTCAAATGTGGGAGAAAAGAAAGATGCAGCGATGGCTCATGTTGTAAAGCAGAAGAATATTGGCCGCTAGCAATACAAAATTTTAAAGCACAGGGCTTATTGTGGAGACCTGAGATGTATCATAATGATGGATTGCAAACATAATCCTGGCAAATCAACACTGTCAAGACCAGTTCGAAGTAAAACAGGTGTTTGCAGAATCAAGCAGACCTGAGCTTATCATTGACTTGCTCAGAAAAACAGTGCTTTATGCCTCAGCAGGTCAGATGCAAGTTTGTTCATATCTGAAAGAAGAGATAGTGGATTTATTACTTTAGGATAAATCATCAGAATCAGGGATATGCACAAAACTGGTACCATGACCAGACCTGAGACTAAAGGTGTAAAGCAATAGATTTTGTGCAGTTCTTCAGGGGGAAAAAAAAAGTAAATGAATAATCCTGGCATGAAAAGAAAAGAGAGTCTTCTATGACTGTGATATTTCTGACTGAAATGTGCCAATTCTGTTACAAATTTCAGGGGAGAAATTAACTGGCAAAGGCAATATTTCAGTCTGATAACTTTTCTCATTCTTTTTGTATTAAATGATTGGTGTTCCAAATGTCATGTCTCTTCAGTTTCTGGAAGGTAGCTATTTTTGGAAGCAAGTCTTTGATTTCTCTGGACACAGTGAACACTTGTCATTGTTTGTAAAACAAGTATGACTGTCAATTACATAAATGAAGATGAAAAGGGAAATGTTAGATTCTGTGTGAAACAGAGACAGCCTGTCTGCCCTGTTACAATGCACCGCTTCTTCAAACAGGGGAGGCCAGCCATACGAAAAATGTTGTGGACGAAAAGTTCAAGAAAAGTAGCCTTGGTGGGTTAGGCATGAGATATAGGAGCTTGTGTTTTGGAACTGTGAAATGCTCATAAATTCTATATAATATTTAAATTTTCAAATATCCCGAGAAGTATACCTAAAGTGACTGATGCACTGGTTTGTAGAGATCTCCCAACTCTCGCTAGGTGAGCTAGCCTGGGTGCTGGAGGCAGCTGTCAGTAAGTTCTGCATTTACGTGTAGGCGGAATGCTGCATTAGGGCAGTTAAACCATACCTGATTCCTAAATGATTTAAAATTTTGGTTGTTCTACATAACATGAGCTGCATGGGCTATAATCCCAACAAATTCAGCAAAAATTAGTTGTCTGAGAAGTAACAAAAGAATTTCAATTTAGTTTTTACTAATGAATTAATTGAATTCTCTCTAACCCGTAAGTTTATTCTTCTTGGAGTAGAAATGACTTATTTTAAAATAAGTGAAAACTACATGAGCGAGAGTTTTGTAATCTCTCCCTTTGCAAAAGGTTTTCTATCTTCTTTTTTTTTAAAGCATGCCTCTCATTGTGGCTAGATTGTGTACAACTAGCTGACAGTGTACTGGTGTTGTATAATTTAAGCGAAAAAATTTGAACATGTATCTCAATTAACTAAAATTATTATTAAAAACATGAGGCCAGGAAGAGTAACACATAGATGGTGGATATATGTATATATATGCAAAATGATGATGTAGGAATTTAAAAAAAATTTTTCCTAAATTATCTGTAGTGTATTTTAGCGATTCAGATGTAATTCTGTAGGGATGTATTTACACATCCACTTTTATGGATGTGTAAATGAGAACAAAATAACATTTAAATTTAACTAATAAAGACGGAAAGATACAGCTGGCTTTGGTACTGCATGTGGATTTCTAGACACCAGATTTCTAGAATCTGATTTTGTCAGGGAGACAGTTACTCACAAAGTAAAAAAATACTGTTTTCTATACTCTTGCATTACTTGACTTAACCTGTAAATTTTACAATCACATCACACCTGCAGGGAATTCCTCCTAGATTTTCTTGACCATAAGCACTGTGCAAACATCACAAGGAGGTTAATAACAATTGCTAATACAGGAGTTGCCACACTGGATGCACCTATTACCCTACCTAGCCTGATGCCTAGCAGCAGCTTAACTTAAAACAGTAACTTAAACAAAATTTTACAAACTTAAAAAAAATATATCCAGACCCCGTTCTGCAATAGACTTAAGCGATATATGAAGTTATGTGATGCAGAAAACCCTTGAGACCTTACGTTCTAAATCTTGTATGTGAAAAATCTTTTAAGAGTGGTTTACTATGTGGTGGTGTCTTCTTTTTTGTAGATACAACTATTAACACGGAAGCAACATTCAGTCTTAAAATATTCAGCCACTTCTTTTTAAATCTTGATTCCTTCAAAAAGCAAACATTGCAAGTTGACTATGCTGTATAAATCTGTAGGTCACATGGTAGCAAGAGTATATGTAGATATGTTAAATGTAAATGTATTTATTGTCACATATTTTCTGTCATTGCTGCTGCTTTTTTCTGCTTGCCTATTGCTGCTGACATTGGAGCAAGAGTTTTCTTGCTAACAGGATACAGTGGCATAAACAAATTCCATATAGTCCCACTTAATCTTTGTTTCCAAGCTATCTATGCTAGTTACAGTCACGAATTCTTTTTGAAAGGTTGTCTTCATAGAGTTAACTTTTTCTTCATTTAAAAGCTGCTCTATAATGGCTCACATTCTAGTCATAATTTGATTTGTGGAGATACTTTTCAGAAGAAAGTTTTAACAGAAAACTTTTTTTACTTTTAGAATTGGAAGATGGCCAGAAACAGGCAATGGTTAGTGAAAGAACAGAAGCTTTTACTACATCACGAAATTTGCTGATCTCTGGAGCAGATGCTATTGAAAGGATTATGTCTTCATACAAAGAGGTACTGTACATCTGTCATACATGAAATGGAGTAGAAAAAAAATGTAAAACAGAATTTACATTTGATATAAAATGTAAAAAAAAAAGAAAGACTGCAGTTTTGAAGGGCAAATTCTATTGCAACTAAATCCATGGAGATCTTTGAACTGATAGTTTGATCTTTAGGGTTAAGTCCACAAAGAGTCTAAAGTGTACAGCTGCCGGTATGGTGCAACATGTAAATGTAATTTTCAATACCTGCGTTCAGGTGCCATCAGAGAGCAATAGAAGTTCCTGGAATGTGAGTGATAAAGGTTCAAATTCCTCCTCCGTTTGAAGCACAGACCTGAATTCAGGGTATCTGGCTCCAGTGTATTGGGACTCTTCTGTTGGAAGAGTCATGTTTTGTATAAAACACAAAGAGAACTGAATACTTATTTCCTGGCCACCTAAACTGTAGGGCTGTTTTCAGCGTCTTGTGAACCTGTTAAATTGTAAGTAATTTTGCAAAGTAGAGAAATTTTAGCAGGAAAAAATCCACCTTAGGACAGCAGATAGTCTAGAAGTACGGGATGTTTGTCTGCAAGATCAGAGATGTAATTTCAGGTCCTCACCCAAATTCCAGTAAAGCTGGGCTTTCATCTGTGGTATCTCTTGGGGGTTTCTCTAGGTACTGGCTGTTAAGCAGAAGAAAAGCGAGGCAGTACTTTTATTCTTCTCAACATTTCCTTCTGAATGTTGGTTCTGCATTTGTTAATTGGTTTTTGCCTGTCCCTTTGGTGGGGACCGCTTTTCCCAGTGCAGTGCAAGAAAGCACGCATTAGCTAGGCAGCTAATCAAAGGCTGTGGATTCCGTTAAGTTGGAATCCAGCCATAATAGCTACAGCTTTGTAAATGGAGGAGGAGAGGTAGTTTGGTGCCTTCACATACGGACTGACAAAGCTGGAGTCTGTAGTTTTTTCAGAAGGAGGTCCTCTAATGGACTGTGATTTTGACCTATGCTCCTTTAGCTGTTCCCCTGCTTGAACTCTGCTCTAAAGATACTGCCAGATAACTTACTGTACACTGATGTAATTTCTGTTTTATTTTCAACATTGAAGTCATTTATATAATGTACATGGGGACTTACAAACATTGTGGTTTTATTTTTTGGAAACAAAATACCCACAAAGTAGTGGGAACAACTGAACGAACTTGTTTTGTTTATAACACGGTGAGATATTTATCCAGACAGCATGAGATCAAAGACCAGTTCTATGAATTTCCATCTTAATTTTACATTTATATGCCTCTTCAAGAGTCATTGTGATACTTTAGCCACATTGTTATTCCCATTTTGTGATTGAGACAGTTTCCAAAGCACAATGTATGTCAATCCACTTCAAATGGTAGTGAAGTTCCAGTTCTTGTCCACCTGATCCACCAAAGCAGCCTCCTTCCAGTCAATGTAATTCAGCATGCAAATGAGGTGGGCTCAACCTTTCTTTGCAGGTCAATACTTTAGATGGTAGTATTTTCATATTTTGACAAAGCGAGTTTGTAGGGTCATGGTTTAGAAACTTACTACAAGTTATGTTTCTTCTGGGGCACAGTTGGTACAAGTTCCATTCGTCACATGTGGGATTCTCTCCATCAAGTGCCACTGCCAGTGCTGTGCGGAGCATTCAGTTCCGGCACGAGCTCCCGCTGAAATTGCTGGAAGGACTCCAGTGTGGAGAATGATGTTACAGCTCGTATGTGCTACCTACTGCTGCAAGTGCTGTTAGCCCAATACTTTTCACAGCTGTTAATGCAATTACCAATAGTGCAAAATGATGTACAGCTGATGGAGTTGAAACATTGAGTGATTACTCTTTTCACTCTGATTTTTTTGAGACATTGTGTACTTGTTAACCTCCAGTGGAGTGATGGCCATGTGGCCAGGACTAGCACTCAATTCTGAATCTGGGACAAATAGTGAAATTTTTAGAGGATTTCGTATCGGAATTATGTACACCATAGCAAGCGAACTCAATAATGAGGTGTATATGTTTAACCACAAGAAATTAATGATTTTATAATCTTGAATACATTTTCTTGATATTCTCATCTTGTGCTCTGCATTCAGTATAAAAATTCATCCTTTTAAGACCAACTAATAACACATTTATCATAAGACGCCCAGGTTTAATTCTTTGCTGCCAGCAGATGGAGGCAGTTCTTTGGGAGCTCTTGGTGGTGTTGCTGCCCACGAATAGGAAGACATCAGGTCCAGAGATCTGTTGTTTCTGTCTTCACCAGGTGGAAATTGTGACAAAAGGAACAAAAAAAGGAAATAGCCTTTTAAGAGAGCTCACCATCTTAAAAATGCCAGTTCTAATCCAAGGTCTCAGATTTAGCTCTGGTACTCTAGCATGCGGTTGACAGAAGAGTAATTTCTTTTTTGTACCAAATTTTAAATTAGGATGCCCTGGTGCTGCCTGTTTTAAGTAGAAAAACACGTTTCCCACAGGAGGTTTCAGGAATACAGGGAAATAAACATAAATAATTATAGATGCCAATTTTTCTCACTTGTGTGGACCTTTATTTTGCTGGCAAATTCAGAGATTTTGTTTTTATCTTGTGTCACAGGCTCTCTATTTTCAGATATGCTAATAGCTGTTCTCTGCTGGTTGAAGACTCTACTGATCCATGGAAAAGAGCAGTCCCTGCAACCTCCTCGTTTACTGGAGCTGTCATAGCTTACGTCGGCTGAAATCTGTCCCCCTCAAACCGTCTGCTGGCTTCTAGGAGCTGTGGGTGGCGTATGGGTTAGCACAGAGTCTCAAAGAATGACAGTTGATAGGCGCCAAAAGATGCGTTGTTGATCCTTCCAGAGTAGCATTTGGGAAGAACTGACTCAGAATAGCTGGGAATGTTTTTCATGAATCTTTGGCCAAACATTTCATTTACAGAATTTGTGAAGTATCACTGAAATGAGGCATTTGTTCTTTCTCAGGTTACGGAGCTAGCAGGCTACACCGCCCGTGTCTACAACATGTTTTCGGTTTTTGATGAAGTGAAGAGAGGCATCTACAAAAGAACTGCTGTTATTCAAGAGTCTGAAAACAACAGCAAGAATGAAGATAAAGCAGAATTACACATCGATGGGCCCTTAGAAATCAAAGGTAATTAATTCATATTTGTATGTATTTCCCTGTGTGTGAGGCCAGTGCAGTGGGACAGGAGGTGAACAGAGGTTCTGTTTCTGCCACAGATCAGCCTCTCAGCCTTAATACCCCAGAGACTATCTGTTTTAACCTGCTGCTATTTTGTAACTCTGTGCTTATGCAGTGCTTTTGTAATACATGAAATTGCTCAAATGTTTTCTGTGAAAACTTATAACGAAAAAGACATTTCAACTATACTCTTACTGGTGGTGGTGGTATTATTATTCTTAGACGGACAGTGCCTGCTTTCCTCAGACACTTAATTTTTTTCAGAAAACTGAGACAGTAACATTTTCATCTTCAAACACCATATTATTTAGTTTGGAGTAGGAGGGAAGGACACACTGGTTCAGCAGTTTTTGACGAAAATGCTGCTTTGTTTTCAGCAACTGAAAATCAGTCTGTGCTCATTTTTTCATCACAGTGAGAATTTTCAACTGAAAATGGGCCAATGACTTTACGCTTCCCTTCACCAAATGATCTGATCAATATATAGCTTATCCCTCCCATCCCTATCCTGTATCTTTCTGGTGCCACTGTTTGTCTGTCTCCACCCTCCCCACAGCATTTTCCGTGTACATCCATTTCTTCTCGTGCTCCATTATGTGCCACCTCTCTCTTCCTCTTGCATCCAGCTTCCCCCTGAGGTGCTTAAAGGCAACTTTTGCAATAGGCTTTTCCCAGTTTTCCCAACAGACCCCTTCTGCTTCTCCCCTCTGTGGTATTGAAAAGCCTCCTTCCCTCCCTTTGGCTTCTCAAAACTTAAGCCTCGGTAGACTTGAAGGCAGCAAAGTGCGTTTTATGAAATAACTTATTTCAGCAATTGCAACAGTGCTGCCCTTCAGCGCAGATTTCTCAGAGGTCCTCTGATGAAGTTCTTGATAACAAACAGTCTGGTGCAGTGTGGTGGATAGCTGTGGAAATATCTAATGTCTTAATGTTATAGATCTTGGTAATATTTGACTGACATTAAAAGAAATGGTATTTTATAAATGTCACATTTTGTCATGTACAAGAGAAAAGGTTTGTAGTTCCTGGAGTAACAAAGTAATTTTGAGGCTCTTATTAAATAACTGTTTTTTAAAAACAAAACCAAGTACAGTTCAGATATGCAAGTGTGCTGTTCGTGTTCCCTTTCAGATTATTATATTTATCCCCTACTCCTTTTTTCTCTGCAGCCTTTTCCCAACATTTGATTCCACTACAGTCACACATTTCATCCAGCCTGAATTCCTCCTAAGTCACGGTGACTGGTGTTTGCTCCTGAGTGGTTGTTGGCTCTCAGAGGCAGCTAGCCAATACCAAGCGTTGTGCACAAGGACTTAAGTAGAATTTAGGCCAGATGAATCCAGGCCACAGGCTCCACACTTTTTATGACAAGTCCCATTGTAATACTGTTTTTCCTCCTTTCTTTTGGACTTGATACTTCAGAAATCCCTACAGAGTGGATTTGTATGTGGATAAAAGTACACGTGCTCACATACCTGTGTCTACATTGTTAGAAAGGAAAAATCTTAATATTCAGCTTCCCCAAAGGCTCTCATAAGACAGACTACGTATTTCCTTTTGAATCATCCAATATAAGTTTATGTAACTAAGGGATGTCTATTTTGTGCCTTGCATTTACTGTTGTGAATAAGAGCATTGTGAAAATATGAAAACTATTAGAATATTTTTAAACAGATAATATTGCCGTATACATAGTGTATCTAATAATTCAGGATTTTAATGTTGGAGTAGAATTTTGTGTATCTTGTACAAATACTGTCAAATTGTATTTCTGATTACACAAATATGCTTTAGAAGCATGCTAAAGTTGCAGTCAAACACTGTGAAGTTAGGAAATGAGAATGAAGTTTACTTAATGCTTACTTAGCTTACTATTTTTTATCATAGATTTATTTTAACTAGAATTTCTCCACTGTATCCAAGTGCTTCCAAAACATGATTGAATTTTGCTGAATTTGCTTCAGATTATGAAGGATAATTTTCTGTGGAGACATAGTCAGATGAATGCCAAGTCCTTCACAAGTACTCATGGGGTTGGAGTGACTGATATGACCCTTTTTCACAAAAGTATGTCTTGGCCAAATTTGTTAGCATTTGTGTGAACCCATGAAAAAACACGTCTGGTGGGGCTGGTTGATCTCCCAGTTGCATGCCAACTGCCTCTGTGGGAGTCTGGAGGCAATAAAGCCTGACAGTGTTATAAGTCTGCAATAATTTTTTTTTTTCTTTTGAACAACGAAACACTTTCGTATTCCATAATCTCTTGTTGGACACCACAGAGCTGCTTTAAATAAACTTTTTTTAGGAAAAAAAGAACCTTTGGGCTGATACATGTCACAGATTTTTTTGCCCAGGTTGTTATAATTTGGCAAAGTTGGAAGCAATTGAAAAAAGAGCCTCTTAATGAAAATACAGGACTAACGTTAACTGAAGGAAATACTCTCAGGTCCTTTTGTAATAAACTCAACTTTTCCTTAGTTACATTTTCCTTTGTTCAGATCAGCCAAAGTTATAAAACGAGGAGCCTTCTAATACAAAGAGAAATCTCTTTCCCTTGTATCTTGTCTCTAAAAGCAGTTTCTGATGTTTGTCTAGGAGCCCAGCTGTTTGGGTTCTGTTAGGGGAGCCTATCAACAGGCAACTGAGGAGTTAGAGCTGGCTGCATGTTTTTTTACAGTTTCCAGAAGAATTTATTTCTAATTTCCTGTGTTACCAAGTATCCAAATGTGCAATTGAGATTGTATATCTGAATTTGCCAGAAATCCAACTAGTGAATGTAGCTACCAGAGTGAAATACATTATATGGGTTTCCACAAATACTTACAAGACACGTTTACAGTGTGGCTTCCAAAAGAGATGGAAACAAGCCATTAAATGTTTTCCCCTTTGCTCTCGTTGCTGGAGGAGACTGAACTGGGCTTAGAGTTTCAGGGCTGGTAGTGAAAGTAGATTCCATTTTCCAATGAAATTCTCAAGAGAAGGTAAACTGGTCTGCTTGTGGCTAAGTCTAACCAGTAAAAAAGTTCCAGGAGAATATTGACCACCTGTTTAAAACTAAATACAGTAAGTACAGGTAGGATGTGAATAAACATGTCTTTTTAGTGCATTATATATTTAAGGTGCATATTGTGCATTGTATTTATGATCAAATTTGGGATTCATTGCACACTCTTGGCTACTGCTGACAGTGCCTTTCTGACTAGCTATGGTTTATTATCCAGATTTTCCACTAGGGGAACCTGGAGCCCATAGAAGAGTTGTTTGAGACTCACCAGTTTGTACTTCTCAGCCATGCACAGAGACTGTCACATATCATTGCTTCCTGCAGGGTTTCACAATCTCTAATTCTTATTATTTTCTTTTGTTTCTAGGGAAAGTTATTGATGTTGATCATGGAATTATTTGTGAAAATGTTCCTATTATTACTCCGAATGGCGATGTGGTGGTTTCCAGACTAAACTTCAAAGTAAGATGATATACAAGAATCTTCTGATTGTTGCCGTCACATTAATATAAACAGGACAGAATTCATGTACCTTATGTTAAGTACTTGGAGGAGCATATGGATAAAATGGGAAGTCCAGAAAGGTAGGCATAGTAGCTCAATAGAGGCAGACGTACGTAGTTTATCCTGCTCAGAGAAAGAGAAGAGAGGATTTCTGGTGCTGTTGCCAGGTGAAAAACTGACCTGGGATTTTCAAAGGCATATATAGAAGTCTGCATCCATCTTTACTTAATTTCATTTGAATTGGGATGCTTTACTCGCATAGGCTCCTTTAAAAGTCTGAGTTCACAGCAACAGTGAAAAAATTGGGTCTGTAGTTTTGCTTGATCACCACAAAGAGCAGTACTAACTAATAGTTTGCAGCATAGTTCATAAGCCCAACCGTCTAGTCTTTACTCAGTATAGACTTGTATTGTTTTTGAAAAGCTATTCCAGATACCAGTCGGTACCTGCTCAGAAATTTAGTGGATGACCTTTTACTCCCATATATATCCTTACTTCATGTTCCAGTACAGGTGTTATTATTTTAAAAAATAGTTGAAGTTGTCAGAACACTAACATGAATAATTCCAGCAGGTCCTTTAATTTAGCTGAAGCAGAGTGCTCCTCTTGCCGCCTCTTGGTGTGTAGGAATTAGCAACTAGGAGGACAGGGTCCTAGCTATGGCAAAACTTGAAATGGCTTCAGTGTAGGAATTTCAGATTTGTAAAATTATGACTTTATGGTCAAGGAGACATTGATGTTTACTTATTTGGCTCAAGAGACAAAACCAACAGAAAATATAACAGTAAATATATTAATGTAAAGCATAGACAATGGCGTTGTGTTTATGCATAAATATACACTCATATATACACAGGGTAATATTCAAATGAATAAAAACAAGTGCATCACAGCCAAAATAACGCTGGTACTTAAGCAGGAAAGGACAATGTGAAGTAAATTTTCCAAATCATTTGATCTGGCTCCTATAGCTTAAATTAATATCACTGATGGGCGTAGCGCTTCTCTGTATGCCATCAACACCTTTGGACCTAATCTGCATTTGAATTATTGATTCTGACTGTGGTGTGTTGACATTGTGATATAATCAGTGTAGTTTATATAACTACTCAGACATTATAGAAATTTTTTTCATTATTTCAGCCTGTGTGTTATATCTAATGCCACTGTTTCCAGAACAGTTGCATAAATATGTGCAGATAATTAATGGAATGTGTTGATAATTTGATATAAATGCTCACGTAACTCCCTCTAGGAGACTTAGACTGCCTTGTGCCATGTATACTGCATGCTAACATCTTTGCATTTTCATTGCTATGGTAGGTCCAGGAGGGGATGAATCTTTTAATCACGGGACCCAATGGCTGTGGAAAGAGTTCGCTCTTCAGAATTTTAAGTGGTTTGTGGCCTGTGTATGAAGGAGTTCTCTACAAACCCCCTCCACAGCACATGTTTTATATACCACAAAGGTACGTGTTTTGCTCAAGGTGATACCTTTTTTCTGGTTTTGACCCCGCTTCTCTCGTTTTCAATCTGATATGTAGAGCCAAGTTAAAAGGTGGTAAGCGGAACCTCAGCTATGTGTAGAGTGCTGAAAAAAGAGATCCCTTCTCGTGGGTGATGCAAATCTTCAGTCATTAAAAAGGGCTCACATACCAGCGTGGTGAAGCCTATGTTCCCCTGCTGGCTAAAGTCTTGGATGGTTGGGATCATGGGAACAGACTAGAATCTGAAACAAATTTGAAATAGACCTAATAGATCTTAATTCTGATTTCAGTTTAAAGCCAAAGATCAAAACAAGTGAGAGTGTTTTGGCTCCTAAATTTTGAATTGTTCAAAATAATTTTCAAAACGTCAACTTTTACACTAGAAGATCAGAATCCAATCCAATATTAACTGTGGATTGCCTTTTTAATAGTAAGTGCTCATTTCACTAAAGGGAACATGGCTTTTTTGTGCGTTGTTTGTATTCTGACTTGCTATTGGATTATTAGAACATAATTTAGTGCATTGGATTCTAGAATATCTCCTTAGAGACTTCTAACTAGGTTGTTTTGCAAAAGCAAAACCAAACACTGAGAATCTTTGATTGCTTTCTGTAGTTCGTTTCTTCCCATGGGCAAAAGAAGTATTCATGGTACAGTTTGTAGTCTTGTTTGAAAGGTACAAGCTATTAAGCTGAATGGAAGATAATAAGTGATGAGTAGATTTTCCTCGCTGCAGGTGAAGATAGCAAAGAGCATTTACCTATAATTTTTTCAAATATATGTATAATTTATTGATAGCCGTTGTCATTTTCCTGAGCCACTCGATGGTTTCATTCAGGAATTTGGAGCAAAATGCTTTATTAAATGTTTTTCAAAATAATGTCAGAATTCTCATTGTGCGAGACATTCTTAAAATTAGTTTTATTCTTAGGCAGAACAAAACCTATTCTGGATATTTTTCTTGCAGAAGATCATGATGTTTCAGCCACTTCTGTCGTCTATGTGATCCCAGCCCCCTCTCAGATCAACATCTGAGGCTGGCTTGCCTACAGCCCTTCCCCTTTACTTATGCCCCCTTAACTCTGTGAAAGCAAACAGACTCGCATTGCATTCAGGCAGATTTGCCAGGGTGCTGGCTGAAACGATTGAATCGCATCTGCTGGGGTTTCATTTCCATAACCATGGATCTTTGTTAGCTGTTTCCCCTAACTTTGCAGTGCTGGGGGAGTTTGTCCAGCACACCACTTCTTTGGAACATTACAAAACTTTTAGTCAGAAACTGAGACTCAACCAGCGTCTTTGCAGCCTTCTGTGACCAAAGCCGTGTAGGGATTGGCGTATCGTCTTTGCCGTGTGCCCTGAAGGTGTCACTCGTATGCAGTCCATCCTAACAGCGTCCCCCAGGAGAGAGGGTGCTGCCGTGGTGTCTTCAGGACATCTAAGTGACGTTGCCATGGATTCGCTCTGTGTGGTCTCTGCGCTTCTCAAGGATTTTTTAGGCAGTACAGAGGTATTCGCTTCCCAAGGGATAGAGCAGTGTCTGGGTAAATGGGGTGACAGTGAGTGACAGAGAGGGCTCTTCTACAAATGCGCTGCACCTCGTTTGTGGCTGAAGATTTTGAAGTCTACTTGGGGGGACAGTTCAGCTCTGTCAGTGTGGGTTCGGTAGGCTCAGAGGTCTGGCCTGTCACTTGTAAGTGTCTTGTATTTGGAAAGGGACTGTGAGACTGAGCATGGTAGGGATTTGTGACTGCAAGGCATTGGTATAGGGCAGCAGTCAATCAGATTTGTCAGTTAGGATGTCCTTGAGGATCCCAAAGCGCTTTTTTTGCCCAATGGATTTGTTTTTTGGGCTTACAGAGTCTTGGATGAATATCTGAGACACTAAGAATGTCTTGAAGGAGGTTCAGTTTTAAATTGAAAATTATACATTTTTGGGCCAGATTTGCAAGAGATCTGACGGATCTTTAGGCCTTTTGTGTGCAGTGCCTTATGTGGTCCAGACTTTTTTTTTTCTGCCTGTATTCAACTTCGGAGTGTTCTAACAGTTGATTTATTTGTGGCCTAAAGAATTATGCATTCAGTTGGGTTTTTTTTTTGCCTGTCCTTGGCTCTAGAATACATTTAGAATTTCTGTAGTGGTTTATAATTTGTTCTGAAGTCCTGAAATTAAAGCAGCTTGTTTTGGGAGGTCCTGCTGGTGCAACCATTTTGTTTGTTAACACTGTGTAAATTGCTGCTTGGTCAGTATTGCCTTCTGTTTGTTTGTTTTTTTTAGACATAATTCTGAAACTGCAGACTGGAAAAGATAGTGCCCTGCCTACATTTCATCATATATATATTACAGCATAACTTTAGGGAAAATCTATGTTCTGAACTGACAGGATTTGGGAGGTGGTAGGACAGTATCACCTGGATTCAACCTACCTCACTCTTTTGTTTGGTGGGTAGGTGAAAACTGTGGTATAGCAGGAGGCTCTTGAATTGGTGGATGTCTGTCAGAACAGTGAATTAGAATGACATCATTGTGTTTAAGTGTATACATTATGTCTCTGGTCTAAGAACATGGGAGATGGTTCTCCATGGGTGGGCACAGTTACCACTGAGCCTGGTAAGAGCTTATTCCTGTGTGCCTGTCACGGAATTTAATTCTGCATCAGTCCTCTTTGAGTCAAATGTGGGAACCTCGTCTGCACGCAGTGAATGGTGGAGAATACAGGGACTACTAAGTAACAAAATACTCCACAGTAAATAGGAGTTCACTGAAAAGATTATTTTTTCATCTCTCTTTGTAATGTTCCAGCGTAGTATTGCAGAAATGCGTGGGAAATCATGTGTCTTTGCTGAGTTCAAAAATGGCACACAAAAGTATGATTTATTAAGAAGTGAATTATCTCATTGTATGCTCTAAATTTCATTAGCACAGCAAATGATTTGTAGTCAGCTTTACTTGGCAGTTTGTAGGCTTTAAAACAGAGCCTGAAGAGTCCCTGTCGTCTTATCTTTTTAGATTGCTTAGCATCGTTATACTGCTTTTTTTAGATTTTACTGTGAATCTTTGTAAGATTTTTTTTTTCCCTCCCCTTCTATAGGGCCAGGCCATGCAGAATTTGTCCTTTATCAGTCACAGTTCTGGTGGATGGTGATGGGACAACCTGCCCTTTTTGGGGGCAGGGAGAGGGAAGCCTGGGGATTTCTGTGAGTGTGGCTCTGCTGCTGTCCGTGACAGGCCTGTTAAAGAGAAGGGTGAGCAGAAGAGAGAGAGGCTTTAAGCAGTCCAGCATCACATTGGTGCCAGAAGCAGCTTGTTTTCAATCATGGATCAGTGCTAGGAACTGGTCACAACTCAACATGTTGTCACATCTCATTGGAGCCTCAGTAACTGGCAGTGTGTGCTCCTACCCCTTCTTCTACTTCTCTGTCCCTCTTTTGCAAAGTGGATTTCATTGTGTTTACCACCTCTTTGCATTCCTCTTTTAATTAACTTGTCAAGAAGGTAGCAGGAATGAAAAATAAATGCTTATGGGGTGCTGTAGTTGGTAAGGAGTCATGAGTCAAATCAGAATTCAGAAACATCATTTTAAATAATAAAACAACTAACAAAAATATGTAGTGGGTAGCATGAGTAGCGATGCGAAAGATATGACCACAAGATGTGTATGTAGCACTTAAGGAATTAAAGAAGCAGTCAGTCCTTTCATAGTATATCAGCAGTGTGTCAGAAGGTACCCTGATTTCTCCAGTCTGCCCTGTTCCCACTCTGTTAGTCTTAAGCATGGGAGGAGAGTCCATCTCTGTGGAATTAGTGAACTCTAGCACACAATTCCTTCTAACATTTACTCCAGCTGTTCTTGCTCTCCAACTTTCTCAGCTCTTTCAGTTGTAAAGAAACACAGATTATGCATGTGTTGGCTCTCATGTCCTTAGTTCTCCCTCGTTTGATATAAACGCCAGTAGAATCACACAGCTACATATTGCAGGTTTCCGTGACAACACTACAGGAATATTCCTCAGTGTCTCTGCACTGTAAAGCTGCAGTAAAGCTGTAATCACCGCTGGGTTATTGATATAAATTATTAATAATTTTGTGCAAGTTGTGTCTTATTGTCTTATTCACATGGAGAAATGTCTCATGCAGTCTCTGTTGGTTCCATAACCTTCTATCACATCTCCCGAGTCTTACTGGCACATCACATACCTAAAACGTCCATCAGCATTTCCTCTGTCTTGAGGACTGATTCACATTCATGGAGCTCAGAGTAATTCCTAATCCACTGTATTTCTTTTTCCTGGTCCATTGCTACTGTTTGTCTCTGCAGCCTGCTTCTACTGTAATTTGGTTTATTTTGTGAGAGGCGTGTGTTTCTCCAGAAATATGCATAGTTTCTCTGTAATTCTGTGTGCCGTTCTGGTAGAAGACCAACCCTGACCACTTTCTCAGCAGTCACAGTGATGGTCCAATTTTGTTTTCTCTCTCTCTTTGTACTGCTCGTTCAAGTAGATCTCTAACATTTCTTTCCTTCAACACCAGGCTTGTCAGATGCTAAAATGGAGGCAACCAAAGATGCACTAGTATCAAATGTTGTTTGTTCTTCATTGTTTAAGATTTATATACCTGTATCTTGATTTATATACCTATATCTTGTTGTCTTCTTATTAGTGCTGGGACAGTATGGAACGCAACAGTTTAAAGATTTATCTGGCCCTCCTAAGCTGTTTGGTTCTGCATATGTCTGCTTTATTTCAGGTACTTTATCTGGGGTTCCTTTACAAGTCTCTTCCTGTCTGGTGTTTTTTCTGCTGTATTCTAAAGATATCCTTGGTTACTAAACAAAATTGCATCAGCTGCGAAGATATATTTCCTCTCCTTAGCTCTATTGGGTAATCCAAATGTCTGATATGATTTGCCTCAAGTAGTCCAAGGATATTCATCATGTGCATAAAACCAGGCAAGAATATTTCAGATCTAAGTGATATAAATAATAAAGTGATAAAATAAAAGTCATTTTTTTACATTATAAGCAGAAGAAACTTTGAAGATCATAGCATGATTCAAATGTTATCTGAAGCATGGAGGTATTTAGTAGTGGCCACTGTCATTAAAATGTGGTTGTTTCCTAAGACAATTCTTGATTACCTGAACAATTTAATCTTGCAAATTGTTGTGTTCACTTTCAGATACCCTATATTACATATGAAACTCTGTGCATATTTAGTATATATATACATGGTTCTTCTGTATTAGACTACTTTCTTGTTAGCGTGTGGTCTGTTGGAGGAGTAGCCGAAGTGAAGTGCTGTGCAAATGTGCCTATGCAAGTTCTGTTGCCTCATCTCATCTGAATTGGCTCAGATGTCTCTGTGCTGTGTGGTACTTTGCACATCCCAATTTCTTGTCAGCTCATGCTGCTCTGTCTTTAACTATGGTCCCTTAGTTGGGTCAGCTGGAGTTAAACTGTAGTCTGACCGCACATGCCAACACCGCACTAGCAATTATCATTGCCCTTCAGCATTTTGCTGATAGTGCACTGCCACATTGACTTGTTCCTTCAGTACTTTGCCATCAGTTCATGCCATGCCATATAGATATCTGCTCCCCTGCGCGCTGCATCTATCTGTCATACTTACTGTTATCAAGTTCGTGGTTCTCCTTTCAAATGCGTTGATTTCCAAAGTTCACCACTTATCTGACAGATGAGAGAAAGGTCTGTGGTAAATAGCATTAGCACGAAATATAACATACTTCAGTTATGCATGCTATTTTGATATAGGTTTGCTTTAACAAATTGGCTGCTACTTTGTATCTTCGTTTTTCTTTTTTGAAATGAATCAATTCAAGACAGGTTAACTCAGTATTCTGCTGTTCATTAAAAAGTGTGGCCTTGCATCTGAGAGGGCTGTTGGGCTATCCCCTCAGCCAGAGCACAGCTTTTCCCATTCCATCTTACTGGGACTTGTATGGAAATGCTTGCACTTCTGCTTCCTGACCGAAGGAAATCCTGTCTTGTCTCACCTAGAACAGAAAAGTTCCTGTCTAGTTGCCCTGTGGGTTAGGTGAAGCTTTGCCTGCCAGGATCACTGGGAGACTTCTCCATTTCCACTGAAGGCTCACTCACAGCTGTGAACTTTGAAGGTTTTTAGTTAGGTCTGTGTGTTGACTGATCACGAGTAATGACAGTACCTCTTGGTAGCACAGTGTGAACAAGATTCACCTATGCTAATAGTCAGAGGTAGGAAATGGCTTTATGGATTATCTGATACTCCCTCTCTAGCTGTGCAATGTGCCTTCCTTACTGGCCAGACACAAGAGTCAGCTAATTAAAGCACAGCTTAGAAGTCTGTTCTGTCACTTCAGACTAGGGGCCTGTCTGGAGAAAGCTGTGGCTATGGGATATACCAAAGAGGCAGGGAGATGGCTCACTTAAAGCACAATGTGGTCACTTAACTTGGTGCAAGCCAAGTCCCTTTTATTTGTGATCCACAAAATAACTTGAACATTCAGAGGATTAAGATCCATTCAGTAGCTCCGTGCATTCCTACCAAGTCACAGATGGACAGGGCAATAATGTTAAAGTGCTGTCAGCTGCATGGCTGATTAAATACCATGATAGGTATACAACGAAAAGGTGAAATCCATTCTTGTAATCAAAGCAGCATCCCTTCTATTTTAAATATTGCTTCAGTACTAAGAAGATAGATCTTGTTTTGGCTCCTGCACAAAAGTGGGTGTCACTAATATGCAGAGCTTCCTCCATTTACATTCTTTTGAGATGCTTTCCTCAGTGTTACGGAAGAGCTAAGTTCTTGTTGGTGAGGATGCCCGGTTGCAGGAATATTTCTACTAGGATCTCTGGCAATCAGCTGCTCTGTGTTTCATAACGTATTTTGGACATCGTGTTCTTCTCAGCACAAGTTTGGAATGCCTCCACCCCTCACTTTCTTTTTTTTGTGGGATTTTGAATATCAGAAGTCCTCATCCAGCACCAATAATTGTGCGTTGCATGTACTGCCTTTCCAGGCATCCATGTATGTGCCAGACTGTTTATGGAACTTCATTTAAAAGCTGGCAAAACTAGGCTTTGAATTTTTAAGTACATTGTCAGGTTAAGCTTGACAAACATTTTATAAATATGAAGTCACTAAAGAGATTATAAGAACTGAGTACATGGCTGATGTTTATAGGATCCATCCAGCAATTGACAATCTATTTAATCTGTGCTAGGTTCATTTTGCTCAAACAGCTCACTTGCCTTTAAAATTTAGTTTTGATTGCAGTGCCAGGGGTATGAATTCACCTACAGGTTAACTGAGATTGCTGTGTAACTTAGCAGTGATATGGACAAACTTGGATGCTAGGGAGCAATCTGGTGGTTCCGTTTAGGTGACCTAGTTTCTGCAGAGAAGTGCCATTACTGTGTGCAGCTTGAGTAGTTACCTCCAGCTTAATGCCCTACATTGCAACTGCGCAGCAAAGGATCTTTGACAGATGAGCAAAATGGCAAATGTTTATTATTCCAATAATATTTTACCTAGGAATGTCAAAAAGCATGTTTGAAATGCCTTATGCATATCAAATTATGAGAAGCAGCTTGGCTACATAACACTGGGAAGCACTGTGAGCACTGGGAAAAAATAAACTACAAAACCTGCCTGACATAAAAAGCTTGGTATGAAAAGACTGAAAGGATGCTTTTTTTGTGAGGGAAGGACAGCTGAAAGCTCTAATAACAACTGTATCATCTTCCCTGGGAAGAAGTCCTTTCTCCTCCTCCTTACTATAGTTTTCAATCAGAAACTCTAGTTACAGTGCCCTGTGCTTTTAAGTATCCACATAGTAGATGCAGCCAACACCTCCCTCTTGAGGAGAAGGTGGTAGTCCTTCCCGTGCACTATAGGCTCTGCCTTTTGCCTGCCCCTCTGTCCTGGGCTCCAGAACTATGTCCCAGCTCCAAGGTGAATTGGACCTTCAGCCCTCTCCATGGTCTGCTCACTTAGACACCTTTCTTAGGGCCTAGTCCCGTGTTTGCCTGCCTGCAGGCTGAGGATCTCGCCTGCTGTCCCTCCTCCAACTCACTGTGTTTTTAAAAATATTATTCAGCATGGTTATTCTGTTCTGCATTTCCTGGAGACAATGTAGTATTCACTAGTAACTACCCACCTCCCAGAGAGAAGATTATTAGCTATTTTTTTATACAAGTGTTCAACCCCTACCCCCAACAATAAACAATAAACTTTCAACTCATGCACAAGAGGTAGAATTAGTCTACGTTCATTTAGGCAGTTAGAAGTTAGGCATCCTTGTGTGAACTTTGAAATGAGTGAACTGTCAACCTCCGCAGGGTGATTCACTGTTGCAGTGCACCAAGGAAAATGTTCGTTGTCAATCCCAGTAAGAAAGGTATTTGAACTCTGCAATGCATTAATTAATATTACTTTTATCAGCGATAAGGAAAAAGTTGATAGCATAGATAGTCACAGAATCACAGAATGGTTGAAGTTGGAGCTCATCTGGCCCAACCCCTATGCTCAAGCAGGGCCACCTAGAGCTGTTTGCCCAGGACCATGTCCAGATAGCTTTTGAATATCTCCAAGAATTGAGACTTCACAACATTTCTGGGCAACTTGTTCCAGTGCTTGATTACCCTCACAGTGAAAAATTGTTTTCTGATGTTCAGAGGGAACCTCTTGTGTTTCGGTTTGTGCCCGTTGCCTCTGGTCGTGTCCCTGGGCACCACTGAGAAGAGCCTGGCTCCATCTTCTTTGCACCCTCCCTTCAAGTATTTATGTACATTGACGAGATTCCCCTGATCCTTCTCTTCTCCAGGCTGAACAGTCCCAGCTCTCAGCCTTTCCTCGCAGGAGAGATACTCCAGTCCCTTCATCATCTTTGTGGCACTGCGTCCCATCCGGATGCTAGGGACTGTCGTGGTTTAGCCTGGCTGGATGCCAGGTGCCCACCAGAGCCGCTCTATCACCCCCCCTCCTCAGCTGGACAGGGGAGAGAAAATATGGTGAAAGGCTCAAGGGTCGAGCTAAGGACAGGGAGAGATCACTCACCAATTACTGTCACAGGCAAAACAGACTCAACTTGGGGAAATTAGTTTAATTTATCACCAATCAAATC
>Ga0065711_1034556_pt1 | contig 23568 bp, 10 predicted proteins | sample Hoacrofraction12_FD_59098 | JGI IMG/M metagenome (GOLD analysis project Ga0065711, IMG submission 59098) | Hoatzin crop microbial communities from Cojedes, Venezuela - Epithelial fraction 12 v2 (version 2) | ecosystem: Host-associated > Birds > Digestive system > Esophagus > Crop | place...
CACCATTCTATCTCTCTCTCTCTCTCTTTTTTTTTTTTTTAATGTTTAAACAGAGGAGAAGGGGTTTGTAAAAGCCCTCAAGAAAACTGACAGTTCCTTGCAGAATGTAGCTCTTTCTAATTTCCATATATTTTCCTGCAGGAGAATGTCTCTCTAAGAGCACATTAGCCTTCAGCCTTGGCAGGTGTAGAAGTAAATCTGCAGTGTTATGATTGAAATGTTATACCTGTTTATTCTAAAACTGACATGATAGCTGACAAATGACAGAGGCATTACTTGGTCAGGTGAAGTCTTTGTCATAATCCCTTTTCCCCTAACTTTTAGCTGGTGCAGCATAAGAGAATCCTGTTTCAAGGATTATTAACACCACCTGCTACAAAATTCCTTCAGGAAGGACCAGAGTGCTTTGGGCTTAAATGCTGACTTTGAAACATGCAGGAAAATGGCACAATCTCTGCAGATACTGTAATGGCTACTTTGGTTTTGTTGTAAGCCAGTCTTTCCACTGTGAAATTGTATTATTAAAGATATAAATGCTCTTTCTTCCATTTCTATGTAAAAATAGATAAATTTTAAATTATTTCCTTAAATAATTGTGTTTCACAGGATTTAGACATGCAGTCTGCTGCAATGAATTGTGCAGCAAGGTTTAACTGATCTCTGGCTTGAGGGCTTGCCCCTTAGTTTTGGGTAGCAGAAATAGAAAGCGTCTATCTCCATGAGGATTTTTTACTCATTTTTCTTCTCCAGCACTGTTTCATGTTTTTTGTAAGTTTTACCTTGTGCCCAGTTCATCCATAAGACCAATTCTTCCCTCAAGACTGCCTGTGGAAAAAATATTTCTCCCATTGGTAGACTATTCCTGTCCTACTTCTCTTCTGTAACTCCTATACAGTCACTAGGAAGGAATACAATGCAAATACAATACAAATGGGGTATGTGGCTCATCCGCTCCAAGGGCGGCAGGCCAGAGAGCAGAGAGGACAGGTACCTGACAGGAAGCCCAAGCACCAAGTTTCACCCCAGTTCATCTCCAATTCCCCTATTGGCTTTTGTACTTTTTCAAAAGCCGCATGAGGGAAAGGTGTGACTCCTTTTAATTGACGAGTGGCATTGATGTGGTCCATTTCCTGCTGGAACTGCCTGAAGCAGAACAGGCAGAGCAGAGAAAGAGGAGAAGCCCTGGGCTGTTTCCATCTCAGTCTCTGATTGCAGATCCCCCTGGAACCAGGGGGTGAATCTGTCCCTTTGTATTTTTCAGTGAAGTGAGTGCTGATTGATTTGTCAAGTGATTACATGCTCACATGAGATACTGGAATATATAGTTTGATTCGTTTTCAGTGCCACAGCAATGCTTAGGAGTAGCTTCCTATAGTATAATGAAGACTGTAGTCAGTGTGGGAGAATGTGTACATAGAAATCACCTTTCTGTATGTCTTTTAAAACCTTATTCAGCATCCTACCTTTTAGTTTGTTTTCTTCTTGTGGAATTTTCTGACCTTGCACTTGCGAAAACGGAGTGCTGCAGTTTAAATGTTGGCCAGAAGGACCTGTTTCTAAATAAACAATATAGAAGTGCACTAAAGTTAATTGCCTTTTGAGGGTATGTCTGTCGTTTCTAAAGTCAGGTGCTGTAACATGTACCTAAGCCAAGAGGAGGTTTCAACTCATTAAGAAGAGCTTTAAACAAATATGTTGGTTGGTTGGCACATTTATACTATGAAAGATGTTGCTCCTGTGAATATGAATCCTAGAAGGTCTTTCTACATAAATGCTCGCTCTCTCAAAATAAATCCCACCAAGATCCAACTACCAGTATTTTGTTCTTGGCTGGCCATCTTATGCTGCCATCCCCTGTCTGCCCCTGCACTCGTCACAACATATTATTTACAGAGTCAAACTTATACTGTTGGGAAATCTGTAAGCTCCTTAAAGACGAGGATGCTTTCCACAATTTTAAGCTTTGAAACCTAAAAAAAGATGACATTTTGCACAGTTTTTAGGCAATACCTAGATGCTGTTTACTACTGGTACTGATTACTAATGTGTGTGTTTTACCTGAAAAGTAGTTTTCAGTATTTGAGGCATACATACTATGAGTCTTTTTCTTTTAATTCAGAAGAGGATTTTTGTAGAACAGAATCTTAAGCAAATGTTATGATATGAAATGAATATATTAAGTTGTAATTTCTGAGCTAATCTTAGAGTCTATTTTAGAAATTAAGAAACTAAGGCTATTTAAAAGAATGCTTACGTAGCAGTTGCATTTGCTAAACAGTGGCTCTTTGCTTTGGTGAAAGCAGGGAGTGGGAATTGGCGTTTTTTTTTTGTATTATATATTAATCACACATGTTTACAAGAAGTGGCTCTCTGATTAATGACATTGCTTTTCCAGAACAGAAATCATAGTTTTGTAAGTTCTATTGCCATCAAGCCACTAGTAAAACCAAGTTATTTTAAGAATACTAGAACTAATAAAAGTTTGAGTTCCTTGGAAGTTGTGGCTTTGAGCTGACTGTGAGCTCAACCAAACCTCTTTCCCTTGCAGTTTGGGCATCTGAAACATGAAGAATAATTACTAATTGTTATTTGTTTGGCAGAGACCTGACTGGATATTACCAGATTCAAACTCTGGGTCTGTAAATGAGGCAAAGAATGCATGGTCTTAAGCTGAGGAAGAAGGGGATTGGTAAACCAAAGGCAATACAGATACTAAATGTGAACTTGAGTTTGTTGCCTGTATTTGTAGAGACATCAGTGAAGAGGGGGGGTTGAACTGGTGTAAATGAAAAACATTACTGCTAAGCTGTAGTGAGTCTGAATCTCCCAATTGTCTGCAAGTCACTTGGTGGTAGTGGCCTGAGGCTTCAGTAATCGCTTTATACTGGCTTTCTTCATGTTAGGGGCATGTGTGTGTATCTGTCATCTAAATGTGTTTGTGTATGTGTATATATATATAAAATAAATATAGATAGAAAGATATAGCTTTAGCAGATTTCAGTTCAGTTTTCATGCTCTAACTTTTTTAACAACTGTAATAGTTGCAAAGGGATGTTGCTATATTTACAGTCCTGGATGAAAAAAGGATTACCACAAAGATGTTACACATAATTTAAAAAATATTTGAGAACTGTTGGTTAAAAGGGTCTAAAATGGCTAACTTCTAGGACTTGCAAGAAGTGAAAAACACAATTCAAAAAAAAACTTGAGGAATGTTTTGAGCTGATGGATGGACACTAAAATGATTGACAAGCCACTCAGCATGGGCCTGATCTTTTGAAGTCTCAGAACAATATAGCTTTTGGGATGAAACCTTTTTGTTTGTTTATTCCACCTCTATAAGCCAAGTTCTGAGTTGCTCTGAAAGGTCAAAAGACCACTTTAAACTCCTGTCAGGGCAAAATTACGTTCATCGTCAGTGGGTTATCTTCTCAGTGCTGGCATGGAACCCACTTAGAAAGCAGAATCCTGTTTTGTTCTGCTTGTGTTTTGTAACAATCTCTCCCAGTGTTGTCCAAAAGTGGATCTGTTACCCGGTGTGCAGTAAGCCAAAATGCACACAAGGGCAGAGATACTGATTTTATTACAAAGCTGTGCAAGTTTGGGTGCTAGGTGGCTTTTCCACAAGGCTAGCACACCCAATCTTCCAAATTAACAGTTATTTATACACAAAGCATTAACATATTCGAGTTCCTAATACATATGCATTGTTATTCTATTAAATGATTGGTTAAAGTCTCTTCACCTAGCATGTAAATTAGTACGCATGCTTAGTTGTTCTTCAGCTTCATCATTTGAGTTGGTGGTATAAATGGGGTAGGTGGTCCATGAGTCAGTGGTCGTGATCTCCCCCTGCCAGAATTACCTTTGCCCTAGTTACCTGTTTCTTTTGGCAAGTGTAAGCATTTCTTCATGGTTTACTAGCTGGGCTAGTGATACATCAGTTAAACTTCTGCTCTCGACAGCCATCTCCTGCTTATCAGACAAAGGCACTTTGTTTAGAAAAGATTAATTTCTTGTGTGGCTTTAAACCAGCAAAGGTAGGGCTATACAGTGGACACCTCTAGCAGCAGTGTCACAGGACAACTTAGTTCAGATCATAATTTATGTTTAATTGTTATAACACCAGTACGTCTTGAAGTACCAATGGTAATATAAAACACTGAAAGCCTTTCCAGATGGAAATGGTGAGGATAATTCATAGATGAATACCGCAAAGTACTAAAGGATATATTGTTGCTCTGATTTCCCCAAGACAGAGCAAAGGAGGATAGTGTGTCTTCCTTCTCTTGCTCCATGGATGGAGTAGCGAAAAGGGGAGATGTTTCCATGGTCTGAGAGGAAATGGGATTCTTATTAGAAGGAAGGAATGAATAAGATGAAAGGGAGTATGTGTGGTACTTGAATGTTATCTGGGTTGCTGCTGGGTTGTGTAATGAAAGGCCTTTTGGAAGCTGCGAGACAATACAGCCTTTCTGGGCACAAGATCATCGTCTTATGTCTGGAATTATCTCTGGAAATATATTTCAGGAGGTAATTTTTAAACGTCTTTTAACATCACTGACATGTTGATGCGATCAGTGTTTTCATTTTGTTTCGTTGACAAACTGTTTAAGAGTCTGTTGTTCCAGTGAAGGCAAGCCTGTAGCACAAATTTGCAACTGGCTGAAATGTGCTACATTTTAAGAAATCTGTAGCGCTCTAATGTAGTCATGATTATGAACAAACCAAAACCAGTCTCTGCTGGTCAGTTCCTATGTGTGTAGAATTTCTCCCTGCATCGGCGGTGTGCTAAACAGATAACTTCCTTTGTGTAGTGTAGTAAATTGCTTTTAACAGATAAAGAGTATTAAGAGGGTGGCCTCCTTCATGGCCAGGCTAGAATGTGCAGTTTTAAAAATGAAAAGAAATGTCTCTTAATTTGCAAGAATAAAAATATCCCTTGAAAGAGAGATGGGAAACGTAATTTGTTCCTTTGCTCTTTACAGATATTTTGGTGACCAAATCAGACACAGGATTCCCGTGTATTTTGTTGTTCATTAGAGTTGTGCATCTATTCCCTTGCCTTAGTGTATAACGCTACATGATACATACGACGATATATGTTGAAGTAATTTATTTTAAATCCTAAAAGGTAAAGAGGGTACTGATGCTCACCCAAGTTTTTTTGGCGCATACATGTATCTCTTCCATAAGTGCTGTAAATAACAGAGCAAGTCATTCTCCATTTCATTAATGCACCTCAGCTTTGTTATTTGAAGTTCCTGCCTCGTACATGTAGTAAGTGAAAAGGAAATGAGAGTTTGGAGTAGATAATGTAAATACACATCATTTTTGTGGTTTAACTGAAATGAAATTAATGCTTTGTTTTGTGAAAAACTAATTATTGCTATACCTTCCATATATTCAGACTTGTAACTCTGGCCTGGCCAAGCCTGTAGTGCTTCTATTATTTCAGGCGTCAGGTTTTATACAATATAATATCTAATGTTGTAAGCACAAAGGTGTTCAATTCTCTGCTGACTTTTGCTCATTTAAAAAAAAAATAAAATAGGTTTTCACCTCAGTCTGTTGATGTTTGCTAACTTGGAGGGAGGGAGAATTTACTTCTTGGTACTTCAGATTTCTTTGTGAAGTTGTGTTCTTATTACATTTGTTGCAAATAGGTAAACTGAGATATATGAATAAAATAAACATAGCACAGAATATTGCAGATTAATGCACAGGCCTCCCCAGTTGTAACCTTGTCTCCAATTCTTAGCTCTTTTATCCCAGATTTTTTTCCCATCCTTCCAGCTAGGAGTTCTACCAAGTGCTGTTTCTGGTCTAGTTTCTCTCCCCTGCCCCCAAGCTGTTGTGATGCAATCTTTAGATTAAATAGTCCAGACGTTCTTGAAAGCATTGAATTTTCTTGGCTCAATCTTCTGTTTTTTTTTTTTAATTCCAAAATGTAGAATTTAAAGTCTGGTAAAGTTGTGAACTAAACTCTGAATCTTGTAATAGATTTAAATCCTTTTTCCACTGTACTGATGTGTTTCATCCTTCTATGCATTACAAGTTTCAGAACTGAAAAGAGATTTGTATCTGTGTTCTGTATATCTTTGAAGACTTCATTACTATCAGTTTTGACCACTATATATCTTTTTGTATTATCATACAAAACTGTGATTCCAGAATGGTAATTGTTTCATGTCTTTATCCCTCTTCCTTTGGGCAGTTCTGTGGGTTGTGGTTAGATAACTAAGGAGACTGTTCACTCAACCAACATGCCTATCAGTCTCACTTTTATTTTCAGTTCTTGCATTGTATTTTGAAAAAATAGAAGAAATATTCTCTTTGGTTTCAAGTCTAATAAAATGGCCTAGATATAATCAGTGAGTAGTATATAGTAGTATAAACTAGTATGAAGTGCAGGCTGGGCAGAGAACGGGTTGAGAGCAGCCCTGAAGGAGAAGGACTTGGGGGTGCTGGTTGGTGAGAAACTCAACATGACCCGTCAGTGTGCACTCACAGCCCAGAAGGCCAACTGTATCCTGGGCTGCATCAAGAGAAGTGTGGCCAGGAGGTCGAGGGAGGTGATTCAGCCCCTCTACTCTGCTCTGGTGAGACTCCACCTGGAGTCCTGCGTCCAGCTCTGGAGCCTCCAGCACAAGAAGGACATGGAGCTGTTGGAGGGGGTCCAGAGAAGGGCCACAAAAACAATCCAAGGGCTGGAGCACCTCTCCTATGAGGAAAGACTGAAAGAGTTGGGGCTGTTCAGCTTGGAGAAGAGAAGGCTGCAGGGAGACCTTATAGCAGCTTTTTACAAGGGCTTGTAGTGATAGGACAAGGGGTAAAGGCTTCAAGCTGAAAGAGGGTAGGTTTAGATTAGAAATTCTTTACTGTGAGGGTGGTGAGGCACTGGAACAGATTGCCTGAAGAAGCTATGGCTGCCCCCTCCCTGGAAGTGTTCAAGGCTAGGTTGGATGGGGCTTGGAGCAACCTGGTCTAGTGGAAGGTGTCCCTGCCCATGTCAGGGTGGATGGAACTAGATGATCTATAAGGTCCCTTCCAACCCAGACCATTCTGTGACTCTATAATTCTATATTTAGATTAGCTTCATAATCCTAACAGAAGGAAGTATTTGTAATGTATTTTGTGTGTATCGTCTCTGGATGACAGGGAGCACTTTGCAGGAATTGCCTTTGGTCTCTTAGTGGCAATTAAGAAGCTTTCTCTGCCCTTGCCAAACACGTAAACTAGGGCAAGTAAATAAAATAATTCTCATTTTAGAAATTTCACTTACACTGTCAAAGTTTCACGTAGACTTTTTTTAAAAAAAATTACGTAATTAGCGCTATGCTATCTAGTTCATGCCTTTGCTTAGGAATGATCAATAGTATATATACATCTGGAGTGCTGTGTCCAGTTCTAGGCTCCCTGGTACAAGAGAGATAGAGCTTAATTGGCTGTTGAAGGTTTTCCTGTAGTCTGGAATATCTAAGAACCCTCACACATCTAGCAGGTAGAAAGGATTTTGTGAAGATTTGCCCTGGGTTTTTAAAGATACAGGAGTCTGAGTGGTTAAAGTGAAATACTTTCTCATGCTGGAAAAGGACTCAAGATGCCTTTTTAGCACCACGTATTTCTCAGGTTGCTTCTCATGCACAACAGTCAGTTTTAGAGAGGAGAGTCCAGAGAAATGCATCAAAACAAAATATAGGTAAAACCTGATCTTCGAAAAAAGGTTGACAGACTTGGATTTGTTTTGTTTGAAAGAGAATAATGGTCAATTGTTTTCCATGCCTGGTGGCTACTTTAGAAGAAAAAACAGCTTAAAGTTGTAGCAAGGCAATTTTAATAGGAGGAAATCTCGGCTACATACCAGTTAAATACTGAATAGCAGAAAGGCTTTTTAAACATTGGATAGATAAAGGTTTGGCAGGAGTGCCATAGATATTTAAGTAGCATCAAAGAGCGGGAGATGATGGACTATGTGACTTCTTGAGGTCCATTCTTAATTTCTATGAATTCTGTCTGTAGATACGCATCCTTATTTACATGAATATATCGAGAGTGACTTTCTTCTTTTGGTGGGTAGAAACCCCACAGTTTCCGCTGAATTTATTTCAGTTTATCTAATTGGGTATCTGAGCATAGGAAGTGTCAGATTATATAATGGAGCTTTATTGAGAGAAATTAAGAGACTGCCAGAAATGCATTAACCCTTTAAAGTGTAGCCTTCTCAGAATGCTTTGTCTTGAACATCCCTAGAGCCATCCACATCTTCAGCGTGCTTTTCGAATGAAAGTAAATAAAATACTTGGAGGCCTACCAAATCTGTTTTCATAGAATACCAGCTAGCTAATTTTTCTGTGGAAAATGTGTAAAGTTAAGGTATAAAGCATATCAATAATCAGTGTAGACATACAAGACCGTAAACATGTAACTTTATTCTCTTCAGTGGTATGCAGGACCAGAGAAATATTTCAAGACTCTTTTCTTAGACTGTCCACTACGTATAGTGGAAGTGGCTGATGTTTCAGTCATCATTCTAAGTATGCGTATAATTAACAGATTTAGTTTCTATCAAAGTGCATATACATTCTCTGTGGAATTTAAATGGTTCTGTTTGAATGAATCACAGAATCACAGAATAGTAAGGGTTGGAAGGGACCTCTGTGGGTCATCTAGTCCCATGAATATTGGAAACATTTTGCATCGTCCTGTGGTAATTATGAAGTGCTAATACGTGTGTAATAATAAAAGACTTTCTGCTAATATATTATAACTTTGCTAATAACTTTACTGTCAGTTACGACATAATCACTTGTATGCAAAATCCTTTTGGGAGGTTCTTGAATGTAAACAGTTTTCTTTAAATAAGAGAGAAATTACAGTTACTAGCCATAATATGCTGGGATTGTTAAATTGTAACAGTTTTGAATTTGCATTCATAATGTAGGCATGTTGTTATGGACAGAGCAAAGTCAAGCCCATTTAAACTCTGCCCTGAAAACCCCTTTTCTTGACTTGTTTCAACAACAGGCTTATGTATTCCAAAGCTGATTAACTAGTAGCAGGTTTAGATACTACAAAATGTTTTTATTGTGCAAGAAAATTGATATACCAAAGATATATCAAAAAGCCAAAGGCTTGAAAACGTCTTTATTTTGCTTTGTCTGCCGTAATATTCTCCCTTCTCTCTTTTCCTTTTTATCTTTTGTTTTTGAGTTTCCAGTTTATGATTTTTAAGATTAAATTTTAGTAAGCGTAAGTGTTGTCTTCACTGTATTTACTGGGAGTTTCAGGTATCTGTTGTGGACTTTCTCAGCCTTTAAATCAAGGAGTAAGGGCTCATCAACAGCTAAACAGTGGCTTGCAGCTTTGATCGAATATTTGAATTGATAGATTTGGTCATAAAATACTATTCAGTAGCCTTTTAAACAATCTGAATGAATGTTCTTTTTCTCAGAATCAAATTTAACTCCTCTGCTATCTGAAATATTACTTTACCACCTTTCTATACTGTTATCTCTGAAAAAATGAAATAGAAAAAATGGAGTTTGCGAATTAAAAAAGAAAGCGTAGTGTATCTACAGGACTTGCATGTTCTGTATCCATCACAACAATTTGTACACTGAAAAAAAATCCTTTTTCTCTAGGAATATCACTTTTAAAGATGACTAATTTCTAGGATGGCCCATCTAAAGAGATGAAAAATTTTGCAGTCTCTAAATATTGATCCTTTGTGTACTAATGTATGTGCTTTGTCTGCTACGTTGTCAGGAAGACTTGAATGATTGTATTTAGTATTAGATCATTGTGTACAAAGAAGAGACTTCAGCTTCTTAGTCATCAGGAATTACATAAATTCAATCTATGCTTAGTGTGGAGTGTACCACATAAAAATTCAGAGTTGATATACTCTGTTGGGCTCTACTGTACTGCTTCATAAATCGATTTTTTTGTGTGTGTGTTGTAATGCTGTTCCCTATAATAGTCTTTTTGTTTGCTTTATATGAATTGAACATGTTTCCACAAGTAAAATTGCCCAAGCAAGTATTTTTGTAGCTCATACAATGGCGTTACGAACTTTGGTCCTGATGTAGAAGTGTATTTTTTAAGGTATGAAGCTACTTGAAATATCCATGAGCTTTTGTTCCTGTTAATAACAGTTGGAGTGATGAATCCATTTTAAAGCTAGACTGAGGCAACCAGATTTGTTTTAAACTCTGTAATGTGCCTTTTAGAAATTTGGGACTCAGTGAGCTAAAAGATTCAGTGTTTCATTACTTAAGTCCTGAGCCATGCAGATTGCATCCATGATTTTGGGTCTAAAAGCTTTATGCTAGAGGCACATTTAAAAGGCAACTGTAGCAGACTAGAGAATTCTAACTTCATATAAAATAGTGTGATAGTTTATGCTGTTATTCACTCACAGTGTCAACTGTCATTAATCTTTATGTCAGTTTTAGAGGTTTAAGAAAAGCTGAACACCCAATTACAAAGTACTTACAAGGTACTTAGTGCAGCTTTTTAAGGAAGGGTGATGGTGGGTGGGTGAGTGAGTGAAAGGGATGCTTGTGCACATCCTTTCAGTAGTGATAAATTATATGCAAGTACAAAATGAGCATTTAAATGATAATTCTTTTACTATTTCAAGTCTTAGTGCATAAAAATATTAATAATTTGAGAGGTAAAAAAAATCCAGAATACAAATCTTCTATATGTCTAGTATTCTCGATTTCTTGTATCATATAGGCCCTTTTATTAAAGTTGATCTGTAAAATGCAAAACACTTTACCTGTACCTGAAATGGATGAAATGCAGAAACCTAAAATACATCAGGACAGTGTTAGAGACTGATAAACTCTATGTCTGAGGAAAGTGTTCAAACATCATCACAAAATCAAAATGAAAATGCATATAAAAAGAGCTTAGGTCAGGTTTAAAATGTAATATTCTTTGGCTAAGATCCCACTCCTTCATGCTTTGATTTAATCTGTGAGGGCAAAAGGGCAAAGGTTTGCATGATTGCTAGGGAGGGTACAAGATGCATGACAGAGCAATTTGCTGAGTTTCTCTAGATAAGTGTAGACAAAGCTTACATGTCTTTGCTCTTTGACTCTCTGACAGTAGCCTTTAACATAGTCCTTATTGTTCGCTTTTGGGGTCACTGAAAGGCATTTATAAGGTATTTATGATGCAGAAAGTACGTGAAACTTTTTTCTAATTTGTCTTAATTGCTTGTCTCACTAAATGGTTAATTAACATTTGTGTGTGCTCAGCAGTTTAGAAAAAAGGTGTTTGTTCATATATGAAATCTCTGTAATTACCAAAAGTCATTAGAGGTGTTAGTGGACCATCAGCATTAGACCACCTAAACCGCTTTGTTCTCACTTCTCCTACTTTAAAAAGTGCTAGATGATTATTTTATCATTTGTAACACTTTACTGAAGTTGTACCCGATCCTTTTTCTCCTTGGGGAAATATATCGTCTTTCGAGATTGTATTTCTTGATTTCTCTTGGTGATGGCATATGTGTTAACCCTTTGTCGTGCTGTTAAAATCCTGTGCACTCAAATTAGCCTTTAAATTACAAAACAGCGTATGTCTCTTCAAGTCAATATCACTTTGGTAGTAAATAAAGGACAGTACGTGAGCATAGATGCATGTCTAAAAATTTTCATATTTGGTCAGAACACATTATTTCTAAGTCATGAGAATTCCAAACACAGTTGTCTTTTACTGTTTTGTGCATTACTACTAATATGCATAACTTCTCAAGAAAACGGAAAACTTCTGGCCTTTCAGGTTTGTAGATTGAGGCATTGATCCTGCAATTGAATATTCCCAGAGGGACTTTCCAACCAGATACAATGGTCTTTTTCTGCAATATGCCATATCTTTGGAATCAAAGTCCATACAAAATATCTTCTAAGTTTAAAAAGTTGAATGCCTTTGTACAATCTGCAGAAATAGGTTAGAGGCTTCTTGTGTCTTGCTTCATTTAATTCAACTTTATTCTGTTATTACAGACAGAGAGGAAATGTCTTGCAAGCCTAAGTTTACCATTAGCAGAACTAATGCAATGTTTTTCATACCTCTTGTGTATGATAGTAATGGTTCGTAAGTCATTCATAGTAGCAACAAATGCCTTAGATTAAGGTTAATTTTCTTAAAGAATGGCAAGACTGCTGTTAGCCACGAAAGCAGAGAGGAAAAGACTTTACAATGTGTTTGGGCAGTTACCTGAAAGCAGTCTGCTTTGATCTATGTGCAGATTCATTATTGTTGTGTTTTTGATCAAAAGAGGAAAATGACTGAAGAGACTATAATAGGTCATTTTACGGTCCAGGTTTGTGCCTTCATATTCAGTAATGAGTGCTAGGTATTTAAAGGAAATGATTAAATGCATCATGATGCTCTAGATATGATTAGTGATTGCCAACAGCTAATGTAGTCATGTATACAGGACATCAGTTTATCAATACTTTGGGAAAAAAGCATCATTTGTTGATCATACTTCATAATTGTCTTAGAAGCATCCTCTTTGTTTTTTCCCCTTCTTTTAATATCTGCTTATTAGTGTTTCAGTTCCTTTGTTTGGAGAGAAAAAATCCATTGTTCAGCCCATAATGCTTTGGATTACTGACCTCTGTCTGGGTTGAAGGCCAGACATAGAAGATGACTTTAGCAAAGGTCAGCACTTGAGCAATGGAAACTACGTAATTAGTGAGTGGGCCCAGCTCTGAAGCCTAACATAAGAATCCTGGCATTAATGCTTACGTGTGCCAACCAGCATTTTGAATAATTTGAGCTGAGTAATGCTTCCCTTATCAGTTGCCTAATTTTGGCTTGTATTTTCGGGAGCTATAATTTTACCAGTTTGCCAGACTTGATGATGTCTTCATAGCTCTGAACATGTAAGACAGCAAACAATCATTAAGGAATGCTAACTTGCTGGTTTTGGAAGTAGCAGTTACTAGCCATAATTTTTGTGAGCATGCCATTGAAATTCAGTCCTCTGTTACTTACATGCCTTTCCCAACATCATCATCAACTAACCTGTGTCCGTACAGAAACCCATGCCTCAATGCCCAAGAGGAGGTGGGCGTGCAGAACCTTTCCTGTTGTATCATTTCTCTATTTTGCACTGACTGAATGTATTTCTATTTTCAGAAATGTCCTAGTTTAGCACAGATTGCTCCTTATAAGAAGTGCAAAGAACTTATTTCAAAGTTGTTTGCAGAAATCACAGGGACAATGTTTAAGTTTAGATCCTTGAAATAAATGGAAATTGAGTAAAACTTTTTTTTTGCCTTCTAGTATTTTGTGTTGCATTTTAGGATAAATCAATATCCAAGATTTTAACTAGCTTTATTGTTTGTTGTGTCTTTACTATTCTTCTGTTATTTTGACATGTCTTCCTCTGTTGATGCTTATGTTGACATTTGTTCTGATTAGTTTAAATGAAGGTCTTAACCCTGGCACTATGCTTTCAGATGGCGTTGCTTATGAAAGAATAGGAATGGCAATTGTATTTAACTACGCAATGCATTTAGGTAGTTTGTATTTAATGTCTGTAAAAATCTATTTCTTTACTGAGGTAAATGAACCGTGTACATTATGTGAGAAATCCATGTTCCTACATTCAGTTGCTCAGTGAAAAATTATCTCTTTAGGTAGCGCTTGTGCTGTGCTGAGAAGTATAAAGCTTTAAACTGTCAGTGCGTTCTGACATTGTACAAGGGCTAGGAAGATTGCTCTGTTGCTTTTGTTTGTGTGTATCCAATGATATGATTTCAGGGTGGGTTTTTTTTATTATTTTTAATGAACAATAAATGATACTGAGATGTTTGGTTTTATTCTTTCTGGGACCAGCTTGGTAAGTTATTGGATTCCTGTGACTGTTACTAGTATGGCATGAGATGAGAGCATTCAACGCGTTGTTAATCTGATGCTTTTCCTATTCACTGTATCCATTTTCATTTAGAAAGTTATTTTCATGTCTTTTTCTTGAGAAAGAAATTCTTTCATAGAAATTCTGTGCCCTGATTCCTTGCTGAGCAATGAAAGGAGGAAGTCACAGAAGACATTGCCACTGATGAGTTAAACAGTGGATTATCTCTTCAACACTGTGCTTCTACCCGAGGTGTCTCTCATAAGGGAGGCCAGGGGGATAGATTTTATGATTTTTGAAAATATGCTTCCTCCCTACCCCTTGCTGTTCTTAATGTTAGGGAAACTGATATGTTTGTGTTTGATAAGATTGTGGTATGTGGCTTACTTCTAGCTGTACAAATGTTTTTTATTTGAACGGTAATTTCATTTGCAATTAGATCGTAAGTGTGATGGTAAATGAGGATCGTTTTAAAATGACGACAGTGGAATCAAATGATGACACGGAAGTCTCATCTTTCATTAGAGAAGTTACTGCTTCTCATGCCAGAGAAAATGGCTTTCTCAAAGTGGGCTGTAAAAGGGAACCTTATTCTACCACTGCATATGAATACATCTATAGCATGGTCCTTCTCTGCGTGGGCTTTACCAATTTCCAGCAAATCCTGAAAATATGTATCCTGAAGAGATAAATATAAAAGTTTTCTTACTCTTTTGAAAAACAAAAATACCTAAACTAATTCAAAATCCCCTGAATGCTTGGACTGTAAATAATGTGAGTTGAAAGTCCTCTTCAGAGCTGGCTGCTTTAATTTTGACTGCTTCAGCTTTGTCTTTAATTCAGGGAAATCAAAGAGCCTGCACAGAGATTTTGTCTTAGATGACTCCTAGCTGACTGGGAATCTCCTCCTAGGTCAGTGACTTATCAGCTTTCCTGGAATACCACACTTGAACCTCTTCCTGCATTCTGCCGTTCCTGATTTTCATAGAATCATAGAATGCTTAGGGTTAGAAGGGACCTTTTGAGGTCATCTAGCCCAACCCCTCTGCAGTGAGCAGGGACATCTTTAAGTAGACCATGTTGTGCAGAGCCCTGTCCAACCTGGCCATGAATGTTTCCAGGGATGGGGCCTCCACTACCTCTCTGGGCAACCCCTTCCAGTGTTTCACCACCCTCATGGTAAAAATTTTCTTCCTATATCCAGTCTAAATCTACCCTCCCTTAGTTTAAAACCATTACTCCTTGTCCCATTACAACAGGCCTTGCCAAAAAGATTGTCCCCATCTTTCCTATAGGCCCCCTCCAGGTACTGGAAGGCTGCTGCAAGGTCTCCCCACAGCCTTCTCTTCTGCAGGCTGAACAGCCCCAACTCTCTCAGTCTTTCCTCGTAGGAGAGTTACTCCAGCACTCGGATCATCTTTGTGGCCTTCCTCTGGACCCCCTCCAACAGCTCCATGTCCTTCTTGTGCTGGGGGCTCAGAGCTGGACGCAGGACTCCGGGTGATGTCTCAGCAGAGCAGAGTAGAGGGGCAGAATCACCTCCCTCGACCTGCTGGCCATGCTGCTTTTGATGCAGCTGCGAGATAACGGTTGGCCTTCTGGGCTGCAAGCGCACATTGTTGGCTCATGTCCAGTTTTTCCTCCACCAGTACCCCCAAGTCCTTCTCTGCAGGGCTGCTCTCAATCTCTTAATCCTCCAGACCTGTCTGTCTTTCCGTCATTTGTGGCCAATTGTTGGAGGACTTCTACCTGCAAAGCTAACATTAATCTTGACTATAACTGTTTTGAGTGGAACGTAGATCTGACCCAACTTTACTTAATTCCTACTTGTTCCTGTATTTAAAGCCTTTTTTGTTGTTGTTGACTGAAGTATATACAGGGTAGGGGATTTCTCTCTCCCACTTTTTCCAAGATACTAGTTTTCTTCTGTAGGTTTTGTGAGATATGCTTCAGGAAGACGTATTTGTTCCTATACAACCTGCTTCATTGACCAGAGAATTTCTGTCACAGGAAAATGGAGAGTATGTATCTGTTGGGGGCGCACTGTGCGTTCAGTATAAACCAAACATTTTCTAGGTGCTTGATGGTTGGCAAATGTGTTTATTTGCCTGTCGTTTGAAGAAAGGTTTGAAAAGAATAATAAAGCCAAAGTTGGTTTGTATTTTCTAAGTGAAAATACTAATTTTGATAAAAGCAGATCCTTCGTTTACATAATCTACAGAAATTATGTGTAAACTATGTGGATTAAATCAGGAAAAGCCAAGGATGATTTCTGCAGTCTTACATACCTGCAAGCTGACATGAGTTGACTGAGTTGGCATTCAGCCAGACAAAGCTGTAAGCATTTTTGTGGGGGTAAAACCTGGCATTGCAAAGCATCCAAATTAAACATAAACTTAGCTAATGTAAGGAACCCTCTGTTTAGTTTAAATGTATGTTCCAGTTTATGTGCTTGTTGATATTACGTCTTTTTTCTGACTTGCGTTGGGGTTTTTTTTCAGCTGAAGATGAAAAAAATTAGCTAGACTTGGTTTCAACAGTTGTTAGTATCAGACTTTTTTTTTGTTTTGTGGACAGAGCGAGAAGAAAGAAGGATAAGGAGGCTGGAGGAGAAATTGTATTCTTGAGAGTAACACATGATAACTCATTAATCTTTTTGGTTATATCACTTTGCAGCTGTAGGTTTTGACAGTCTGGTATTGACTTATTTTATCGTTATGAGCTGAATAGAAGCCTCCCTGTTTTCTTGTAAGTAAATCTGAGAGTTCCTAAAGAAAATAAAAATCTATGTACCAAAAAACATTTATAACAATTCAAGTTTTGACAGTGAAGGATATCTGTCTCCAGTAGAACAATTGCTGTTGTCTGATTTGGTTTGGTTGATCATTGATTTGCCCCACAGAAAACAATGACAAATTATGTAAACTAAGCTGAAAGCTCGAATTTATTACACCTAACATTTACTTTGCATTTTGTAATCCATTGTGCATTATTTTATACTTTTGTAGCAATAATTGAACTTGAAAAATGAATGTACCAAACCTGCTAGTAGTACTCTTTAGGTTACCCAGTAAGTCAGACTTCTCTCTAGAACAATAGCATGGCATTTTTCAGATGACTAAAGCCAATCTAGAGTTAAGGCTTGAACTGAATATTGTGCCATTTTCGAGTAGTGTGCACTCAAAATATTGCTTGAAAATGTGGAAAAAGTGATGTGATGAAAGTAAAAGAAACAAAACACACTCATATAATTAGTATCCTCAAGGAAAGTAACCAAAGTTATGTAAGATTATTAAAATGGCTTGTGATAAGTGCAGCTTTCAAACTAGTTGGTTGTGGATGCACCATTTTGATTTCTTGTAATGGCTATATTCTGGAAATCTCATTTGAGAGGTCAGACTGAGTCCCAGTAGCTTATCGGGTTCAGACAGATAAAAGCCATATTACAAAACAGAAAATAATGCAGGGAAGAGAGAGGAGAAGGACAGAAAAATACATCTGGAAAAGTCAGAGATATTCTCACAAATACTGGTGGCCAGTTTTCTACTGATTTGTATATTTTCTATTTAAAGAGTGTTTGATTTATTGTGTTGTGAACTAATACCAATTTTATAATAATCTATTCTAAAGATTAATTATTGAAGCCCATTATTAAGGGCGGTATATTCTTAACATTATTGTTAATCTACGAAGGTCATAAATATATCCGAACAAGGGCAAGACCACTATTTAGAAAGCAGATGTGAGAGCAGAAACCTTTGGATGTCTTCCAAGTGTTTTTGCTGGGCTGTGGACCAGCTCTACATCTAACATTAAGAAGTGGTTTTCTGGGATCCGTTCAGAGTAGAGTGGCCACTAGACTAGAGCCTGCCACAGACAAACTGCAAGTCTCACAGCCCTTGCTCTGACCCAAGCGATTTGCTCTCCTTGCTCTGATTTGTGCACAAATGGCCTATTTTTTTTTAAATTTATTTCCCCCCTTATCATCTGTGAAATATGCCATACCCAAATGCTGTTTAAAAAACTCATGCGGCAAGACCTGGTGACTGTCATTTTCAGCAAATGTTTTGAACAATGCTAAAGCAATTTGGAAAAACATTTTAGCATACAGTTTAATTTGCAATATTAATATTTTCTCTTATATGAAACAAAGGCTTGTTTGATAGAATAAAAGATTTTATCTCCAGATTGTCCACATTTCTCTAAAGCGGAAATTGTAGTCAGTGATACAAGGTACAAGGACGTCGTTGCTATGCTTCTCAGCTGTGAGTTAGAATGAAAAATATTTTCATGTGTTCTGTTTATTTTAACTTGATTCCTATCTATGAGTTTGTTCATGCACTTTTAAACCATTTCCTTCCTGTTATCAGTAGATGCTTCCTAATTAAAAGCTTCTAAAATGTAACATAAATTAAGTATAGAGGAAGGAGTCAAGAGTAAACAAATGTTTATAACTAGCTTGCTGTCAGTCTAGGGTGTAGCTGGTTTCGATGGATAGATGAATAAAGCTTAAAAAACAACCAAGCTGTAGAAGCTGAGAAAAAAATTTGGAGAAAACTGGAATACTACCTGAGGCAAAAAGCCTTGTATGATACAGGAATTAGAAATATGAACTGGATCATTAATGATGTATCACCTGCCTTTCTGTCTTAAGGGTATTAGGATGACTGAGTCTAGATATATCAAAATATTCTTTGAATTCTTTCTGTAGTTTAAGTGGTATAAAGTGGCAGCCTTTTTACTTAAAATGGTAACTAGATTTTTTTGGTTTTGTTATCAAGATGAAGACTTTGCTGTGTAGTGAGTTGCTGCTTCTGACCTAGCTGCTCTTCTGCTCTATAGCACTGAAAGTATGCTGAAGGAAACATAATAAAATAGATCTCAGCGACAGTAATTCTGAAGCTATTCACACAAATTATTGCTGTTGTAGATAGTGCTGTGGCAGGCTAGAATTGCATTTGGGTGTCTTTTAAGTTTCTCCCCTCTTCTCTGCAGCTGGGCACAACATCAGCTCAAGACCCCAGGGGCCATGTTAATTACAGCATCACTTTGCAAATTTATTTCTGCCTTTTTTTTTGGTAGCTTTAATGTCAGAGTTGTATTTTAATTTCTTCATTTCAGATAGTTGTGATTCTGCCAAAAGTAGTTATGTTAGAATTTCTTATGGTCAGCTAGATGATGATTTGGCATATTTATTTTTGCTGATCTTTTTCTTAACAAATATATGAAATGGTTTAGCTAGTAGTCCTTGAAGAATAAATCTGTCTTGTCGGACAGTGGAAAATACAAACTTCTTTGCACTATGTGCCAAAGAGAATAACTAGTAATAGAGAAGTACCTAGCAATGATACAAAAAAAAAGTGCTTACTACTTTTTATGGGAAAATTAGATTTTAATTTGTTTAATGTCTTCATCTGATACATTCAAGACATTTACTGTTGGTAATGATAGGGAAAATCAAGATCAGCTGAACCATCTAGCAGAAACTGAGCTCAGATCACTAATATTTAGCTCTTCATATTATTCGAATGAGTAGCATCAGCATTTCTCTCTATATTTCAGGGCTTTTTTCATTTCAGTATTTCAGAAGTTTGGGTGGGGTGGGAGCTTGACAAATGCTCATAGCTGTTTATTAAATAATACCTCTACTCTCAGCCATGACGTGACATTAATGATACTAATATATAGCAGTGCTGAAGGAATTTTCTTCATCATATCTCAAAGGACTGTGCACAGACAGATTGGAAATGCTAGTCCCAGTGTACAGGTGAGAAAAACTAAGCAAAATAATTTTGGTACATTTTTAATGTAGCCTTAAATTCATCAGTTTTCTTATTTCCCATCTGTTCCTTGAGCAGCTGCACGTACAGGGATTTTTCTGTTTCCCCCAGCTGTGGTAGGAGAACAGAGATTGATGGATGGAAAAAAATGTAGCACTCGAGCACACGTATTCACTAACACTGGAGTAGGCTATTGGGTGTGTATGGGTAGTCAACAGGAAGCTGCATGGGACCAGTTAGAGCAGAGATTAACTCAGGAGGAGAAGAGGAAGCAGGACACTTTGCATGCTGCTTTGCTCTGTGTGATGTGGGTTTAGGAAAGAACGTCCCTGAGATGAAACGGGCTCTGAAGAGAGACTGAGTTGGCAGGAGCCTGTATAACCAGTTATATATGAAGCTCTCTGGTGCTGGTTACGTTCCTGGCCTCCCCATTCGCACCATTTTATATTCCAGTCTACCTGATCTGCAGTTGTGTGTTCAACGCTTCCTTTCACCCATCCTCTCTCAAGCACTCTTTTTTAGTCTAAGATGAAAGTTATTGCTGTTTTCCTTTACTCTTTTTCTGTCTGTTTCCTCATTTTCTTTCAGTTTTATTTGGCCTTCTGATTATGCCCTTTCTTATAACATCTTCATTGTTTTACTTTCCTAGTAACTTCCTTGCAAAGCCCCCTTCCAGCTGTAGGGAAGGACCATGCATAGCTTGTTCATTATTTACTGACCACCATGTTTCTGCTGCTTGCATGTCGTATTAGCAAATCCTTGTGTGCTTTGTCAGCTCCCGGGAGCTGGGACTGACTGCTGCTTATCGAACAGTTAGCGAAGGGAGCTATCATTTCAAAAAAGGGTTTGTCCATCAGTATGTGTTTGAATATTCATAACTCTCTGTCTCATGAGCACTTGAAAACTTGAATCCTGTGCAATGCCAAGCTGTTCCTCCAAAGGGTCAAAGCTCTTTCAGCTCTCCCCGACTTGAGGGCACTTGTCCACACCAGATCACTATGACAATTTATTTCAATACATTTAAAGCCAAATCAGTATAGGCTGTTTGAAAAATCTCAACCGTAAAGTTTTAAATATATATTTTTAGTAGTTGGGTTCTCAAAGATGATCTTAATCTCATGTGTATGTACTGAGTCTTTAAAAATGTGTGTGGGTATACCTATAGGTAGTCCTGGCTTGAACTTCTTTGTCTATTCATTACATAAACAGACAATTTTTTAAACACTTCTGGCGCATTCTATGCTATTATTTGAAGAATTAATAATGGAAAAATATTCTAAATATATTATTTTATAAAGCATATAGCAGCTTTAAATTAAGCTTGTTTCAGTATGTAATGTAATAATATTACAATCTTAATATGGGATATAAGTAAAGAACATAGGGGCTGACCTTGATTTTTTAACTGTATCACTTGCATGGATGCATTATTCATTTGCTATGGTCAAAATGAAAACAGAATCTGGAATTGTTTTCATAGCCAAAGGAAAATATGTGAGCAGTAATAAGAAGACTGGCCATGTCAAAATCTGGAATAGTTCTTCAAATTTGCTTTGAAAACTAAGCTTTTAACACCAAGCAACTGGCTCTCTCAAATATCGTGTTTCAAGGAAAATACAGCAAGCAATAAATTGCAGTATCAAATGGCAACTGTAACCAAATCTTGTTCTTCCTTCAGTGGCCTCAGGAAAATTGGTCTAGAGTCTCCTTTAAAGAAAAAGGCTATAATTACTGCTGCAATTGTTTCCTTTGCCTTAGATGTACAAAACATGCTTCCTCCTCCTTTGTCCTTTTTATGGCTATTTTAGCTTCATCTTTCGATGTGTAACTGTTTATGTCTCAGTAAATTCTCTGTAAGGTTTAAAGACTGCAAGTGACTAAAATGTAAGTTGACAGCTTATTGATAAATTGAACATCATCAAAATGTATTAATACTATAAAATACAAATTTCTTGGTTTTTTCTCAATGTACATAAATCAAAATTTTTACCTAACAAATGATCTACTGATTATACTTGTAATGATATTTAAAAGCACATACTAATTAAAAAAAAAATCCTGTGAAATTTGGTTTTACTGGAAATTAATACTCAACATTTTGCAGGACTGAGGGTCTTGGCAGATCTAAGCAAAGCTGTTTCTGTACAGTTGCTGATATTTATAATCTACAATAGAGAAGAGACTGTTTTATGAAAGTTGAGAAAAGATCAGCAGTAACACGTAACAGATGGGTTGTATCAGGAGAACATTTTCCAACAATACTTGATCTTAAGACCTGCTGATACCTTGTGGAAAAGATTTGAAAAGTGGTTCAGAACAGATTAAAGAAAAAGTCTTCTAATGACACAGATATCACAAATGTGTGTGTTGTTTTAATGGACTGATTAAACAGATCTTATTCTCTGATTTAGTTGTTCCACATGTCAAATTATTTGGTTGTGGGTTCTTCTATGGAAGTAGAGGTTTTAACTTCAATGTTACAATCTTAAATAGACTTCTGCTGTATATCGGATTTTTTAAAATGCATGTTCAGAAACTTTTGAGGCAAGTAATTAGATTTAGATATTTAATGTAGTGAGTTTAAACAGGAAGCATACTGTGAAAATATCACTTCATTTGTGCTGAAACTTTCTGGCATTTCAGGATGGTATAGCTCTGTAAGAGAGGAAACCAGGCTTAAACAGTTTGGTACTAGAGATGAAAATGAATTCGAAGGCAGAGAGGCGGAAGTTCATTGTTTGTAAAATATTTATTCTGCTACAGTGCACGAAAGTAATGGATTTTGGGGGGGCGTTAAATCATTCATATTCTCTTTAAAGGAAAAAGTTCTTCTTGCTGTAATACGAATTATTTTAAAAATACATTTGTTGAAATTTACTGTTAGCACAGGACATGTCTAGGTATTTTAGGTACTCCCATGGTTCATATCCCAGACAAATGGAAGCATGTTAGTGCCTCAGATGTGTTAATCTCTTTTGCACCAGGAGCTGAAGGACAGGGCCAATGATGGTCTAAGGTGAAGGGAGTTAAAATTGATTCTGTCATTACTAAACAACAGTCCTACCTACTTATGTGACACCAAAGGGAAAGTGGTTAAAATGTTTCCAGTTATGTTTATTTTTATAAGTAAAGCTGTATACTTCTAAGACGGCTTGATCCTTTGCACACAAACATCTTCTTATAGCTTGTAAATTTATCCACTTATTTCTTCAAAATGTAATATTAATTGCTGGGTGTTTGCCAAGCTTAATAATTTTTCATATTTTTTAGGTAAAATTGATTTCCAGTTCCAAAGAATAAGACTAGAATAATTATTTTCCTTAAATAGCTCTAGAAAGCCTGAATTTTAGAGTACAAATTTGATATTTGGCTGCAGGATGAGGATTTGCCCTCATTCTGATAGTATTTTATTACTTGGACAAGTTTTAAACAATAGTTATGTTTTCAGACTTTTTAACATTTTAAGAAATATCATCAGTGAAGAGTGCATCTGTATGGAACATTGTCTGCTTCGGAGATGAAAGAGACTTTCTAGGCAACTGTGTTTCCATGCAGTTCACAAATGCAAATAATGGTGCTATTTCATTAGTATGAAAATCAGCTGAGGAACGTTATTAAGCAAGCACACAGATAATTCCATGTCAAATGTCATGAATCCAACAGGATATTTTTATAATTTATTTTCATGGCTGGCCTTGAGAAGCATCTGAGCAAAAAGTAAACTGGAAAGTAAACAAGAAGTAACAGAATCACAGAATGTTAGGGGTTGGAAGGGACCTCTGTGGATCATCTAGTCCAACCCTCCTGCCGAAGCAGGGTCACCTACAGCAGGCTGCACAGGACCTTGTCCAGGCGTGTCTTGAATATCTCCAGAGAAGGAGACTCCACAACCTCCCTGGGCAG
>Ga0065711_1034558_pt1 | contig 23566 bp, 13 predicted proteins | sample Hoacrofraction12_FD_59098 | JGI IMG/M metagenome (GOLD analysis project Ga0065711, IMG submission 59098) | Hoatzin crop microbial communities from Cojedes, Venezuela - Epithelial fraction 12 v2 (version 2) | ecosystem: Host-associated > Birds > Digestive system > Esophagus > Crop | place...
CCCTTTGTTTGCTGTTCTGTTAAACTGCCCTTATCCCGACCCGCCAGTTTCTGCCTGTTTCTTTCCATTCTCCTCCGCACCCCGGCGGGGAGAGGGGCGGCCGCGTGGCGCTTTTGTTGCCGGCTGCAGCCGAAACCAGAACAATAGACAAAATGAACATAACTCCTCTGGTCCTTCTGTATAGATCTTATTCTTTAGATTGCAGTTCATTCTTCTTGCACACCCCTGGACTCTTTATCAGAGCTAAAATAAAAGACAACCACTAAACAATATCAATTCAAGACTTTGCTGTAATCACAGAATCTAAAATGAAAGTGTGAGGGTGAATTGTTATTTCTTTCCAGAGATGTAAAATTGTCTATTCTTTCATTTTTTCAATGAAATGTTTTACCTCTGCTAACCTGAGACAATTGCTGAGGTGCTTTGAAGCCAGTACCAGCTTAAGCTCTATTTTGCTTGTAATTGTCATAGATGAAATTGCCTAGATATCTGCCAAACTCTCTGCAAGGAAGGTATGACCTCATTACACCGGGAAGAAAAGAGCACACGCAGTCCCTGAATCTAGTAATAGATATTGATATTTCATTGATACTATTTTATATGGAGGAAATGTATTTATATGTATACTATTTATATGGAGGAAATGCCAAAGCCAAGAAACTTCTTGAACAGACATAAACAACAGGTGTGTTCTTGATATCTCTGCTACTTGCAACAAGGTCAAATACCACAAAATCTTCAGATAATCCAGATTACATATAAAGTCCTGTGCCAAAACACTGTAATAAAAGACTGATCTGTACATGGAGACAATTTGTATCTTTAGTCCCTCTTGGGCAGAAGGAAAAGATCTTTTGTCTCCTTATTTTTCCCCAAACAGAAATGTTTTTGAGATGTTCGTGTATTTTTCAAACTTTCTCATCTTTCAAAATAAAACTTGAAAACAAGAAATGAAACAACATAAAATAAAAAATAATCCTTATTCAAAGGACCTAAATCTTCATTACTTTCTCTTTTTGATTTTATTTTCCCAAGGTGTTTCCCTCCCCAGTTCCCCACTGGCCAATAATGCTGGGTGAAATGATTTTTCAGCAAATACAGTTCACTTCTGGATTAACAGTGTTGCTTACCTTTATATAACAGTACGGAGGGCACCTCCTTATTGAAACATTTGATCATGGCAGAAGTTCCTTGCCACAGCTCACTTTCCAGTTCTCAATGTGCTGAATCTTTCTTTCCTCCTCTTCAGTCTATGTGATTAGTGCCATTATTTGGATATCTTTGGTACCCCTTTCCTCTCCTTCTTTCTACATGTGCTGTCGCGTGAGCTATGATTTGGGTGCTGCCATGAGAAGTTTGTTCTTATCTCTTCATTTTACATTATGACCACTGGTCTTGTCAGACTGCAAAGCAAAGTTTTTCTGCCTCACCAGCAGTTCCAGGGCATAATTTCATCACCTTAAGGGCAGGGACACAAAATGGTCTGCATGAACCAACCTGCAGACAGTACCTTTACATGAGTGCGGTGGATTGCCATAGTGCTGGAGATTATGCTAGCCTACAAAAGAAAATCTTAACCCTCACCACTGTAAACTACAGACACACTCGTGTTTGATCAGTTGCTCTTTTGACTTCTACAGAGAGGTTTTTCAAGCATGTCCTGATACTACTGCACATTTGCTGAGGAAATTGAGGAAATAACAATAACCTGCATATTTATCTCTGACACAAATAACACAAAGTATATCCCTATGAATCCCTTTTTCCAAATTGCTAAAAAGAATTGGCTTGTTTACTCCATATTTAAATTATTTGCTAAGCCAACACCCACAGGGCATGACAACTGACACCAAGCACTGTATTTTTTATTAGGGTAAGTCTTTTCTGCTGAAATGTAAGCCAATCAGTAAAATAGTAGCTAATTATACTGAATATTGTTATGTAGTTCTTCACTGTCCATACGAAGGATCATTAACAAACATAGAGTTTTATACTTCATAAATTATATATCCTAAGAAGGATATGCTCTGTTTAAACCAGCTTAGATGAGAAGAATTCATGGGACACAAAATTTCTTAGATTTGTTCAAAATGGTGGTACACTCCAACATTTGATAAACATTTGTCAGACTTCCAACCTCTGTCTGCTGCCTTTGTATGTAAATATCCCCAGATTATTTGCAAGTTTGAACATATAAAAGATCACTGATGGCACCAACTTTAATTTTCTTAGCCTTTGAATTAGATTAAGCTATGAGAGCAATGTCCTAAATCCCAAATTTCAGCAAAAAATCGTTTCCCACAAGATTACTTCATGCATGGATCAAAGAAAACTGCAGGCCTGGGCATCCAGAGGGTGGCTCTAACCATTGCTGGGGAGCTGCAAGATGCCCATACCCAGCCAAAGGTCTTCTTGGTGCAACAGACATACCAGAAAAAACAAATTATGTGTTTCTGAAGAATGTCACGGCTTAATCAAAGGAAATTTCACCAATAGGATTGTGCCTTCCAAACACAAAGGCCCTCTAAGTTCTCCTCGGAAAATGCAGTTTGATATCACCTCTGCATGAGGGTTAGGAATGCTAAGTACAGTCCTATTCTAAGACAGTATAAATGATTCCCATTAAAATAAAGACTGAAGAATCAAGAGCTTTAGGGATGAAGAAAACCCAGTGTACAAATTAGCTCCATTCCTCCCTTCTGTCAATTCTCCCTCACCTCAACTCCAGCAGAAGTTTTTCCCAGCAGAGTTACAGATGCATATCAGGACTTTAAAGCATCTTCTTACAACTGTCCTTGACCTTATTGTGCTGGGACTTTTTATATACCTTTTACATAAATTTTTACTCCTTTCCTAAAACAGGCTGCAGGAGGAGTTAGCTGCTGTGTCAATTACACCTCTCTTGTGCTTACTTCCATTCCAGTGGAACAATTGCCTTCAGAAGTTATGATCACAACAGAATTCTCTGATTTGTTTCCCTTAATTCATTTTTACACAGCCTAGAGGAATTCAGTAACTCACTAGATCAACTCCAGACATTCTGGCACTTCTTATTCGGCATCTGATGATGTGATCAGTTCCATCCACTTCATAGCCAAGTAAAACAGAAGTGTGACTTCTGCTCGCCTTCCCTCCGCTTTAGAGACATCCATCTTCTGGGCATGAAGGGAAGTGACTATTAGTACAATGTTGTCTGTGGGTGGCTCTCAGCCTCCTGCACAGCCTGTCTGACCTTTAGTGGCATCTAGTGGCAAACGAGTTTGTAGGGAAAATCTTCACAACTAAATGGCAATTAAACCAGCAAAACCTGACATCTTCTTCATATGTGAAAATGGGAAGAATGGAGCTTGCAATATATCAGGACAGGTTGCTGACTACCAGCATGCCTTACTGGCCTAAACCAGTCTCCAGGCTTTATTAGGCCATGTGACCAAATTATTTTCAGTGCTAACTTACAGAGCTTCTGATGAGACTCTCTAATTGTGATTTGGAACAAAGACTGCAGGTAGTTAAGAACTTAGCAGTAGACACCTTTTGCAAATCAAAGTGTTATTTCTGCTACTTTGTTGCTTATTATTTCTTTATTCCATAAAGCCCTGTGAGACACTCTGTTCTATCACAATGTGAGTGCCTCTTACTATTACCCTTAGAGTTGTCGCAACAGATTTTGATGTTGCCTTGGCAGAGGAACTGAGCCTCTCTTCCTAAATGAGATTCACTAGTATTTTGGTTTTATCAGATGTCACATTACTTTCTTCTCCTGTCTAGTATTAAAATATATACAAGGCAGTATGCTGAATAATGGCAACCCACAGTTCAGAGTCAAAAGATGTTTGTCTCATGCTTATATTTTTCCATATTCAGGCACCATATTAATAAAAGTTGATAGAGACCTCTAGCTCTGCCTGAATATCAGTCTTCAATTTTTAAACTGACATTAGTTTTACGCAACAGTCAGCTGTACTCAAGCAGAAGCAATTTAATAAGCACTGTAGATGAAGTAGTCTGCCCAAATGATTTTTTAAAACTAATTCCAAATGTTAAAAATTCAAGCCAAAATACATAGATGAAAAATTTTCACTGGACGTATCTTCCCAAGTGCAAATGTCACACTTGAATTGATATATGCATATCTGTTGTTATTCTGTAGCTCTACAGGGGGTGAGGAGATGGCTGTGAGTAGAGCATTTACAATCCATGAAATCTTCCAAAGAATTTACATTATGTATTAGTATTTACATTAGTATTTACATTGTTTACCTCCTTATATTCATGTAACAAGAAAGAAGGTCTGATGCAGAGATTAGTATTTCTCATCATTTGGGATGACTGAGAAGGTACTGTCTGATGATACTTTTCAGTGAAATGTTTTCAACTAAATTCCTTCCTTTACTGAGATATTGTCAAATTAGACCAACTTTGCATGTAAGCCTGGTAGGAAATGCAGGAGGAGATATTTTGTCTGTTTTATGGCTGCAAAATACTACGTAGTCAAATCTCTTAGCACAACCAAGGTGACAAAAATGTCATTCTGGGAGTTGTTGATAAAGTCCTTCCTTCTGTATTCTAGAAATGCCTCCTTTTTGCTGGGACCTGCCACTTCTTAAAGGTGCTATAAAACAGCACGGCATTATCTCTTAGGTCAGCTTTTCAGAAGAAGAAATTAGTGTTATTTTAGGACACAGAACATGTCAGTGAGTCACAATTCACTATTTAAGAAACAAACAAGATAACTTTCCTCAGCAGATTAGTGAATGAAATACATTAATACAGCAAGTCCTTCTTATTTCCTTTGGTGAGGGATATACTCACATTCTGGCAGCCAGCAAAGCTTGGGAGGCCAGAAAATGTATTTGGGCCAGTTGAGTGTGTTTGTCTGCCAAATTAAATAATAGACCAGAGACACTGGAACAGGACTAGAGGATGTAGAAGATAAGTGAAAACAGTGCCAGCTGAGAGGTCTAATGGTCTTACTGGAAAGTGGCTTGAACAGCTTGCAGCTGAGATGAGACAAAAAGTCCATGTGGATAGAGAAGCCCATCTGTCTCTGAATGCGTTTTTCCACTTAGTGTTTAGGAAAGATGAAGAAACGATTAGAGTTCCTTGATTTGCATAGTGAAATGAAAATGGGAAAAGATGGTTATGTTCTTCTGACACTTCACCATGGCTTCATATAAGCTATTGCTTTGTTCAAGAGAAAAAATTCTGCTTGAAGAAACATTAAAGCATGTGCCTAGCTTCAAGCAGCTCCCTATTAACAAAACTGATTGAATAGTCAGAAAATTATCTACAACACATAGCTGATTCTAACAGTGAAGAAACTCTATCTACTTGAAACTGGTTGGACATATAAAAGAAGTGCTTTCTATGGTTCGAGACATATTGACTGTATACTTGGGAAGTCCCAGAAAAATTCTCCTCCAGAGGAGGTGAGTTTAGAGGATGAAAACCATACCAAATTTACCCAGCGTCCTGGAAGCATGAGACTGCCTAAGCCAGAAGGTAGGTAGTCTCTAGTCATCTTCTGGCATACAATAAGCTGACGGCTGACAGCTGACAGCTGATTGGAGTTGACTATTTTCAGTGTGATGGTGGCCTTTAGAGAAGTAATAGCTTCTAGTTAAAAGAGGACTGGTTGAACAATTCCAGTATGATTCAAGAAATCAGTAAACAGTTGGCAGATTTAGGAATGCTGCTTAAATTGAGATGGATTTTGTTCTTAAAAGCTTATATTTTTCAAGCATAGTTCCCCAGCAATCTAAGTGTATTGTATGCTTCTCTCCCTCCAAATCCAAGAATACACAAGGTTGAAGGACAGGTACTAACAAAGCTGAAACAATTTTTTAAATCTTATAGAGTATCACCATTGTGAGCCATGTTTGTCTAAAATATGTGACAATACAATGCATTTGCCAAAATTCTTAAAATCTGAAAGTTATGTTGATATTCAACATTAAAGTAAAATATCCACATAGTACAGATCAGGGTTTTTTTAATATAATGTTCAGGTCTAGACACAGTGGACTAAAAAATTGTTGTTAAGGCAAATATAAAACTCATGGCAACATTTACACTAAAATATTTTCATGGAATCACAGAATTGTTTGAGTAGGAGGTGACCTTAGATAGCATCTAATTCCAAACCCCCAGCCATGGGCAGGGACATGAGGGGAGATATTTGGAACACAGGTATAGGGAGAAGTTCTAGGCACTGGTAGAAAATGGAATATGCTTCAGCGAGAACAGCAGACAAAGAAGGAGCAATCTAATGATTATTGCTGTCCTTATAGGGTCTACTGTGCTAACCCTGAGCCACAAATAGGAAAAAAAGACCAAACATTTTTTCAAAGTAATTCCTCCTCTAAAGAATTTATCTACCTAATGAGAGAAAAAATACAAGGATGAAATAAATAGGCAGGGGGAAAGAAGGCAGAACCATATAACAAGTAGTGAATATTCTTGCTTATTTTTAACTGATAGCAGCAGCAGGAGGGAGAGAAAGATATGCCTTTGGGATAGTGAAGAGCATTTAAGAGAAAGGGAGGACATAAGAGATCAGTATGGACAGTAGCGTAGGTAAGGGTGAGTATAAGCAGCTTGAATGTGATGTCAAAGGATAAGTGGAGCTGATCAAAGGATTCAACGAGGAAATGACGCAGTACTGCATGCAAAAGATCAGTTAAGATGGAGACTTTACAAAAAGCAGCCACAGAGAGGATAAAATTATTAACAGAATCAAAACAACACAGATAGGCAGACAAGATATTTTTAGTTTTTCAAAACTCAATTTGATAGCCTCTACAGGCTGTACTTTGTGTGCTGAGCACTCTTACTGTGGACAGCCAAGAACATTATGAAACTGTTGCTTCAACTCACTTGCAGAGAAATAAGCCCTAATCAACCATTTATTTGTTGAGACTTGTTCCAAGGATGTACTCCATGCACCAGGGTCTCTGATAAAATGCTTAAAACAAATACTATGGTTATTAGCTATTCAGTTGTTAAAGTCTTCAGATAAAGTAAGTCACAACTGCCTAATCACATCAAGGCTATTGTCAAAGCTAGATCAGGTCAGCCTTGACTTTGTCTAGCTGAATCTCAGAAACCCTTAAAGATTTTCAAGAAACCTCCAGGTATGGAGATCCCACAGACTCTGAGACTGACAGTGTTACACTGTCCTCCCAGGACAGGTTTTTCCTAATGTCCAGTTTGAGCCTCAGTTATTCTCCTTCAGAAATGCTTATCAATTCTCACCATTTATAACAAGTTAAAAAATCCCATTATTAAAGACAGTTGCAGTGCCAGAAGACAAGATCCGTGCATTCAGCTACACTTCTCATAGATTCTTTCTACTGTTAGAGAAGCAGCAACAACATCTTAAAGGGGAGAATCACGCAAACATGTCTAACTATTTACACTCTCAATTTTCTAATCAATGTGCGCCTCCATTTTACTGTCACCTGTGTTATGACAAAAATGGCCCACAATTCTTGCAACCGTGCTTTCCCCATGACGCCAAACAGAGCTTTAACCTAACAGCAATGGTGAAAAACTTCTTGTTGCATGCAAAGCAGAGATCTGAGATTACACCTTACCCTGGATTCATGCTATACAGACTGCCCCCGTTATGAATGAGATTCTGGACATTTGAGCCGGGGAACTGAAAGCAGCTGAATATAATGCTTGCCTTATGTGCTGTTGGCCACAGACGTCGGCATTCCTTAGCCATGCAAGTTTCCTCTGTCCTTGGAAGAGTGTTTTTTGAGCGCTATAATGCCAGTAATAGGTGTATGCTTCTGCCGTCACACTCCTTGCTGTTCTTCAACCCCTTCATTCTTCCCTCCTCCCAATTACACAGATTTCCCAGTTTGGGCAAATCTGATATAGGCATGTATATTGGATGCCTGTGTTGCCTCTCGCTTGCAATAGGAGCACATTTGTCAATGACAGTGTTTTGTTCCTCTCTGCTGGTTCAAACAGGAATGCAATTTGCTCCATATATCTGAGCAAGAAATCCGTCAGTATCAGCAACAGCAGGGTAGTTAATAGGCTGTCAGTCGTTTTACATGAGTTTTAGAACTTACAGTTTTAAAATGTTGATCCCTTAATTAGTAGTCTTCATGTTTTTGGTTTTGTCTAATGGAATGAACACTGTAATTCTGTTGCAGAATCATTCATGCAAGTCTGAATAAGCCTTTATATTTCCCTCACGAGTTGGATGACCACAGCATTGGAACTACATTTGCGGTTTTCTAATTTGTATTCTCTTGTCAATGTACATTTTCAAGTATAGAAGTAACTTAAAAAAGAGTAACTCTGCCCTAACATAACCATCTGCAGCAAAAGTAAGCACTTGGCAACACTAACTAGTACATAGAAGTTCTTACTAGATATAAATAATCCAATTTTCTGGCAGAGAAAGTCCTCACAGTGTGCTCTTTAGTTAGAAGAAAGAAAACTTATGTTAGCTGGCACATCTAGCAGCATAATGTAGTTATTATTAAAAAAGTGACCATGAAAAAATGGCACCTTTTTAAAGAGTGTAACAACACTCTGTGTGTATTCTGGGGCAGATTGGCTTACACTGTTTGAAACAAAAACAAACTTTTATTGCGTTCTACTCCTGTTAACACTGCTGAGCCAACACATCTACACAGAGCAGCAAGAGGCCAGAGCCAAATACTGTCTGAAGTGTTTTTGCAGAACCAAGGTGAACTTTAAGTATGTAAGTCATTCATACAGATTAAAAAAATGGGGCTACTGTAGACCTAAATTTCTAACAGAATCCTCTTTCTAACAGAAACCCTGATCATGGGGACTTTGAAGAACACGCCTGGATTGTGAAGACCTCTTGTGGTACTGGCAGCTTTGATGCTTCCCATTCGGCAGCTGAGCAACCAGAATTCTTGGATATGCTCCCCTGTTGTGGGTATGGCTGGGATTTCTGGATGTGCAGCCGTCTGGTCAGAGCTGCTCTGCATTTCTATATGTGCTGAGCCCTCTGCTTCAGGGAAGCTTCAGGTGGATTAGTGACACATGCTGCACAGCAGATGCTTCTAGACCAGTGAATTCGATGTGCTCAGGACTGCTCTCTAGCATGGAGGCCATCAGAGATAAATGTGCCTGATCCCTGCTTTTAACTCTATCCTCATGCATCTCAGAGTGCCGGTACTTCTCTGCAAGAAGATTCAAACCCCAAGCCATGGAAATGTACCCAAGACACCAGCTTTTTGACAAGTCTGGATGTTGGGTGGTGTTCTACACTCAGTTTCTTGAAGCTGGGTTGTTATATTCCAGCAGATGTAAAGAGTATCAGGGGAGTGATACTATAGTTTTGTGTCAAAGATCTTTCTTTCACAGTCAGAAGTCTCCAGTTCTTGATTTCAGGGTTGTGCATGAATTTTGCATTAGGTGGTGCCTACACTAGGAAGAAAGAAACAGGCTCTCTCCGCAGTCTAGGACTGGTCCCTAAATCTTTCCACTACAGCTAAAACCATGGGCTATCGAGCTGATTTTTTCCTCTTTTCAGGGAGATGGTGTAAAGAAAGCTTACAATAATCCTATGCTTGCGCAGAGCATACTACTGTAGGTGTGCTTGGAAACAGTCACTGGGTTAGAGATTGACAGAGTAGGATGGTCCATGTTTAGGTGCTTAGGCGGTCAGCTGTGTAATGGCCACGGTGTTTCTGTTGAAGCCCACAATTGGGTGTTTAATCACTTGGGGACCACTGACACTGAAAACTGAAGTTCCTACAGCCTACAGCCACCCCACAGGCTGAGTGAGAGGAAGGGGAGTTGAAGATGCTTCTTTTGAACACAGATTTCTGATCGTATATGAGTTTAATAGATCTGGGTTTTATCCATATTCTAGTTTAGTTAATTCATGCACAAAATTGTTATCTCCCCAAAACTGGTTGTTCACTTTTGTCATGGAAGGTAGTAATACATGTCCTAGTGTTGGCTGAGATAGAGCTAATTTTCGTCCCAGTAGCTGATGTGTTTTAGATTTAGTAGAAGAATGCTGATAATACTGATGTTTTTAGTTGTTGCTAAGAAATCAAGGACTTTCTTCAGTTTCTCATGTTCAGCTAATGAGCAGGTGTGCAGGAGCTGGGAGGGAGCATAGCCAGGCAGCAAGCCCAAACTGGCCAATGTAAGTATTCCATACCACAGATGCCATGCTCAGTTTATAATGTAGGGTTGGCCAGGCAGCTGGAATTCTTTTTTTTCCTCATTTCTGTGGTTTCAAATCCTCTCTTGGATGGGAGTTCAAACTTTTCTGGGAGTTTGGTTTTTTCCAGGAGTTTCACGAAATTCATGAAATCCATGATTTCTGGGTTCTGTGATCACTGCTCAGGGACTGACTGCGACTCGGTCATCAGGTGGTGAGAAAATTGTATTGTATATAGTTTGTTTTGTAGATTCATTATTATCATTATCGTTATTATTATTAGTAGTAATATTAATATTACCTTTATTGTCTTATTAAACCTTCTTTATCTCAACCCACGAGCTTTCCCTTTTGTCCATTTCTCCTCCTCAGCCTACTGAGAGGTGAGGGGAGAGGTGAGCGAGTGGCTGTCTGGTGCTTAGTTGCTGGCTGCTGGGTTAAAGCATGAAAGCACACAACAGAAAGAGCCTCACTGGAGGTAGGTTTGTCCTTCTGAGCAGCAGTTAGTAAAGCACTATTTTTACTTTAAAATTGCATTTGAACGAAACCATACCTGATCTACAGCTACTGACAGCCATTTGTCTCCAAGACATAGAATTTATAACTCTTCAATACAATAAAAATGCAGTCAAACTTATTGTTTCATTACCCTACATTTTTAAAGTTTTCCACTATATTTGTTGCATGGCAAACTGTATATATAATGGAATTTTCAGTACCTGATATCTTTGAGACTTTTAGTCCTGCCTTAGTAGAAATCTTAAAATCCTGGAATTTCAGTTATTATCAGTCCCAGCCCTGAATTACTTAGGTGCTTAACATTAACAAATAAATACAATGAGAAGTAAGTAAGTTATTTTAATTTGCTACAGAATTATAATGCTTGTGAGCTCTTCTTTGTTCATATCCTATTTCTTCTGCCAATAAACTGTATTCTTAATTCTACTATTTGTATACAAGGTCAAACCAATGCTTAAATAGAGATATTATTGATATGGCAAAACTTGATTTTATTTAACATTGCAACTAAAAAAGTACAGATAAAATTATAAAATTTATATTTTTCTCTAACCAAAAAATGACAAGTTGCTGCTGTAGCAATAATCAGTGGCACCCACGTTCTAGGGGATTTACTGCAAAACGTCTGTGGGGAACTTCTAGGATGTTTCCTAGCATTTTCAAAGGAGCCTTTGCAAAAGATTTTTGGTCATTTAAGTCCTAATACCTGTTCCCAACTTCAAAAAGCTTTGGATTTTTTGTTTTTCTGGAAGAAAACCATTATCCTGTGATTCACTGAAATCGTTGCCAGTGGTAATTTTGGTTATAAAAAATGTATGCTATATGTAATTTATTTTTAAGCACTTTTAAAGGTCTACAGTGCTTACTCAGAGATAATGGCCAATTGTATGAAATCACATTCAAAGCAGCTTTTAAAGGACTGGTATGTAAACCTTAAATGTCACTATTATAAGTTGTATTCTGGAAGGTTATTCTTACTTAGATGGTTAAGAATAAACAACTACTTTAAGATAGCTAGAGTTAGGTATAAGAAATCCTGCCCGTGATGTCTAGGGGATTATCTACTGCCATAGACCAGTACTACAGGCACTGAAAAGTCATATGTGGAAAGATATTCTTGTCCCTCAAATGTGGATTAGTCCTTTAATGTACTGGGGAGAAGACAAGTAAGCAACTCTGTATTTATTTAACTTCAATTTATTTGCCTCAATATGATCAAATTTTAAAACTGTGCCACTTTTCCTTTAAATGGGTGAGAAAGAACATGTAAATGAAAGCTTTAAGCCTGCCAGTTGAGAAAAAACTGCCTGAAGAAGTTTTCTTTCTCTGAAGACTGCTGATCTCACTGAGCCAAAAAGTGATGCTTGTCCCTGATTTAACTGAAACCAGATTTCATCACAGGCTTAAAAATTATGACTCTGAGGCAGGTAACTGTAAATTCAGTTCTCACAGGTGTCCAGCTTCCATTGACAGATGTGGAAATTCACAGAGCTCTGCATTTCTGAAAGTGAACCCTGGGTGATAAACCCATTTAAATCCGGAAAGTTCAGATGGAAAGTTGAGTGTCTGCAATATCTGAAGTAAAAGTTGTTCTTTTTTTCAAACAAGAACTTGCAGACCATTTCTGCCTTGTTTTTTTACGCATGCTGCTTTTTCAGCCACAGGTGAAACTTTTCACTGCAGTGTTTGCGGAGTGTAGAGGAGCTGAGGGAATCAGTTCTAACTGACTGGTAAAGGCTGCAGCTATCAACACACCTGTCTGTCTTCTCAGCTACTTTATATCATTTGTTAGTGCAGATATTATCTTAGCAGGTGCATTAGTGCCTAGCATTGCCGATAACATTTAGGTGAGTACTCAGATGCATTATGAAGAGATGGTATTTTTTACTGATACCATTAAATATCTATAGTTATCATTCCTGATCACTACATTCTCTTTCCTTGTATCTTGGTCTTATCATGCAGCAGTATTTTTAACTATTATTCTGATATGATTTTTTCACTATGATACAAAAACTGCTGGATGAGGTCAGTTAAAAGTCTTCAAATCTTCAAAGATACGGCCTCTCATTTTTTATATTTATGATGTGTTCTATGACTAATATGCGAAATTCTTAGCAAAGTTTTGTTAAAGACCTAATTCTGTCATAATTCTGTCTTCAGAACCCCTACTTCTTGATAACGAGAGTTTTGAAATGTGGATTAATGGCTAGAGCTGACCTCTATCCCTTGACAATGACATACTCCTTATAATAGCAGAGAACAGTCTTTCCTTTCAATAAATGCTTGAATTCAAGATAGTTACTTAAAAAATAAGAGCAGAAAGATATATATATATAGTGTTACCCACACAGGTCTCTAAAGGCATTCCTGAAGTCAAATAAATTGCCAATAAACCCAGACCTGATCTTAAATTAGCTATTGGCATACCCCCCTGAAAGGCGGAGAGCTTTCTGTGAGGTGTTTCTGTGAGTATTTATGTATCTACTGTGTAGTTCAGTAGTCAAAAAGGTAAGACCTGTGGCACTGAGCTTATTGCCAGATGCGCTCGACTTCTAATATGGTGATTTTATTCCCATTAAATCCTACTGGGGAAAACTTACAGGTTTGGATTGACCTTGAATGTAGCATGGGTTACAGGGGGAAATTCAAGAATCTTCCTTTCACCGTGCTTATTACAAAGCAAGGAGAGTCTCTCTGTTCTTATATGTGACCTGAGGGCACTGATGGCTCCAGAGGAGCCAGGACAGAGAAATTAGCACACTGTTCCTTCTCTGTGAAAATGAGTGAATCTGTACCAGACAAAGGGTTTCTACAGCCTTACATCCTTTCTCTGACATCTGTTATCATGGCCAGTTTAGGAAAGAGGATAAGGAAAGGAAAATTCAGAGTGATATTTTCTTTATGGTCCAAGCTGTGCCATGAGTCTTGCAGACAGTGCCTGTTCACCACTGTGTTTAGTTGCCATCAGTCGACCTTTCTTATACACATTTGTTTCGCCTTGTTCAATCCCATTTGTACCAATAGCAAAACATCCAGAGGCAGCGAGTTCCCCAGCTCCTTTACACAGAAATTGAAAAAAAGCACATCCACTCTTTGCTTTTAACTTGATGCCTCATGTTTTCATTTAGTTCCCTCCAGTTCTGGTATTATGAGAAACAATGAAAAATTATTCAACATTTACATTCTTTACCATGTTTCTGTCGTGTGTTTCATTCACTTTGTTTTCTAGGGGAAGTTACATTGAGTTTAGGCTCTGCTTGTGCAGAAAGCAGCCTCTCCATTTTATTTGACCCCTCCTGTTGCCTTTTGTGTCACTTCTTTTCTTATTCTACTGTACCTTTTTTGAGATGGAATGACCAGATGGTCAAGGCATGATAACTCAAAGCAGCTTGCGTCAAGATTTTGTACAGCAATAAAGCAGTTCCCAGTTTAATTTTCTATTCTTTTCCTACTAATTCATAGTATTTAATTTGCCTTTTGATGGAGCACTGAAATGGAGATTTCAAAAACCTGTGACTTACAGATCTCTTCATTCAGTGGAAGAAGTTCATTCAGAATTCATCACTGGTATGTGTAGTTTGGGTTGTATTTACTATATGTATTACGCAAATTACTGACAATGAATTTTATTTTCTATTTTATCACTCTGCCACTCAGTGGCACAACACAATGTTTTTGCAGAACACTATGGTCAATTTTAATTTTAGCCACTGAAGCTTTTTTTTTTTTGTATGCTTTGCATATTTTTCATTTAATTGTTATGCATCTTTTTCAGACTGTTTAATAATATGCTCAGTCCCTAAGATAGCTCCATATGGGACTCCCCCAACAATCCTCTCCTTTTTTTGAGAGTGAGCATTTATTGCTGTAATTTGTTACTTATTTTTCAACTGAGTACTGATCCACAAGACAACTTCCTAGTTTTCCACATAACGGCTTATTTTACGTTGGTAATAGTTTTTGGATATCCAGGATGGTTTAGATGTGAAACCTTCACCATGTGGTTACTGACTGCTTGAAAGAACTTGTACGTCTCTAACTTGGGAGGAGTAAATTTGCTTTTTGGAGTTTAAACCTTCTCAATTATATTATGTTCATTTGTTTGATTTATTACTAATATAATTTCTATAAATAGGCCTGGACTGAAAGCCATATTCACTGGTTGGTGATCCTCTTTATTCCTCTTTGAAGATATTTTGTTGTTGTTGTTAAATCTGTGTTATCTTTGTTCCCTTCCCTCTGACAGTAGATGGCATAACAGTAGATAATGGTAAAAGAAACTGTGAAACATATCATTCAGCAATTTTATGTCTTGGCTGCTTTGGACCCCTTAGGTGAATGTCATGTAATCCTGCTGATTTGTTTTTATACATATTACGAACTGATTCCAAAATTCTTTCATCAATGCCAGTCTTGCAAAGCAGGTGAGGTAAACCCGGTTAACTGATTGAAAATGGTTCCATTTATGACTGTGCTTGTCTCCCGGGGCATATTTGTCTCCCGTCCAAATCCACACAGGATAGTGAACCTCACGTTGTGTGTTGCTGCCTCTCACACCTAAGAGATGCAGTGTAGCCTATGGTAGTGAAAATCAGACTACCTTTTCACATACACCATAAAACCATCATCCACACCATGTGTCTGAAACAAAGGATAAGTAAAAATGGGCAAACCCTATTTCCCATTTTGTTTCAAATTATTAAGAAAGTACACCACTGTGATAAAATACTGTGGAACTACAGTGCAAAAAGTTTAATCTAGTATACATTTGAGAAGGCAGTCTACAAAGGGACTGAAAATATGTGGTCTAAGAATTTTTGCTTTCTTTGTAATACATAGAAGAGGCCAAAAAAATGATACTGAAAAAAAGAGACTTATTCTCTTGTTTCATATTCATAAAACAGATTTAGGGAAGGTGGGGAACAATGAGAAGTGTTTGGCTTTTCTATGATGAAAGATTTAGATTATGTTTCTGCATATGCTTTTTTGCAGAATTTCCAAAAAAAGTCGATTCATCTAAGACAGGCATGTGTGATTTTTCTTTGCATTGATGAAAACAATCTTGTCTGATTATTTCCTCTTACCACCTATGTACATATAAATACTTGGAAAAAAGGGTGTATGAAAATCTCTAATGACATGTCTTTGAGCTTTAATCAGCAGAGATGTGAATGCAGATAAAAAAGTTGTTAATGAACTTTTCCATAAAATTGACATGACGTTACTGATATTTTTATAGTTTAACAATAGCGGAGAATGAAAGCCTTTAGAAGCAAAAAGCAAAAGCTCTTCCACTGTGTCTTTATCATAAAGAAACAAAGGTTATCTGTTAAAGAAAAGAAAATTGGGTTATGTGCTCTTTAAGTATAAATATGTGACAGGTTCAAATAGCCATTTGAAAATAGTCTTCAAACAAATTTCCTGGTACTGTGCTATAACTTCTTTTTCTAGCTTAACAAAGCCTCTCAGTAAGAATTTGTAGAAAATCTGAACAAAGCCACAAGCTATTAACTACTGTTAAAAATAACCACTGTCTTGAGAAAGTTCTTTGCTACTTCAGCTACAGATGGAGCCTGCTGTTCCTCAATGAACAGGAGAAGTAGTGTTGACTTAGAAACAAACCAAAATCACTCTTAATCACAACATTTATCTAGGCCTAGTATCTTTGTTAAGCAAGAGGAGCTGTATTGTTTTCTCTTTGTTTTCCTGTTCATGCTTGACACTTTTTTGTCCTCAGGATTAGGATTATGGCCATGACTGAGAAAATATCCTGGAGGCTTAAGACAACTTTCATGTTTCCCTTGGAGTAACTCCTGTTGCTGGAGACACAAATAATTACAGAGAAACTCTGCTGTTTTGGATGGAAATTTACTATAATTTGAAATGTAAATGAGTAAATACAGTGGCAAGCATAATGTCTGATTGTTGAAACTACATAGTGTCAGGTTCTTCAAGAAGGTAAGCAGCATTCCAGAATATTTCAAAAGCAGGTATATAAAGAGAATGCAGTTATGACCTTTGCTAATGACTTTTGCAGTAGGTCATACTGCATACTGTCTCTTGGCTGCCATAAAATCTTACCAGTGTTTTCGTCTTCAGAATAAGCTCATCATATACAGAGGAAGCATTTCTAAGAAAACAGGAGGTGGTAAAATTATGAATGTATTCACAGAAAACACCAATTTTCCATTGCCGCGTCTGTAAGAAATTGCAGTAGTAAATATATGACTCTAAGATTAATATAACTACATTTATAATCCACTAATCTGAATAGCTGTATCTCTCCAATATCTCTTTAACAGAGCTTTAATAAGACTTTGCACAAGTTAACAACCTTCATTCACGGATCACATTAAAGGGCAGAGATCATGAGCTGAGTAGTTTTCATTCATCAGGTACTGTGATTTTGTACATATTTATTACTGCATAAAGAAACCACTTAAAATAGGTATGAATCACATGGAAATTTTATTACCTCTTACCTTTTCCCTTGTCTCACATTTGTTGCCCTTCAACTTTTCTTGGTCTTTCTTTACCAAACCTTAGATAAATTGGAGCCTCCACCCATTGCCACATCACTACTGAGTCAAGCTGACCGACCAGGAGTGCTTACAGCCAGTGCAAAAGGCATCACAAATGCACTCTCCAGTTGATCCCGGAAGAAGTCATCACTTGGCTAATCTTTTCACTTTCCACTTTTGTTCTCCAAAGAACCCAAGGCACTAGCCTGTAAGCCAGTCTGTGAAATTATCCCCTTCATATAGATAAAGTGGTATAATTGCATCCATCAAAGTCAACAAGCTGTTTTGGTGACTGGTGATTCTTAAAAGTGTACTGATAAGAATGTCTTAGTGTTTCTTGTCATGTTGTTCTGTCATCTACACATGCCTACACTGCAGCTGTGTCTGTTCATCCTGACTTTGTCCCAGACATCCTCATACAGGGATGTTCATAGACTCCTTGTGGCTTCTATTTCTTGATCCTCTGTCAGAGATTTGTCAGGACAAGAATATGTCATGAAGGTTTAAGGCTTTGATTTTTGAAGACATTGTAAGTGAAATCAGCACTTAGCTGTCATTCTTACCTGAAGTGCTGAAGTCACTTATGTCCTCTAAGTGGCATGTGTCAGCCTCACAGATGAGCAGCTCCTGAGCAGATGTACTTTAACCATCCAGCCCACCTTCCACACACAAGGTACACATGCAATGGTCAAGGCCATCCCGAGGAAGTATCCTATCTCAGGGCCAAAAGGAGGACAAAAAATGCTAATCTGAAATCCAGGGTCAGGAGCAATCCCAGGAATGCACTATTTCAGTTGCCTCTCCTTAGGTAACCAGAGGTTCAGAAACATGCTCTACATTCCAGTTAAGGGACTTGCCCTGTTTTCCTCCTTCGCTTGTAATCAGGCAGTCCCAAAATAGATTCACAAGTGCTCTTCTTCTTACCTTATATAAATACTGCTCCTTTGAAGAGGGCAGGAACACACTCTTAGATCCTCATGCATATTGCTGGGTGAATACACTTGAAGGGTAGCAGTTTTATACCGAATTTCTAGGCTGCTCATTGCAGGTAAATGTCTCTGTCAGGTGAACAATCCTGCTACGGCAAGTGAAGAATCTTGATCTGGTAGAAGGCACCTGAGTGGCAATATCATGCTATTCTGTGACAGAAGTGAAAAAAAAGTTGTTCTTGGATGTCTTTCACAAATTGTGTTGTAGGGTACACTGCTTCCTACCTGGATAGAAAATGGAGCGTGTTGCCACTACTCAGATGCGTCCATGCAGGCTGCGCACTCCTGAGGCCACTGGCTTAGCTGGGCTGGTGAAGTGGAGCCTGTAAAATCCTATGCGTGTTAGCCAACTGGCAGAGCAGCACTGCGCAGCGTGGCTTGGGGTGCGGGGACAAGATGCATGGACATGGTGCTTCAGGTTGTAGTGGCAGACGCAGGGATGTTCCCACCAAAGGGCTGAGTTTGAATCCGGTAGAGCACTGGCACTAGTAGAAAGTCCCATGGCACTTCCCAGGTTTATCAGGTGGCATACTCTGTGGCATTCACTCCCCCTGGCTTTCAGGGGAGAGTTGAAGGCACTCTTGCAGGACAGTGTGAATACAGCTACTGATTCTTTTACATTTATTCAGCATACCTGATGATTTCAAACAGTTCTATAACTGTGCATAGCTCAAGCTGATTGTGGCACCCATTAATACTTTATAGTGTAATAACTCATATCCCAGTCGGTGACCTATCTGCCATAGCTTCCAGTAGATCTTAATGTGTGCTCATTCTGTCTGAACTACCTCTCAGAGAAAGAAGGTAGACTTTTAAGTAAATTTGCTTCCTTTACTTTAGAGTTTCTTAGATGTTTCTTTTTCTTTTGTCTCCTGATCTTCCTCAAATTTACTAGGCTTTCTTTTTACATTGTCAAACAGGAGTTGTTTTTCCATCATTGCAGAAACATTTATTCAACCAGGATTATTTAAGCATTTGAAAATGGAATAAGCACCTTCCACGTGGAGAGATTCCTATAGAAACTGTATTGCACCAGTGTAAATCAGAAGTATCTTCACTGAAGTTGATGCAGTTACAACAATATAAAAATAATGAAAATGAGATGTCTTCAAGAACTAGTATTGCAGTTCCTTGAGTAATTATTTTCTCAGTGTAAGCTTGCACCAATCAATCTCAGTCAGAAGTGGGAGGAAGAGATGGAAAAAGAGAAGTTAAATAGAAGCATTATACACACCTTAACTTAGTAAGCATGTGATTCTATTACCGTAAACCTTATCAAATTTAGTTACTCTGATTTTTGTTTATTTTCTTGTGTTTCTTTGGACAAAGAAATTACTTGCCTTCATCAGGTAACTGCTAAGTATCTCTGAATAATAATTAGTGAAAAGGAAATACTGCCTCTTAATTCATGTTTCTCCTTTTCTCTGCAACACACAGCTATACACATTTTCATACCATGATCATATAAACCTGCCATCTTCTGTTTTGATTATACAATGTTGATTTTTTTTCATCAAATGTGAGTCATAAAAAAATTTAATTTCCAGATAACCTTTTCATGCCACTAGCTTGTTAGCTTCCTCTTAATCTGTCATCTGTATAATGCTGCTTTTTTTGCTTGGAACAGTGAAAAATGTTAGTTCATGATAATCTAATCTGCCTACCTATTCTGTCTGGATAAAGGTTTAAAAGTATAGACCAACACTTAGTGTATCTAAAAAAAAAGAAGCAGCATAACAGTAATCCCTAAATCAGCTTTATGTGCTGCCTCCAGACAACAGAATACTTTGCATCACTTCAACAGTAAACTCCAAAACATATTCTCAGTTCTTTGCTGTACTCACAGGGGAGGACAAGACCTGCTGAATTATACTCTGAGAAATGGGCTAACATAGACCTGTGTTGGCCTGGACAAGTAAAAATAATCTGGGATACCAGTCTTTTAGAGTGTGACTAACCCACTTTCCAAGTCAGTGACACCAAAGCAGTTTATCTGTTTTCTTGGAAACATGCCTGTGCTTCTGTCCCCTTCCTTCCTGAAACGTACTGCACACAGAGCAGCTGCCAAGCCAGATGAATCGCACACTAGGGGGAATTGCTGAAAATAAGCAGAATGCAGATTGAAAATAGGACTTCGGAATAATTGCAGGAGAGGAAAACAAGCGTGGTTTTCTCCACTGTGGTTTTCTCTTAGCCACTTTCCAAACGCTTCACGTACTACGGAAAGTATTCTAGAGAAGAGGTGTAGTGGCTTGAGCTGAATCAAAAACTCATTGCTGATAATCATTTTTGACCACCAAAGGTTTGCATCAGGCCTTCAGTCTCCCAGCATCCTGAAATCAGGTCCTGTCCGGCTCGGAAGCTGCCAGACAGTAGGAGCACGTCCCTGACTGCCCAGGCACATTCCTACTCCTGCCTCCCTGAGTAGCTCTGTCTTTGCAGGACTGAGCAGCTCAGTGGCTCTTTCACAAGCCATCATACAGAGCATTAAACATGTAACTGAAACAGACTCCTGAAAAAAAGTTATGATTTGACTTTCTTAAAAGACAGCTAGATAAGCAATTTCTCCTGGGGATATAATTTCAGCACTCATCCTAGAAGCAGGGAAAGGCTTATTTCATGCTCTCATCTACCCAACAGGATGCACAACTGTATTTTCTACTGCTTCCTAACCTTTGTAGACACTTCAATGCACTATGGGAGAAAAAGACAACATTTCCATCTCTTCCTGTTGAAGCAGTGTTACTGTGCAAAAGAATGCAAGATTCATTGTTCTATAGAAAGAGCAAGACACAACATAAAGCAAGACTGCTTTCTCTGTATTCTAGCTTGGAGGCAGTCATCTAGGTTTCTTGTCCTGAGCAGAGGCTTTATAAGGATTTAAGGAACAGTCACTGTGCAAAAAATGTGTGAAGGCTGTTTGGAGAAGGATTAGGATCCAGATATCCTATTGTCAGTGTCTTAATAAGTTATGAACCAAGTTTCTATATTCTGCTTCATTTTTCGTGTGTTTTCTAATCCATTCGATCCTGGTTTTTTACTCTATAGGTTAGTTTCATCAGGATAGGGTCAAGAATTTCTCTATTTCTCCCTATAAGTCTTTCCAGCTAAATCCAGACCCTTTTATAGGAGGCTACACGTAGCAAGATGGTTAAAATCTTTTCCTAGTGTGCTTTTGTACTCCTAAAAAGAACTCTCCCATTTTGTTATGAATATTTTAGCAATTGCACAATGATGAAATGATAACAGGAACTACATTTTAGAAGACAATAGCAATAATTACACTTGTCTTGTTTTTGTCTCTATTGGGGTGTTCTTAGGGGTGCTGGGAGAATGCTTCCCAAGCTATATCCCTCTAGATGTGCAGATGGAAGAGAGCCAGGCCCAGTAATGCCTTATTTATCAAGCTTCTCATCTAAGTCAACACTGAGGAAGAGCCACACATCTGTCAATTGGGCATGAGTGAGATTAGAATGCAACTAAACTGGTGTATCCAAAGTAGTAATTTGGGACTGCAAAAGAATTTAGACTCGCAGTTCAGATTTTCAATGCTTAAATCCTTTATTAGGTCTGGTCCTAAATGAACTAAATATGTGTATGCCTCCATCAGAACATCAGGTCAGGAAGCAGAGTAAAGTCCAGTGTGTTCTCAACTACCAAGTATATCTTTTTCCTAGGATTACTTAATAGTGTGGAATGAGACTGAGACCTGGCTGCAGATGGTTGCCATCCTCGCAGATGATGTCAGGATCCGTCTCGCACAGAGCCTTTAGTCACTGATGATCCTGCAATATCACCCCAAAAGGATCTGGTGTCTATATAATGGTCAGATCTAGCCTGTCCATGGTGCCACACTTAAGTATTTAATAAGAGGCAGCACAGTCTCAAGTGTTCTCCCCTAACTATGGATCAAATAAAACCTGTACCTAAAAGCAACCATGCTTTCTTATATGTTTACATGTGAGTTCAAACTAGTCTGAGTCCAATCTCGCTGAATTTGGCCTTCAGTGTTTTAAGACAGGCTGCTCCAGACTCTTTGGTTAGTAGGAGATACATGAAAATAGGAATAACCAGAAAAAAATTTCTCTTGGTCACTACTGATGCTACTTTATTTTTTGTCATTAACACAGCTACTATAAGAACTGGCAAGTTTTCTCAGCTAGTAGAAATGCAGGACTGTTTATATTGCAAAGAAATCTAGGCCTGATTCTTAAATTACAGACTATGCACCAAACTCTCAAGTGTTTTGCATGCTCAAACATATGTATTGTATGCACATTTGGTTTTAACATTACAGATCTTATTCAAGAAAAAACATCCACCAAAAATAATGGTATAATTTGGCATCCAATAACAATCTATTCTCAAGTGACATTCTCCTACCATCACTGTTGCTTTTTTCTTGAATAATTGTTCCTCTCTAAGCTTTCTCCAGCTTCATTAATTAATTTTCTTTCTTCTTCTAATAGGAGAGAATAAAACTTACCAAAACTACAAGATGAGGACACAGCTTTCATCTAATGTTATTATCATATTTCTGGCACATGCTAATAAGACTGTAATGGATAGTGTCATAATTCCTCTCTTTCCTCTTCTTTACACAGTCTGACTTGTTAAGTACTTTTTGGGGTCTCTAGTAAAGGCTGAAAAGAAACTCCAGTGTGGTGTTGGCAAAAGAACCACCCCTATGTACATCTTTTTTTTCATCTATAAAGAGCAATACACTTATTTTCAAGCAAGGTGACTTTTATGACATGGAAAGCCAGCAAAAGACAAAGAAATTATAACAGTTTTATTTCTCTTCTGCATAACATCTTCCTTTGTGAAAACCTTTCTAAATATTTCATAGAGACATTTCATATTTTGAATGTGTTTTAAGAGAAAGCAACATTATAGACTTAGACCTTAGACTTTTCTGAGGTCTTATTATCTGGAAAGCAATATGTTTTTTCTATTGTGTGTGTATGTAGACATATATGCAGTCACACATGTACATACCAATAGTTATAGAGTGCCATCTGCTGTCTTATGAGACTACACGGTGTTGTTTCTGTTAGGTTTTTAGGATTGATAAAGTTGTTGTGCCCTTCAAAGACTTTCTGATTAAGTTGCACTAACAAACAAAGCACATTTTTAAATTGTAGGAAGAGAGGAGGTGGCTTTCTCCTACTTTTGAACATCTTGACCCCTCTATACTGTATTCTGCCTTAATACGTGTCATTACTTAATCTTCCTAAATGCCTACAAATATCTGAAGGGTGGGTGTCAGGAGGATGGGGCCAAGCTCTTTTCAGTGGTGCCCAGTGACAGGACAAGGGGCAATGGGCACAAACTGAAGCAGAGGAAGTTCCGTCTGAACACGA
>Ga0065711_1007593_pt1 | contig 23561 bp, 12 predicted proteins | sample Hoacrofraction12_FD_59098 | JGI IMG/M metagenome (GOLD analysis project Ga0065711, IMG submission 59098) | Hoatzin crop microbial communities from Cojedes, Venezuela - Epithelial fraction 12 v2 (version 2) | ecosystem: Host-associated > Birds > Digestive system > Esophagus > Crop | place...
GAAGAAATTCTTTACAATGAGGGTGGTGAAACACTGGAATGGGTTGCCCAGAGAGGTAGTGGAGGCCCCATCCCTGGAAACATTCAAGACCAGGTTGGACAGGGCTCTGAGCAACCTCATCTATTTAGCGGTGTCCCTGCTCGCTGCGGGGGGGTTGGACTAGATGACCTCGAGGGGTCCCTTCCGACCCAAAACTTTCTATGATTCTATGATTCTATAAACAAGTATGTTAGTTAATTTAGTTTCTTAATAGATTAAATATGGTAGGTAACTGAAATTAATACACATTTTGTCTAAATGTAATTCCAAATAAAACAAAACTACAAACTTTTAAAATGGATGGAATATATACAGGATGCCATATTTCTAGTCAGAAAAGTACCTCAGAAAATTTCCTTATGCAACAGAATGAAAAAAGGAGACAGAAAATATGTTTTTTCCCCCTAAACTTACCAGAAATTATAGCCAGTAGGCGGTCGTGCTTTAACTTTAAAAAACATGCCTGAACTTGATGACTTTCTGCCTTTACCTTCCAGCAAGGTTTATTTTTGGTTCCTTTCCAACTGAAAAATGGACCATAAGATTCTCTTCAGGTTTAAAATAATTAGTAAACCCTTAGAATACTCATTATAAATAGATCAAAGCTTCAACCCAACTTCAATACAAAGGCAAGCCTTTTAGATCAAACTTGAACCACCCATGCCACATAGGTCCTGCTGATATCTTACTTTGGGTTCTGTTAAATTATTAACACCAAAATACTGAATAATTCATTATTTAAAGAGAAACAATAAGAAACTTCGATTATACAACTTTTATACCAATTACGTTTTCTCTTTTCCTCTTTTCTTTTTAATCTGGAGTGCTTTTTTGCTGTAAATTTAATGGCTCAATCCCTCATTTATAGGTGCAAAAAAACTAAAGGTAATTAGGAAGTCAAGAAAATGCAAGCAGCAGGCACTAGGCATTAATTGAAAAGGTAAAAGTAAAGATGTTTGAGCAAACTCTCTTATTCTGCCAACAAATACCTAGAATTCTTGACGACACTCTTAGATGTCCAGTCACCAGGGCAATTCAGAATTACAGTAATCAGGTATGCTAACGTGTCACGTAAGAGAAACAGACAGAAGTGCCCCTGGATGTTACTGTCATCTACAATATCCAGTGGGATCTGAACAACAATATAAAAGAAGCTACACTACAAATCTAAATTCTGGAAGGAACTATACAGCTTTTTATAGATCAGAAAGTTCTCTTCTGTGCAGTCTGTAGTTTGTCTGAATGGAAAACAGTCATTAACAACTGGATGTAAAATATTTTGCTGAACAATTTCAAAAATACATCAAGGGTGAATATAGCACAAAGAATGCAAAAGCAGCGAAATATTTGAATCTCTGTGCCTTTAAAATTTATGAACAGTATGTGATATTAGATGCATGATATTTAATGAAAAGTAGCTTCAGTTTCTAAAAATAATAGCAAAAAGGTAGTTTATCAGTAAGTTGGCAACTGAAATTGATGGCATATTCCTTCATGGTCTCTTTACCATAAACATTTGAGTATCCATACAGGTACACTCACCCTGCCGTAGGTCTGGCTTGTGGGTTTAGCACTTCTAAATCAGAGCAACCCCACTGATATCAAAGTAACAAATGCATTTATATGAAGAAAAATCTAACTCTACAGATTTCAGAGTTACTATTTTCAATATGGAACAGCATGTTTAATTTAAGAAAAAATCCAAAACTCTTAAGATCCTCATTTTTCTCTTATTCTTCTACCTTCTACCATAACTTGGAAATGATTAAATAAATTATTTTGAAGGCTATTGAAATAAAAAACTTTTAACAATGGTTTGCTGCAGCAGCCTGTGCACCGATTCAGAATATACTGTGTAGGTAATGATAAAAAGGTCTGCATTATCACTAAAAAGCATTTATTAGTAGAAGTGGGTAGCAAAAGTTCATAAAAGAAAATGCCCTTTCATAAGGCATTAGTTCAAATTATCAGTGTATGTCAAAAAATAGGATCACTCTGCATAAAAATGAATGCACTGCAAGTGTCTCATCCTTTATCAACAAAAATCATTACTATGCTGAAATACTGGTACTACAAGGTGGAACTTAAATTCATACATTTTCTATTTTATTGATTTTATTGGGTAGGTTTCAGGCAATTTCTGACTTGTGTATTTCCAATGTGAAAGTAGCCAATAAAATAAAAATAGTGTTTTGCCAATATTTTCTTTGGAGTTGGAGGTACCTATAAGTAGAATGGGCAAATTTTGCTCTAAAATGTAATACCATCTACTAGATTTTTTTTTGTATTACTTTTTTTCCTTTCCAAATTGCTAAGGATTTAGTAATACAGAATTATGAAACCCACAGTAACTCTTCTCATGTCAGGACCACAGAAAAAACATATGTATTTTCAGTTCATACGTGTCATTCAGGAATAAAGTTGTTCATTGCACTCACTTTATATTCCTACACTCTTCAGGCCAGAATCGTACACTTATGTTTGTACATCGCCTTCAGCAATTAATCCTGATGAGATCTTTTCAATTCTCCATCATATAAATTCTAAACATCAAATAACTTTCATTTCCAAATGTCTTATTTTACTCCAATATTATTTATGTCAGAGAGAATATTTGCTATTCTGAGTCATTATTATCATAAATACATAAAAATAATTAAAACAATTTTAAAATAAAATACAGGTTATAGAATTTGTCTAAACCAAACAAAAAAAATTCAGAAATATTTCTTTGCTCCTCATTTATTGTTTTTTTGTCATTCCTAAAGAAGTGTTTACAGGGTCTCTGCAGAATTGAAAACTTAGAAATAATACAAAGAGAAGAACATGCAGCAAACAACAAAGATTATTATTCTAATTCTCCCAGACAAAAAATACAGCCATTCATTCACCAGTACTGCAATCTCAATAACTGCTTCTCGGTATTCTTCCAGTTTTATTCCTTCTACACTTGCTTGAATTCACCATATAGATTTAAACAGCTGCAGAGTGTACAGTGCACAGTATATTACTGTATAGCAGCTCAGACTAAATAAGCAGATCTTTCATCACCACCAGACTAAGATGCCTCTATTAATTCAAGTCCTCTGGTACAATGTGTCTGGCAAAATGATGCACCAAATGTTTGCCACAGGTTAGAGAGCAGTGATGAAACTTGAAATAAATTATTCTGTGCTGCTACCCTAGGAACAGAAAATTAAGCAAGGTTTTAGGATGTTTTGCAGTTGGGTGGGTTGAAGTCAGAATGTATTTTAATTTAAGTAGGAATGGGAATTTTTGCTACATCACGCTTATGCAACTGAGACTATATTCAGATTAACTGATAGTTCTAACAAGGTGTAACTCCTTACGTTCAAGAGTAGCCTTGAAAAACAAAGCTTGTTATCTAAACGGTTACATTTTATTTAGGAAACATGATACTAATTTTAGTTGATACCGAGACAATTAATCTACTTTGCACACATTCACATGTATTCACATTCTTATTAAAGGTGTTTTTTCTGCAGAAATTAAAATGTAAAAATTATTCAGCGGCTGAAGCAGAAGTCAAACCAAAAAGTATTTCCTCTGAGACATGAATAACTCATGGATTCTTACCCAACTCTAGCTTTCAAGCCAGATTCCTACAAACCTTTGGGTCAATTTAAACATAGAAGAGTGGAGTTGCACATGCCTCTCTTAGCATCAACTGACGATTGAAAAGCAAGATACAGTCTTCTTATTTCTCATAAAACTTTGGGTATTTAATCAGTCTTCCAGGATGGAAGATTTGTAGGTAAATCTTCCAGTAATCTTACTGGGAATTCCATGCATAAAAATGTGCATGAATATCAAGTTCTAAAAATACAGATTTTTGGTTTAAAAGTTTCTCATTTCCTTTTCTATGTGCATGCAAATCAGCATGGTTAAGCATAAATTGCAAAGGAATTTAGCGAGATTACTGTGTTAGTGGCATATAAAAGGATATTCACATGATAACACAGAAGCAGGCACCACTATGGAGCTTTCCAAGGTCTGTTAAACTAACAAATGTGATTTCTTTTCTCTTTGATTTGCTTTGTAAAGAATACAAGATCAGAACTTAGCTTATTGGCTTCTGTCCTTACTGAAACTGGATTGCACACTGGTCGCCAATTCTACAACTTAGAAATGGTCTGTCACAGACTCCTCTTCCAGGATCTCAGCACTCAGTGCCGAGTACTCAGTATTCTGTGGTTTTCCTAACATAATTTTCAAGGCAAAATATTACAATTCACTGCAGTCATCTATTCAAGGAACATTTCATTCTAAACTTCAGGTAAAAGGCTTCTGGAAGCTAATGTTACACAAATTAACATTAAAGACAGTTTAATTTCATATTTCATCAGGGTGTAATCTCATTTAAGTCAGTGTAAGTGCACTGGTATAAAAAAGCCTAAGTGGAGGACAAGCAGATGTGTGTTCATATCAAACTTCATTTTCAGAGTACCAAAATGTATGTAAAATGATGTTACTCCTCCAGAAAAGCTCTCTCTGGAGGGCCAGGCAAGTTAATATACAATTATTTTTATGAACCTTTTTTTTATTTGATGTCCTTTGTATGTTTTGTATTACCATTGCTGAACTCATGTTGGTTTATTGCTGGTTTTTCTAGTTCAGTTACTGGTGCCTGTAACTGGCACGCTTCTTCTAGGCAGCAGCAAAAGCAGTACTTTATACAAGCCCTTGTAGATAATTTTGGATAATTTCCTTCCTCCTTTCTATTTTTGGAAACATATTTAGGTGACAGGAACAAACACTGAAAAAAATGGATCAACAGCAAATGAATGGTTGGTATGCAAAAAGGAGCTATATTATTTTCTCCATCAGTTTCAAGTTAGAATAGCAATGAAGATTTCATTGCAGGCATTCCTGGCAATTAATAGCCAGATGAGTTCTCGTGATTACTGCAAGCTAGCAGTTTCTTTCAGTCTGTCATTTATCCCTGAAATACTTTATGCTCAATCACTATTGCTTAAAGAATATTCATTTTGATTGAATGCCATATTGTGCCACGCTGTTGAAGGCCCACAGGTACTGATGTGTGACTTCAGATTCTGGCTTTTCAAAGTTCCCCTTATCTCCCATTTAATTTTATCAATTGCTGACTTTTGTTGTGGTCTCTTAAACAAACTACTTCTTTCAGTTTGAAGTGCGTAGAGAGGGAAATTTCACTCTCACAACTGAAAATAAAATTAGTTTTAAAAAGAAACCTCTCTCACATATGTGTAGGTATGTTTCTATAGATCAGACAAAGACAATTGGAATCCACGAATATAGACATTTACAACAAAATGTAGACTCAGTTTTAAGTAAAATGGCAATGATACGGAATTAAAAAGAGGGAAGATAATGCAGGTGCCCTTGCATATGGCATCACAAACAGTACCAAATCTCTCTGTGCATAATTCACATTTTCACTGTCTATGAGAGTCCGCTCACCTCACAAGAAATGCGTAGTGTAGCTAACCTCAAATACCTCAGCACTAAATATTTGCATCTAAGAGTTCAAAGTTGAAAGAACAATGCAATGTATCACTACGGGAGTCTGCTGGAGATTTAAAATCTGCAGTAGTTTATCCATCGTTTGCTGGCAAGAGGAATTTATGTATTATCTACTTTGGAAGGGGAAAATAAACAATGCAAGTTCTGAAGTGTGAGAAAATTATTATATGCAACAAAATCTTATCCCTTTCCCGCACTCTTTATAAGATTTAAATAGTCTGTAAGTACATATATGAAAAGGACTATATAGTGAGGTGTTTGCAGTAGCAAAGTTCAAGACTGTTAAGACCTACAAGGTCTCTCCTGGTCTTCACATACTCATTTTAGGAGTAAGACCAGATGTGATAAATAATCCCATTCGTAGGAATTTTAACAGTCTCTAAGAATTTGAACAGTCACATTTGATCTACACATAATTTAGTGCACATCCTGGTTTATGCAGCAGGCGTGTGACCAGGCATGGAAGAGAATTATTGGAACCTGATCAGCTGAATTTTAGCAAGGTGGCTGCATGTTTGATTTTGCACATTTTTACATTTATTGTTAGTATTAGCATTTTGCATTATGCTGTAAAGCTATTTAGAGTTCAAGCTAAGATATTTGCAACCTGTGAAAGATATACACTACTATTTCCAAAATAGTAAATATTTATGGGATATAGATAAGAGTCATGCTCTAGGATTTGGCAGCCTAAATCCTTGGATATTTTAACTTTGGTGGCAAATTCTGGATTAAGGTTTTTAAAACTTCAATCATCAGTAAGATGATTCAGATACGTATGCAAGGATGTAGCAAACAGTATACTGCTAATAAGAGTTGCACCCTGTGGTACCCTACACCTACGGTACAGTAAGACCCAGCAAAGAAGCTCATTATCACAACAGGGAAGCTGAAACTCATGTGTCATTCATATAGAAAAACAAAGCACTGCAGCAGGGTGGTAAAAATACCAATGATTAAGATACACCAACGTACAATGACAGAGTATTGCACAATTTGCTTCATCTGGATTTGTTTCCTTTTTAATCACAGTCCAACATTATGTTCTACAGTAAAATGAAGTTTAACAACCTTGCAAACTTAACACATAACTAACAGCATTCTGCTTAGTTCCCCACTGTGACTTCGTGGGAAGTCATTGAATCGTTCCCGTTGGAAGGGTCCTTGAAAGGGCTGTAGTCCAGTCTCCCGCGCAGATGTGTGTCAGTGCTGAACTCAGAGCAGATTGCTTCGGGCTTTGGCCAGTTGGGTCTTGAAAACCTCTAAGGACAGTTTTTACAGTGTTTCTGGGCAACCTGCTTCACTGTCTTTATTATGACAGTAGTAAATATACATTCCAGAATTGAATGAAAAATGAGTAATGAATGACTTACATTAAATGTTTAATTAAAATTTGAATTTTGTTTTGAGCAATTTGTTGGGTTTTTTTCCCCCCCTCTTAGGGGGTCAAAGACTCATTTACTCTATCACACATACACGTTTCAGAGCCATACAGTGATGCTGATAACTAGCAGTTGAGAACAATGATCACCAAAAAAAAGTCGGTAGTCATTACACATGGGTGACACTTATGCAATCATTATATTGGTCGCCAGGTTGAACAACAATCTGTATGCATAGTTAATATGCAGACACCTTATAAATAGCTAATAAATGATTAAATGAAATTGCTGTTTTCATAATGAATTAGTACAAGATCTGTTGTACATAATGTTTGGAATATTTAAATGGTTTAACATACTCGAGTTATAAGTACTCTGCAGCTGGCTGTTACAACACAGATTCATCACTTAAGTATTTTTAAATTGCTTATATGTGTCATTACAATATGCCAGAACTTGTATATTTTTTTTTAAATCATTTGCAATTACTGGGGTCAAACCACAGGCCAGTTGTCTGGAAAACAAACAAACAAACAAACAAAACCCCCCAAAAAAAAGTGGTTCCCTCTTTGGGCAGAATGGAACAGAGCAGAATGGGGGCTTGATTTGCATCACACTTGAATATAAACTGCAACAGCTGCTGCATTTGATCAAGACAAAATTTCTTTACCCAGATCTCATTCTGGGAAGCAAAATGTCATTTTTTCTAAATCGGTTGTGAAGCTGAGCCTGGTTACATAACGTACACTCTTCCCAAGTTTCCAGCATGCTGTAGCTGCCCAAGAGAGACTTGGATCATGTACAAGTTTTGTTCTGAAACGCCAGTAATTCCCCCACAAATTTCCAGTGCCTATGGAGTTACAATGTGTTCAGTGCTACAGACCAATACTGCAAACACTTGAAGGGTAAACGGAAAATTTTGGCTGCTCCAAGATCATTCTTTTCTATGCTGAGGGATCATTCCATATGCATCTGAGTGATTTAGCTTCTGAACATTCTTGCACTGGGCATCTCTCCTCTTATTCCATGAAGAAGACATCATAGAAGATGGTAATCAAAAGATATTTTCCATATTTCATATTGAATCCATGAACAAAATGCATGCATCTAATGTTCTGTTGCAATCAGTCTGCCAGAATCTGCACAGAACACAAGGCACTGTTTACTCCGGAAGTGTATGTCATTTGCTATCTGAACAGAGATGAAGAAAAGTGAAACAACACTGGTCTTATCAGGTGAGGTAGTATTTATGTCATAGTGATAATTGACACACACATCAGACCTGTGAAAAGCCTTAAACTGAATAAAAAGACAAGAATAAACTGTCTCTCAACATCACACTAAAAATCTTATCTTTATACAAAAGCTCTGCAACTCTTGAAAAAGTATCGCTGGCAGTCCAAGTCAGTCCCTACACAAAGTGATAGTTTATTCAACTGTGAACAGAGCAATTTCTAATGAAACTAAATGCATAGAGTTAAATGGTGTTTTACCAACTCCGTGGACAACCACATGCGTGTAGTACATACAGTATGCTCTGTTGAGGTGCACTGCACCATGACAAACGTGCATTATTTTACATAGATACAATTTCACACGCAAGTTGTCATCACTCTGGTTCTTTGACCATTATTAGAGTGAGATAAGTTTACTTAGGGTTGAGTTGAGTCTCTGAGAATTTTATACCCATCTCCCCCTTTCTACGGGTTCATCACATTTTGCCTGAAAATAAGCTAGAAGAGCAGCGTCTTCTGTTCCGCTGAAACACATCTGTCATCTCCCTTCAGCAAACGTCTGCACCAGTCACAGGACACCCTTTATCTTACAGTCCCCTTGCTGCTGTTAATATAAAGGCATATCAACAGAACATATATGAATATTCCGTGAGCTGAATATTGAAGACACTGTACACTTCTACTATATTAAAAACAAGTCCCTTTTATTAAATTATCATGTATTCCCTTTACATAAATGCAATTGAGTGGGTGTAAGTTAGGGTAACCTTTCCTGAAGATCTTTAACAGTAGGATTCATATCCTATAAAACTGCGAACATGACATGTAGCTATTACTCCTTTCATCTTAAGGCATGACGGTGTCATTGGGTAGGATTTTGTAGACTTTAAGCCTCCCAAGGAGAATTTTTACCAAAATCATTTCTCCATTTGCATTTTATGCACAGCAAACACTGTGAGGGGTGCAGTTCTGCAGTTCTGCACCCCTCACATAACTTCTCTCTCTAGTAAAAACTCAGTAGTTGTCTGTGTTAGAATAACTACTGCTGTCTTATGCTTTGGTAAAAGTATCCCATTTTTCTCAAAACAGCAATAAATCCTTTGATGCTGCCATAAGCAGACCATCAGTCAAAACCAGACTGAGTCGTTACATCAGCTTCCCCAAAAAACTAGTTTCAAAGAAAAGAACTAATTTGCCTGCTTCGATGGTTGCTCTGTTCAGCCATTCAGCTTGAAGCTATTCAACTCCACGCTTTTGCTTTTGCCGGTTAAGCACTCTGCATAGAACCATCTATTTTCTCTGAACATTTCAGCACTTTTCTTCAGCACTTGGGTGCTTCTCCATGAGAATTTAATGTTTCGCCTTGGTTCTTGTTCTCTGCTACCTTGGCAAAACGTCTCGGGCTTTTTGATATTTTTCTCAGTACTTCAATGTCTTGCCTCGAAGCTTCTCTTTATTGCGAGGCTCCGATGCCATCGTTTCTTTGAACACTTTCCCTTCATCCTGGCACTCTGCCTTGGTGTTGAAGCATATTCGTCTCAGTACTTTGGTGTTCCAACCATGTACTTCTACAGCCATGTCTTCACGTCTGTGAAATTTTCCTCTAGGACTCTGCTCTAATTCTTCCCTACATAGTTGGTTCTTTTCAGCTCCATTGTACCTTTACCAGGCTTAAGGCAGGATCTGACATAGCTTAGACAGCGGCCTAACACCGTGCTCCTAGGTAACACAACGCACTCTCCTCCACCCCTCCTCCCCGCCCAAAGCAAAATTAGCAAAAATTAATCAATCAGCGATCATAAGCTCCTGACACAGAAAGTTAATGCAGTGAGGTTTGCCCAGTCTGTTTGCTTTTTCTTACTCCAATACATCAGAAACTCCCGGGTAGAAATTCTCATGAGAATTTCGTTGCTCCTGGCCGGGTAGTCTCTTTGAGTGGTACTGTCACCAATACTACTAGTATAGCACTGCTGTTACTACTATTATTATTATTTTATGTCTACTTTTCATTTTCACTTTTCTTCAAATCAAATCATACGATATTTTTCTACATTTTCAGTCAGAAAATAGTAATAGAATGACATCAAGATTCAGTTCTTTCCCAGCATATCCAAGTCTAATGTTTCTTAGTGTTGGTGCTTTTTTTTTGGAAAGAAATGATCATGTAGAATTCCAAATTTCAATATACTAACTCCTCCTGGATCAGTGTCAAGTTCATTCTGATTGTTTCATGAGAAAAATATACTAATAAGGATTCATTTAGCGATCTTTTTCCAGAGTTGGCCACTTCACTGAGCAAAAGTTAATGTATTAGACATTCTCAAAAGCAAAGCAAGCAGCTCTTAAGCACTGAAAATATTTTGTTTCATTAAATAAGCTAAGCTGAATTTTTATATATGTCTGAAAAACAGAGATACTGTAACTTTGAGTGACATATGATAGATGCAATTCATGTTTTTTATGTCAGCACAGCTCGACAGACATCAATCATGATATGCACATTTGCATAGCTGTAAAAAAGTCTCATACATATATGAATGCTTACACTACATACTGTAAACAGATTCAGCTCTCTTAACACTGAATTTATTTGTGTAGAAAATAAAAACCCACGAAATTATAGATTCCTTCCTATAAATAGTTCTCTGAAAAAACAGTGGCAGGATTGGGTTTGGTTCTTCCCCTCATCTCAGTGATCTATCTGTTGGCATTCTATCAGGAACATGGTGGTCAGTAAGATGAGAGAATTACAGCAACACCCCATCACAAGCCATCCAACTTTTGAATCTTACTCTTCAGTAAGTGCTGTGCAAGAGAAGGAAAAAACCCAAACAAGCAATGAACAACATTCTTATTAGAGTCCTCATCATGTTCTGAGAGCAGCAGGGTTTTGAGATAATGGCAACATGCAGCTATTTACAACTTGTTAACCTTAACACTGGGCTGTGAGAGCCAAACTGTCTGTGCACCAGCTGGCATTTTTCCTAAAGTCTTGCAAGCCTTTTTGAAGGAAATAGTCACAGGATTTCAAATCATCTTTTGGAACCTACTGCTTTCCTAACAAGAAATGTTCCTTCTAGAGCCCATGTCTGTGGAAAAGCAGGAGTCAGTGGGAGGCAAACAGGCACAGAAAAGTAGTAGTGAACAGTGGATACATGAAAATTGGCAAAATGCTTTCCAGTCATCTAGAGAAATGACAGTCCAAATGTCAATTCATATAAAAAGGAAATGTAAAGACCATAAGATATAACAAGTTGCAACACTGATAGTTAAGACATACCCAAACCAAATACAATGCCACTAGAAAACGTCTCACAAGACCCTTCCATTAATCTTCCACCAACAGCTACATCACAAAAATGGTTCTACGTGAACATTTCTTTATGTTTTGTGATATTTCAGTCTTAAGCTAGAGCAGACTTCACGTCCTTATTCTTGTCCTGATTTACCTTTATTGTCAGTCACACTGTTACAAACGCCATGACTGAAGTCTGCTCAAGAGGATTCTGCACATGGGTATTTCAGGTCAGAGATTAATTTTACCGGGAATGCTTCATGAAGAAGCTTGCCTAAAACCTGTAAGCTCAATGTGTAGCTCAGACCAAGGACATAAGTTACGCCATTTATAACCACAGCATGTCCATACGTATACATAAGAAACACATGCATATGCTTTTAATAAAAAAATTAAAAATGCACACACACATATCTCGAAAAAAAATACTCAGTGGCAGGTAGTCTTTACAAAATACTAAGAAAATTCAGCAGAAGTATTAATCCTTTTGGTAGCACAGTGATTTTATTTTGGAGTCGTGAATATTTCCAGTATGACAATAAGACCAGATTCATGGTCATGTACTGAACTGGTAAAATCACGTTGTGAATGGCAGTGTCGGTGAAATACACACTACTCATACCGATGAGGCACTGTGAGCACAGCAGTTTGTTATGCATATGATTTGCAAAGGGTGTGACCTCTTAGCAAGCTGAATGAATGCGAAACTACCGTTGTTATGTTCGACAGATGCGGTTAGGACACAGCTCATGTTTTGTTGTTACCCACATTTTCAGTACATTTGTGCCTCACTGAACAGTTACACCAGCAAAACAAAACTAATGCCAAAATTCACCCAAACTACAAACAAACTGTCTTCTTCATGGCAGATCTGAGCTTTCTGATGAGGCCAGAGATATTAGCTACGAGAAAACATCCAGAAGAATCTTAGATGACCAGTTCAAAAGTTTGAAGCAACAATTTTTGATGAATTAGTTTAGAAATATTCACCTATATTTTATCTTTTAGCAGTCTATTCAAGACTGTTCCCTTCACTGCATCTGTAATACCTCAGACAAAAAAAATAAGGATTAAACAAACTCTCTCATCGCAAATTATGAGTTTTTACTAGTATGCTGCTGGTTCAGTCAAGCTTGAGTGACTAATCAAGGGTATGAAGTGCCCCGTGGAAAGGCAAGACTTTTAGCAGTCCTGTGCTGTCACTTTTTGGTTTACCAAAAAAGCAACTCACCAGAGGACTGAGCTGGGTTTTTTTGGAACTTATTTATTTAATCTACAGACCTTTTATTAATTCATTTTTATTTAATTTAGAAAATCAGATTTTCAGCATAAGGCCCTCCAAGTTGATTAACTATGCAGTAGGGATTTTTTATTCCACTCTAATGCTTTTTCTAAACTAGAAATGAAGGAAATCTTAGTCACAGGCTTCTTTCCTTCAAATTCAGATCAGTGCTGCCTTACCTATAAAATTCTCCAAATAAAATACTGCTTCTCATCTTGGGAACAGACTTACTTTTAATCGTACTTTGTATTTCATTACATAATGCAGCAGTACAGACCATTTAAAGAGAAACAGCTTTTTGGTTTGTAAATCATCTTCAGGATTTCTGTTTCACAAGAGATAACTCACATTCATCTTCTCTTTAATGACTACTCCCAGTAGAATGTTTACAGCTTTTTTAACCTGTAAATCTGATGAATCTCTCAAGAGATTCATTAAAAACTTGAACAGGATTTTCTTCTCTTACAACAAACAATACTCTGATGCCTTCTAATAACAAACACATTCCAAGGAAAACTGAAAATCTGCGATTTCCCTATGGTTGTACAGCCCATACATATTATCTATGATGGTAACTATACATTTAAATTACATTATCTTGCCTAGCTATGATTGCAATGAAATATCTTTTGAGAATTTTTTATGGTGATTCAAATAAGGAAAGGATCCGAACAACTGTCTGTATTCTGAGTTTGTGGATATCGTCTTATATTTGCATAACACTATTTTCTTGTGGTACACCAATGCAAAAATAAACAGAATCTGCTCACATATGTGTGCCTTACTCAGAACATTTAATATGAAGTTTCTACAGTGAACACTTGTAATATCTGAATAGAGACAGCCTGGATTAGCACTAGAATAGTGTAAGTAACTTACTTCATAGCCAAAGCTGGCCATGTCTAGTTCTGTGTCCTATTCCTGACCACCAGTCAAAGAATAGCTTTTGCTGAATTATCACAAGTTCACTCTGGTTCATCAGGGCATGTCTTTTATTAAGATTTATCATCTCATAAAATAGCCCATTCCTGAATACAAGATGGAAAAAAAGTTATCGGTGAATGTTCCCAGTAGATGGCAAAAATAGAAAGCCTAAATGATAGAGAGTAACTGAAAACCAGTTCATCCCCTCCTCCACACAGTGACAAAAAATGGCAAAAAATTATTTTCTGCTGGAGATGACTAATTATATTGACATTTTTATATTCGGCACCATCAGGGTTGATCATCTCAAAGCAAGACTAAGCCCCATGTCTAAAATATGTGCTAACAAGTATAGAGTGCATGCTGCAGATCTCTTTTGATGGCACACACTTTTTCTATAGAATATTCTCCACATTTAGGAAATTCTACAACATACTGTGGATCAGCACTTTATTACTGAATTTCCCAGTGATGGAAAAACAGTCCCTATATAGGGAACCTCCTGGAACTCTGATCTAGCTTCTTGGCCTACCAAAGATCTCCCTGTATACCATCTGCTCTTTTCATTTATTTAAAATCCACATCTGCAGGGGATGAAAATATCAGACTGAGAGCGTCTAATGGTACAAATGCAATACAGCCTTTTACACGCATTCATTACGATAAACAAATAATTAGGATAAGAAGCTTTCCTCAGTGTAATCTAAAGGAAGAAGTCCATCATTGTGGAACAACTATGTTTAATGACCAAGCAACTACAAGTAAAATGCAAACAGCAGAGATTTATTGAAATATTTTAATAACACCTAAGTATTTTTTAAGAGAAAGAAAGTGTTCTTGTTCAGAAAGCAGAAACCAAATGGATAGTGAAATAAGTACAGCAAGAGTGAAGGATGGAAAATACTGAATGAGTACATTCAGTTTTCTGCTGAGCTTTCAGTTAAAATTGGCCCAAATAATCCAACGCAAGCCGATGGAATAAATTTTTAACCTAAATTTTAGTCAAATTTTGCATATGCAGTATTATGATCCTTTTAGACATTTAAAAAACATACCAGACATCATGTTATACAGACAGCATGGAAAATGAGTGAAAGCACCCGAAACAAGGCCATAGTCTAGTCTAGCTTTAACAACACCACCACCACCAAACCATGAAATGCTTCAGTTTAGACTCAGGCACCTTCACCACTACTTTCCAATGCACAATTTTTGTTTGACCACCTGGTTTGACAAATAATTCCAGGAGGAAACAAAGAATAAATTAGCGCTTCTGTAACAGTAAAGATCCTTCTTAGAGAATTTTTAAGACCCTTGGTTTCATATCTTATTCTCTTATCCACACAGTCCATACATTGTTAAGTCCCTCTCTAGAAACTGCATTTCTTGTGTTCTTGTAGGGAGCCTGTCAATCAACCTCCAGACACCCTTGTAGTAAAGAGCACTAAACCATCAACACGAAGCATCAGCAGAACACTCTTCACAAATACAAGCAAAATTACACTCCACCTAACATGTCCACTCCAGAAAACCCTCAGGAAAAACTGAATTAACAATGTCTTACAGCTCTGAATGTCAACTAAATTAGGTCTTGCAGGACTAGGGGAAAGGAATCAGCCTCAGTTTATAAGGCTGAGGCTTCTGCTTTCCAGCTGGTCTTTACAGTAGAACGAAAACGTACAGCAGGTCTTCCGCAGAAAGAGAAAGCAAACCAAAAAGCGTTTCACAGATCAAAAGCAGTACTTTAAACTGTATTCAGAATAGCACTGTAGAAAGACAGTGAATAGATGACTTGCTGAAGTGGCAGCCTGTCTGTATAACCTCAGTTCAAGGAGGCCTCCAAGATTACACCAAACAGCACACGCCGAGACAGGAATAGCAAACAATGCTGAGATCCAAATCCAAGAACAAAAATAACAGCCCTCTTCTGTTCACTGGCAGGTTCCTCTTCCTGTCCTGGTCCTCACTTCTTCACTACTCCTTGAACAACCAGAACAGCAAGGACACAGCAAGCTCCTGAATTTGAACAAAAATCACAATCAAGACAAAGTGAAAAGGTAGAATAGAATGGTTTGGGTTGGAAGGCACCTTATAAACCATCTCGTTGCAGCCCCCTGCCATGGGGGGGGACGCCTTCCACTAGACCAGCGTGCTCAAAGCCCCGTCCTGGCCTCGAATACAGAGGAGTCAATGTCTTTTTCATAGAACCACAGAGAAGTTCAGACTGGAAGACACCTCTGGAGATGCTGTCTAGCCAAACCTGCTTAAAGCTGCTAAGTTACAACAGGTTGCTTAAGGCCTTAGGTCAAGCTTTGAAAATTTCCAAGGATTCTTCTGAGTATGAAGTGGACATTGTTGTAGTATACAAAAAGCAGAAGCCGCTTCAAGTATTTCTTTTTGGTTTATTATCAAGATTATCTTATGTGCTTGCAGCTTCAAATAATTCATACTTTCTGTCACTAGGAAACTCAGATGAATAAACAGTTTAGATTCAGGAAGACAGAAAATGGCAAAGGATCTAGTGCAAATAGGGATGCATAACTCAGCCTAAAATCACGCTGATGTCAAGGACATCAGGCAACTCTGCATATTGACAGAACTATGTACCTGCAGCTAGGGCTCCCATTTACAGGATCCTTCAGAAAACTGAGGAGGATCTACAGAATCTGAGAAAGAAATTAGCTGTTGCCAACCCACAAAGGATTTGGCATGTTTCTCCCTCCAAAACAGTTGGGGCTGAGGCTGTAAGAACTACATCAGTCAAAGCTGTATGTATTAAAAGAAAAGGAAAGGAGGAAAATCTCCCATAACTGTGGTTCACAAAATGATGGATGGCATCCTTAATCTGTTCTTATGGATCACAAAATAGTCTACTAAAAATGATAATTCCCTCAGCGATCAGACTAAGAAATATCTGAGCACGTCTAACTTTTTGTGAAGCTCATCAACAGGTATTTTACTACCATAGTAGCTTACTGAAGCTGTTTCCATTAGTATTTTGAAATTTTATCATTTCAACTTCACTGTCTCTTAGAGGTCCCTACACTTTTTCTGTCTTCCCCATCAGACGTATCTGTAACGCCACAGTGTTACACACTTATTATAGACACAGCTAACCACATATACAGCAGTGGCAGAGATGTCCTAACCAAGTTACCACTTTAATCACTGAAGCATCCCAAATTTTTCAGAAAACAGTTTCTGTTAGTTGATTAATATCTCCGTCAGCCACTGTCTCGCAGTTCAGCAGTGATGACTTTTGCTTCAGCAATGACTAAATCAAGACATGGATTCAGTACTCTGAAGTGACTGAATTTTCAGAATTTAGTTAATCTTGCAATAGCCATACTACACCACCTGCCAGCCTCATCTAAATCACTCACTCTAAACCTTTTTCCAATGATTTCTTTCAAGTTTTTTAGCGTTTATAATACAATAAAATCTAAAAGTACTGTACCTGCCAAAATGAATTACACATAAGGAACCGAGACTGTACATATTTTTTTGCAGCCTGATGTCGCACTATTTCTGATTCGGACATTATTTTTTTAAATACTGATTTTTGTTAAATGCAGTACAACAAAAATACAAACACTGACATTGAGGGGATTCATAACAAATGGCACTTGCATGAAGCCAGATTAAGCTTTCATTGAACTGAACAGGAAAATATTCTGGGTTTTTATGTTTTCCTGTTGAGGTTAAACAACAACCAAAACCTGAAACCTGCTTTAAGTTAGCAAGACTAAAAAATATCCAAAGAAAGCAGATGCTGAACAAATTGTATAACACAATACATGAAGCTAAGCAGTCTCAAATAGCAATAATATTTTGTTAATTAAGATTTTCTGGCAATTTAAAAATAACCTACGCCGTGATTCCAGAGAACACTACTCAACACAGAATTGGAGTTAGAAACTTCTTACTGAATTTAAGCTGTGTAATGCAATACAATCACAGAAAAGACTGTCCTATCACAGCAAATTTACCAGCATATTTGCCCTTTTCTCCAACCTAATGGATAGTACAATGGATTTCAGGTTTAGTCCATCATTCTGCAATGAATAAAAATAAACAACTTTTATCACAAATCCAGGAAAATTTCAGTCAGTTCTTTTCCTTTTTACTAAACTCTTCCTTCAGTGTTTTAACTTCTGTTTATTGTTTGATTTTGTCTGACTGAAGTTTAAAGTTTCGATGAACAGCAAGTAAAAAGGATCTCTTTTCCTGACTGGAACTCCTGCTTACTGTGATTGTCTTAAAATATAACCAGGTCTTTTTCCAGTGCTGAAGGTTCAACTCAGTAACAGTTAGTTAACTGTACCGGCTGGTTGATGCTGAACAATATCTGTTTGAGAGCCACAAAACACCAAATGTTAAATAAGAAGTCAACAGGCCCCAAACTCAACCCACATTGTGATATTGTACAGCCTTACTATAACAGATTCATTTCTATGGCAGCTTTTCTAATTCTTCTGCTCCTCCTCGCTATTTAAGTGTTTAAAATCTGCTTGAATAAAATAAAATTGATAAAAAGGACATACTCATTCCTTTAAAAAGTTTATTTTGTGCAACTCTGGTAAAGACTGCAAGTTTTTAGATGAAGTTCCTGGTTTGCTTTTAGCTTTTTGATAGAACAATCATCCTTGAGTTCCACCATATTTTGAATATTGGATGTGACCGGTTTTAATGTCCCTACCATTCGAAGAAATGTAAGAAAACATAGACGAGGTACAAACTGTTACCTAACTGAGCTTTAACAAAAACACCACTTCAGAAATTTCTGAAAGCAGACAAGCTTTAGGATCTTGCAGAGTCTGACTCACCTTGGAAAAGGGACTTGTACACCCAGACTGTGGAAGGCCTTTTGAAAACATTAGTCCTGCCTCAGTTGCATGATAAAAATTATTAGTTTACTGCTTTTCAACTTCAATTAACAAAGTTAATTCAAAGACACGTTGTTTTCAAAGAACCTAAAGAAACTGAGTTTCTGTGTCATTGAAGAGGAACATGAATTCTTTATTATTTTATACTTGTTTCCTCTTTGTTGTAAAAAGAAGGCAGGAGTTATTAACAAGCTTTCACCTACACGTTAAAATGACACTTCTGTTTCTCTTAGAAAGTATCCTTCCATTCCATAATATTATGCTCTAATAAACAGTTCAGTCAAGTTTAAAAACTGAGAAAGAGTGGGCATCATGTAAATTGCATTTCCACTGTTTTCAGGGACAGGAGAAGAAAGCAGGACTTCTTAAGCACTTTCATTAAAGCATTCAGCAGTGACACAGGCAGCGCCCAAACTCTTTAGCGAGCCAGCGGTATTTAGTCGCCGAGAAGATCTCTTCCTCAGCACACAAGCTTCAGATGGTTCAGTGACGCTCGCGGCTCCACACTGACGCAGTCCTACCGCCAGAAGATACGACTGGCTCATTCCTCAGCGGAAAGCTATCAACGTTCGACACATCCCAACCTTATTCCTCAGCTAGGGAACCAGGAACTTCTGGCCACGCACACGTGGCACATTTCTTTGACACAGACTGTTAACGTCTTTGCTTTCTGACTCACATTCACTTTTTAGAAAGTGGCCAACTTTTTTTCCCCGACATGCCAAATGTCTTCCCCTCCCCACCCCCTCCTTTGCAGCTTGAAACACCTTGAGTTAATGTACTGTGAACTCATCTCAAACATGCTCTGTATTAAGCTTTAGGGTACTTTAGAGCAGTTCTTGAAAACAGCTTTCTTTGAATATGTAGATAAAGTTAAACTCTGAAAGACACAAACTAACTGATATTTGACTGAACATCTTGTCAATAAATAAATAACTCATGGCCCACAATTCTGTAGCCTTTTGAAGAGGTATTTAAAATAATTTTTTTGTTAAGAAAGCGTGGTTTATGGTGTTCTCCTAGATGTATTGTCTTTTCAAGGAGCTTATATATGAAAACCGAGGGTAGGGGAAGAATCTGTGAATACCAAAACTGTTACAATAGTTCCATTTTGTAGTCATCATTATTCCAGATTGGTTATATACGATCAAAATATGCTTATTTTCCACTATCTCAGGACCCTTCTATAACTTCCATTCCTCAGGTTTAGCTAATGGCATAAGCAATTACGCAGGTACACCACAAGGTTCTGGTGGAATCACAGAAGATAAAGCAGTAATACCTGCTACTTCAGCTGCCATTTGGCCAGAGGAAAAGGCCGGCTTCAATTATTTTGGAAAACTGTAGCAAACTAACTAGGACAACAAAAGTCTTGATTTACTTTATAGCCAGTTTTCTTTAATTAGTCATAAAATTACAGATCTCCTGAACATGAATTTTAAAAAAGAATTCTCTGATAATTAGAACGTACACTTGTCTGACAAGCACTTAACTGATCACCTCTAGCAGAGTTCCAATTACAGGAAACTATTACGAAACCCTTAGCTGGAATCCGTTCATTCTGGTAAAGTCTCACATGCAGATAAGGCAGGGAGATGAACAGAAGACAAATTTTATGTATTTCATTCCCAATTTTCATCCCCCAAATTATTACTATGTTGCCTTGTATTCTAGATCTTAATTTACAACACATTGCCATGTACATTTTCCAAGGGTCAATTAAATGACTGACAAAGGAAAGCCATTACTCCATTTAATGATAGCTTTAGTTTCATGCCGTGTATCTTGCATATATTTATAAATTACTGGCAGCAACTATAATCTGAACAAACTGCTACAGCGAGGTCCCAAATTATTTGAGTCCAGAGTTATACAGGCACATTGCAGTTCCTATTAAGTCACCGTTTAATGAAGTTTCAGAACACTAGAGTTCTCTCCACTTTTCTTTAAGGAATGCTATGACATGCTTTTTGGCTATTTAACATTGACAAGTCAAGTCTAGGTCTGTCACCATAAACAACATACAAGTTCTAAGAAAATCTCTTTCCAGTTTGTGAATGGCCTTAAGCTGTGTCAGGGGAGGTTTCGATTGGATATTAGGAAAAAGTTCTTTACTGACAGAGTGGTCAGGCGTTGAAAGAGGCTGCCCAGGGCAGTGGTGGAGTCTCCATCCCTGGAGGTGTTCAAAAAACATGTAGATGTGGCACTTCGGGCCGTGGTTTAGCAGGCACGGTGGGGTTGGGCTGATGGTTGGACTTGATGATCTTAGAGGTCTTTTCCAACCTTAATGATTCTATGAACCCAGCCTGCACCTTGACATAATGCTTCCTGTTGAAGCTACCCTCCATTGCAGGAAGAAACTGCTAAGTGAAAGCAATGATGCAGGTAACCGTGTGCCTGTCGGGACACGCGGCTTCACACTTGTTTGTCAAAAGACGGGAAGATACGTATTTTTATAATTACCAAAACAATCACAAAACCTGCATAAATGGCTAAACATGGGTTTAAACTCTGACTTCCATTAGCAGAGATAAAACTCAGTTCCTTCTCAAAGTCATGAAAGTTCCTTTCTCGGGAGAATTACCAAAAATGTGACCTTCTAATGAAATCTGAGTTACAGGCTAAAGGCAGGCAGCTGACTTTTTGTAACTGTTCCCTCCGGTACATTTTAATGGAACCGGCAGTTCTGTCATCCCTCAAATACTTCTCACTTTTCTGTTGGTGGGCATGCACGCATCTGACGTGCCAGGGACTCAAGCTGGAAACAAGACTGTATGTGGTGTTAGTGTGCCCGTGTGTGTGATCGTAGATGCAGTAGATCACAGATTTCCATACCTACACACTTACTTAACAAGAGAGCACAGAGCAGTAACAATGACGGTGTCAGTAGTTGGTTAAATCAAATACGCTGCGCCTAAACCATTCCAAAATTTTACTTGACATTTTTTTCCCTTTAGCATGTATTTTCTGCTACTTCAGTAGACAGCATAAAGTGCACATAATTACTAATTAAATTCTTTAAATAATAATAAAACTATGTTCTTAAGGATGTAAAAGATAAACAGTGATATACAAACAGACTACATCACCAGTGACATCTTATTTCTAGACCAGCTTGGAGGAACAAAATCATCCCCAAAACAACCACATCAAACCAAAACAGCACACAACACAAGATGTTCCGCTGGCAGGAAAATGAAGCAGGCACAGTGAACTGCCATACTAAAGCCCGCAGTGACGGGTGTGAAATACAGTGGGCCACCCCTGTTTATAATTTCACTGTTGAATTTGGAAGTCTCCAACAATACCAACGTTCATCTGTCTCTCTGAGAACGTATTCGGCTCTCTGCTGACCTGGGTACCTGGGTTCCCTCAACATGACATAATCCTTGCGGAGTCTATCACAATGGAAGGAGAATTACAGTCATTTCAGAAGAACTTCACTAAAAAGTCAGGAGAGCACTTGCTGTTAACCAACAGGCTGCGTCCTGCCATCCCTGCAAGCAAAGCTCCTCGGCAGCAAGTGTTTAACTCCCAAACCAGTGGCAGGAGTTCAAGTCTGTGCGTTTGTGTAATGCACGAAGCAATTCTTGAAGGCCCTAGTCCGACAGGAATTCTTCCACAGACTGCAGGAGGCTTTGGCTCAGGCCATGTTGGATCAAGAAGGCTAAATCTTATGTCATCTATGGGAAAACCTTTATTTTCTAAGCGTATCTGAAATAAAGGGATTTTCAACAGGCTGTTTATTAAAGGCAATGACAAAAGACTTCAAGTGAAGAGAATGTTTAATTATGACACAGCTACAGAAAACCCTTCACAGTTTCTTATTTGCTGTCAAAACTACCATGATTTGATTGTATCTACAGACTAAATTCCACAGTCTTTTTTATCTGTACTCGAATTTTTACATGAACTTTCCCTGGACCTTCCTGAAACTGGTCGTGCAAGTGGGGTGGGTTTGGTGGGGGTTTTTTCATTCAAATATAAAATCTTACTGCATGACTGTGAAAACTTTATTCATTTTCCTTATGTGGAAACATGATTTTTTTTTCTAAAAAGTTTTCTGAAAATGAAAAATATATGTATCTTTCCTTCACTTGTGCCAGAGGTAAAAAATACTCTTATTATGAATGTATTTTCCACTAATCCCACTCTTTTTCACAATATAACACCTTAAAGACAAATTTAAGGACAGTTTAAACTCCTCTTTCAGTGGAGCTTTTAAATGTGCAAAAGCTATAGAAGCTTTTATGCTTCCTGGCAAATCACTCTACTAATTCAGAGATCGTAATTGAAAAGACTGTTTTAAACCTATTTTCCTTACTTTACCATTGGATAATGAGGATGGGAGTCTCCCCATAGACCCTAAGGGACAATCAAATTCCCATTTCCACCCTAGATTTCCTGCTTCATATGACTTGATTGAATATTTGCAGGGAGCATGGATTTTCAGAAGACCCAAGAAAGATACGGTCACCACTGCTTCACCGCACGGAAGACAGACAACTGTTACAGATTTCCTCTCAGTGATCTTGTTGCAGAAAGAGGTGGTTGGGACAGAAGACTATTAACCCCCCTTACGGATTTTTATTTCTATGATAAAACTTTCATTTAAACAATACTCATTTATTCCATCCAATCCAAAATACTTGGAAGCCAGCAAGCTGTATCTTGAACCTACTGCTTGAACATAGGGACTATATAGCACGTGCAAGTGTAACATTGCATCCACACGTATTTTTAATTACAGAATCAGAATCACAGAATAGTAGGGGTTGGAAGGGACCTCTGTGGGTCATCTAGTCCAACCCCCCTGCCGAAGCAGGGTCACCTACAGAAGGCTGCACAGGACCTTGTCCAGGCGTGTCTTGAATATCTCCAGAGAAGGAGACTCCACAACCTCCCTGGGCAGCCTGTTCCAGTGCTCCGTCACCCTCAGAGGGAAGAAGTTCTTCCTCATGTTCAGACGGAACTTCCTGTGCCTCAGTTTGTGCC
>Ga0065711_1006377_pt1 | contig 23560 bp, 18 predicted proteins | sample Hoacrofraction12_FD_59098 | JGI IMG/M metagenome (GOLD analysis project Ga0065711, IMG submission 59098) | Hoatzin crop microbial communities from Cojedes, Venezuela - Epithelial fraction 12 v2 (version 2) | ecosystem: Host-associated > Birds > Digestive system > Esophagus > Crop | place...
CCTGTGCAGCCTGCTCTGGGTGACCCTGCTTCGGCAGGGGGTTGGGCTGGGTGACCCACAGAGGTCCCTGCCAACCCCGAACATTCTGTGATTCTGTGAAAGTCTGAATGTGGTAATGAAATCTGCTGATGACAAAGTCAGAAGCCATGTCAATACAGGAAACTGGAGTACCATAAAAAATAATAGACAATCCTAAGGGCAAGAAGTAAAAAGATAAATTTAACAGTGCAATATGCAAGGTCAGACACTTTTGGACCAACAGCTCCTTCTCATATACACAAAGAGACTGTCAGCTGGAAAGATCGTTTTCTGTTAAGTCACTATGACCAAAAGACACAAGGCAAACAAAACCACCAAAGAGGTGAAGCCTGAAAGAGCTGAGGATGCCAAACCAGAAAGAAAAGCGTTCAAATACTTGCACGAGACCTCACCTGGACTATGCACAACCCTGGGCTCCCACATTCAACAGAGATGAATTTAAAACTGAGCAGCTCAGAGAGCAGTCGTAGGATGACAGACGAACGGAAAGCCTATCTTGCAAGAGATACAGCATGTTTCACCTGAGCAAACCTCAAGGCTGAGATGAGGATACGGTTTACCATAAATACATGAAAGGGACCAACACTGGAGAAAAGAGATGCAAGTAAGGATTTATTTTTGTTAATTGACAATATTAATCCAAGATGGATGGGTACATACTGGTCGCAAACAATGTTGGGAACTTAGATTTCTAACCGCTGAGACAGTAAGAGTCTGCTGGGTAGCCAGTCCCAACGGGCTCTTGTACCCTCGGCTAGACCTGCTTCTAAGCACGAGAATTTAATCAGTTTCTGAAAAGGATATAATAAAGGTTGACTGAAAAAAAGAGCAGCTGGACGTGAAACTGGAAGTCCCAGTCCAACAGTCCTGTGATTAAGAGGATACCAAGGAGCATTTAGAAACTGAAAGAGCGCCAGCCTATGTACATGATAAGCAACAAATCAGATGACTTTTTCTATATGTTTTGTACTTGTGTACCCTATTTTCTCATTCTTTTTTCTTTATAAGGAAATCACATTAAAAAAGCTCTTTGGAACAGGTCCATGTCTCCTATTCTGTTGACAGAGTTCCTCACACACAGCACAGAATTAAAAACAAATTCAAACTTATGCATGTTCCAAAGGAAAATCAAACAAAAAAAGGTCAATTGTGCTATCCTGGACTACAAAAATTAAAAAAAAAAAGGATGTGGTACTGACTTTTGTGGTTAAAGCCCACATGGTTCTCTGATAAAGCTTTCTTTTTAGTCTGTGTAAAGCGCTCCACAGTCTGACCAAGAGCCCATAAATACATGACGCAACATACTTAAGAGTTTGACTTAGAAATTTTCCTCCCTCACTTCTCCTTGTAATTACCCTGTTCCTTACTTGTATAAAGACCTCACATCTGTTACTAGATGGCAGAGAATTTCCTCTCACTGAGGTAGGTTTGGACTCAGTTCAGAGGCTCTGTGCAGCAACAGTCAGCAGGAACCCTTTCCATACTTCCAGAAACGGGCAAATCCAACAGCGCTTCGAGCTGGACGGTGCTCACGTGTACTCCACGCTGACAGCTGGCTGCATCAAAGCAAGAGGTGACAAGGTGCCAGCCTGATTACTAATTCCTTCCGAACGCTTTTGAGATCAGTCAAGAAGCTAAATTTTGCAATTCACTTAAGTGGGTTTATTCCACGGATAGTATTACGTACAGGTCAGGTGAATCTCACCGTGAGCGATGACTATCCCTTTCAGCTGAACTTGGACCTGGAACAACCCTCCTTGGCAGCTCAGGGCTGTCTAGTTCTTTCTCAGGACTTTAAGGAGGCTGAAAAATCGCCAAAGTGGGAACGATCACAGCTTTACAGTCACTTGCGCTTGTCATTGCCCGGGGAGCTGTTTGCCACTGCCTTGTCTGCTAAACGTCCCACGAGTCTGCTCACAGAGTCAGCACACATCCCAGCGTTGTCTCAAGCTCCTTCAGTACAGACTTCGAGAGAGCAGAGTATAACTGTTATACCCTCACACCAGAGCACATCATCTTCACATGTGTTGTAATATGATCAAGAAATTTCGTTCCAGCCAGCCTACACTGAACAGTCATTCTAAAACGGCTACACAAAATACAGACTGAATGTGCCAGGGTCCAGTTCACATGGTTTCTGTGACAAGTATGCCATGACTTTCCCTGCCTCCTGAAATCATGTTAACAGGTAAGAAAATAATGATGTAGCTGATTAATGAGCTTTTTGTTACTATTCAGTTCTGCGTACTTTAAACAGCACAGTCACAGGAAGAAGAACAGCACGAAGGGTGACAGAAAGTCTAGTGCTGGCACAGCAGAAAGCTCCAAGAGAGAGAACCCACAGCCGAGACTTACACTCTTACACTGTCCTTACAGCAAGCAGCATCTAAAGGTCTCAAGGTGATCAGAGGGAGTCCGCTGCACTGGGCTCCGTGTATGAGCAGAATACAAGCCCTTGGCTCAGAGCAGCTGTGACCTAAAATGACTGGTGTTAACAGTGACATTAAATAATGTTCTGGAAAGTGAATTATTTATATTGGACACAAATAAGGCAGATAATTGCTGTGAATTTCAAGAATATCTAAGCACTCCCACGACTGAACTTCACTTGCTATCTCTGCAAAAAGCAGGCCAATGCGCACGGAAAAGAACAAATTTGAACTTTTCACACATGTGGCTGGTTCTAAATCAGTTATAACTGTTCAAGAAAAAGACACACATATTGTTATGGACTCCTCAAAGAAAACATACTCTCAATCAATACATAAAAGTGATCAGCAAAAACCAGGCTGGAGGTCAGAGAACAGTAGGAATCGGATTCAGCTGCCTGTATAAGCTGAAATATTCACCCTGGAAACATGGTAATCAGTTCTGCTCCTGTGCCTACTTACCTACCCAGGTTCACTAAAAACTGAATGCAGAAATAGAAAAGGTCCAGAGAAGAGTGATAATGAATATTATTAGAGGCAAGGGAAGACTTGCCATCTGAGAAGAGATAAGAGAACGACTGTTTAGTTCGGAGAGGAGATAAATAAGCAGCACACTGACAGCAGTATATACAATGAATGATCACGGGGTGGTAAACGCAATGTTCTCTCTCATTCGTTCTCAGGATACTCAGGCAAAAGGGACCTCCAGTTTTTAAACACTTTTTAGCATATAAAATGAAACTAGGTATAATTAGCTCTCCCGAAGTACTCTGAAGACCTTAGCAGGATTTAGCAGGAATTGCATATTTATGTGAATATTAAGAATGCCCACAGCTACAAATGCAGGATTTAAAAAAAATACAGACTAGGAGGTAAGACCTTTTGTCCACAGCCACACGGCTGCTAGCCTTGTGTGAACTAGTCACAGACTGGAGAGGACAGACAGAATAAATGACAAACACCATCATCATCACCGCCACCGGGGTTACTGCCGAGCCTTGAAGCTTCAGTCACATCCCAGAACTGCACAGCGCTGGTGCGGGACCTGCATGCATCACACAGTCAGCCCTTGTACCAGGGACAGAAAATGGAGCTGGAAAAGGCACCCTAGGACAACACATCCGCTCTTAAACGAGGCTCACCTAGGCAGACAGTAAGCAGCCTACAGTTCACGGTGCTCTTCAGACCTGCCATGTCACTCACACTCATGTTTTCCTAGTAGGAACTCAGGCTGAATTGAGGTTGTGTCCATACCTCCTCTCCCTAGGCAATGCACCAACACTGCTTTTCATGCTGGGGATGGCGACGTGAAATCACTGCAAGGGCAAGCAGGGCAGCTGGACGTTGCACGTGTTGGCATTCAGGGCCACACTATGAAGTATGGGGGCTGTGAGCTAGGAGACCCCTGCAGGAGCCAGCAGATGCTCTTCAAAGCAAACGATAGGTTAAGAGGTAAATTTGGTCTTAGATCCTTCCATACACTGGGGCTACTAGATCCAGCAAAAATGACATTAGCCTGTACAGTAAGCAATAACGATGCCTTTTCACATCTTCACTGAAAGCATTTGGGCACTCAACAGAGATTTCCAATCCCATAGGCATGACAATTGCTTTGACTTTACAAGAAGACAACGTCATAATATTCAGGATGGGATCCTGCCTCTCAGCTTCATGAGCAGGGAGACAGAATACTGAAGTATTCCAGCTGGTCCTGGAGAAATGCAGGAGAGTATCTGGACTAGTCGAGAATTCCCGTTCTTAAAATGGGGGTTTATTGCACCAGGCAGTGCTGTTGCAGGTCAGATTGACAAGGCTCCTTTTGCAAATGTTCATTTCAGTTATTTTGACCTTGGCAGATACAAAAATTTTATCTGGAGTCTGCTGCAAGGAGTTGCCCCTCCCACAGATCTGTTTTTTTATTATTTAAAAAAAAAAGAGGGAGAGAGAACACAAAGATACAAAGAGCACCTGAGCTCCCTGAAAACGCAAAGTAACTCATCAGGTGCCAGATCCTTCCAGAGCCCAGCGTCTGGCAAGCACTCTGGACAGACCTCCCAGCATTATGTTTTACTGCATGCAATCTGCCAAACAACTGGGATTTGCTTACAGCTGATTAGAATAGGAAGCTTGCGTATGATGCATGTCTAAGGAGGAACATAGCTTGCTCTAATGCAAAATAAGAAAGACACTGTGTAGCAAGGATAAAATGGCTGCTCTTGCATTTTCTGAAGATATACAGCAATGACCCTGAGCCAAAGCACTTGAACTTTCAGACAATAAAAAGATCTTGCCTGCGTCTCAGTTGTGAACTTTACTGAATGCCTTTGCCAGGGGCCTGCACTCGCAGATCTCAAAGCATTTCACAAGCATGAAGAGCAAACACAGATCCTAAAAACCACTCCCTTCCTGCATCTCCAAGGACTCAATGAAGTTGAACCTCCCACTGCAAGTTGCTGACTAACAAACACCTTATGGTAGAACAGAAAGAGCTGGAAAATAACGTGAAGAAGTCACCTGATGTTTCCCTCTGCATTAAGATCAAATATATCAGAACCTTCCTGGCAGATCTGAGCTGATTTGCTCCTGAGAAATGTTCCGTAATTTCTGCGGATAATGTGCTTAGTGCTCAACCATTTCTAAAGTTAGAAGATTTTTCCTAATGTGTAATACAAATCTTCCTCGGTAACCAAAATGTTACAGGCTTGTGGCATTTTGCTCATCTTTTCCTTGGTTTGGCTCGCTCTCCCAGGCAGGCAGTAGATGTTTTACAGCGGAGAACGTCGAGTCACCGTAAGGTTCAATGACAGCTGAGGGTCATAGGGACAGCAGAGCATAGCTCTCAGCACTCCTCACCTCTCAGCAGCCCACGAAACCAACTCGAGGAAGACGAACAGCATTCCTGAGCCAACCGGTGGACATCGTTACATTGATGAGAAACTGATGTTCTGTTTCTAACAATGTACAAGCCTAATGGAAGAGCCCGAAAGACATCACTTCCTGCTCTGTTGTCAGCTTGAAAAGGGAGAAACGCAATGAATCCAAAACTTCAATCTCCTCCAAAGCCTTGCACAGGAAACTTAGATCCCCTGTGGGGCCGGTATTAAGGTTCTGCTAGAAGACATAACTAAGAGTAATGGGATGAAATTAACTAAGAAAATTTCCTAACTGAATTTCAGGAGCTAATAGAGCTCTCGTTTTCCCCAGGGAAGCCGTGGAAGCCCCAGCGCTCAGGAGAGCTGCAGTAATAGCGCTTTCACAATCGGAAGAATTTCTAACAACGCATGTCAGGGCCGATATTGCTCAGGGCCAGAACCACGCACAGGGCTCCGTCAGCCCAGCCCGGCACCAGCTCGCTGGGACCACTGCAGAAGGTGCTTCTTTTGGGGGGGCAGAAGATGCTAACTCAATCTTCTGGGACCACTGCAGAAGGTGCTTCTTCAGGGGGGCAGAAGATGCTACCTCCGTCTTCTGGGACCACTGCAGAAGGTGCTTCTTTCGGGGGGGCAGAAGATGCTAACTCAGTCTTCTGGGACCACTGCAGCAGGTGCTTCTTCAGGGGGGCAGAAGATGCTAACTCAGTCTTCTGNGACNACTGCAGAAGGTGCTTCTTCAGGGGGGCAGAAGATGCTAACTCAGTCTTCTGGGACCACTGCAGAAGGTGCTTCTTCAGGGGGGCAGAAGATGCTAACTCAGTCTTCTGGGACCACTGCAGAAGGAGCTTCTTTGGGGGGAGGGTGCGCAGAAGGTAATACCTCAATCTTCTACAACTCAAGCATGCAGCTGATGGAAATGCAACAAGGACTGGTTTCGGCATGGAGATGACTCTTCTTGCAAACCTGGGTCCAATTTAAACAGGGAAGAAGAATACAACCTGGTGAAATTAGACCAGTTTGGCAGTGAAACTGGGGGAATACATTGCTGCTCCCTGGCAAAAATCAAAGGACTCCTCTTCCACAATGCCAACAACATGGTCAGCGTGACCATGCTTTTCACCAACGCAGGAACTCATCCAACTCAAAACAAACAAAACCAGAATAAAATCAAGCAGATCAAAAAAGCACCATGGCAGATTTGTACATCCTTCTGTTCCACTTCCCCTTCCCGGTGCTCTCCTGTCATTTGCCTTGAGCCAGTTCTGGCTCACCCTCATTGCACGGCAAGCTGAGCCAGTTCAGAAAAATGCAGGGGGGAAATAAAAAGAATTTCTTTTTTCTGAACCAAGCTGAATTGGCTGTTACTTCCATCAGCCAAGAAATCTATCTGGCACAATGCAGGGTGGCAGGAGGAGGGAAACCGAGGAGAAGGAATTGAGAAGGGCGATCAGACAGGGTAACACTGAAGGATGAGAAGATGACAAACTGTTAATTCAGCTCAGCTAGATCATGAAACTATACCCTCAGTATCTTGGGAAATCTAAACCCATTTCTCTTATGAATAAAACTGCCTTGGATCACGAAGCCAAATGAAACACCTGACTCTGTTTTGCCATCTGTGAAATGGGGATAATAGGTATCTAGATCATCTAGTCCTATTTAATCTAAATACATCTTTACAAAAGGATGCTTGAAGAGCACAGACAAGTGTTAAAGTAAAAAAACGGACCCATAAAAATCAAACCAAATATCCCTCAACCAAAAAGCAAAGTCTCTGCTCCCTAGACAAACTGCAATACTTTCAACTGATGAATTATTCATTATGTTTAGAGCAGAACTTACAGGTATTTTAATTTAATCTTTGGATAAAGCATATACTTAAAAAACAATACCCAACACCCCCCCCACTCCCCCGTCTTTAATAGCACTCAACAAAAGTGCCTTAAAATGGGTATGCAGTCATCGATTCTGCTGCCAATCTTCGATAGGGTTTTTTGCCTGAAAAAGAAGATAAACCTCAACTCCAACATATGATTAGAGGAGAAGCACCGATCACTTTAAAAAAAAAAAGAGGGGGGGGTGGGGGGATAGACAAGACAACACAGCTTCATTAAAACAGATAAAACCCTAAGGGAATTTTCAATTTTGTTATTCTAATGAGAGGGGCTGAAAAGAAGTAGTAAAGCAGAGAAAAGGGAAAAAAAAAATTCTCCTTGGGACAAGACGTAACGCAGAAGAACAAGAAACTGAACCAGAAACAGACTTTCAAGTTTCACCTCAGTTTTTTTCACAGAAAGGTCTATTGTAGTCTCAGCTCTGTTCCCAAAGGAGGGTAAGCCACACGACAACATCACCACACACAAAACTCAGTGTATTTCATGAGCAGGAGACTGAAGCAGAGAACAGGTCAAGGTTGATATCACTAGCACAGCAGCGAGGGGGAGCTTGCACTGCAGTTGTCTGAACCACACCTAGTCTGCAGTTAAATATAGAACTTTACTTTCTGGAACTACTGCTCCTCTTAACCTTCAGAGCATAAATATTCGGAGAGGTATTAAAAAAAAAATAGGAAGGAGAGAGAGGGAGAAAGAGACCTCAATCTGTTGTCTGAAATCTAAGCCTAGTGACTAATATACTATCCCGGAAGAATTTCCAAAAAAGCAGTAAAGACTGGAGAATTGAATTACAGAAACCTCACGCGGCATTCTGGAAATCCTGGATAAACCTATTAGTTTCTTTAATACACATACCCAGTATACAGACACTCACATACATTAGACAACGGAGTATATGTGCTGGCCCTAACTCCAATCTTAATTATCACGTTGGCATCAAAATAATAACTAACTGCATTGGAATTTTTGTTGATTTAAATCTTTTTAAAAAGAGAAACTAGACCTTTAACCCTCACCCTTCTCATTCAGTTCATGGGCCAAATCCTGACCGGTGCTGTGCCTTTCCAGATGGAGAACCTGCTTCTAGAAGCCAATTTCTCTAATTTTTCCAATCAAATTCAGATTATTTCCTTGAAGTGCTCTTAGCTGGTTTGACAGACCAACTTTTAGCGACTGCCTTTCTTACCAACTGAATCCAAGTCAAAAGCACATACCACAAGTAACTGATAGAGCAGCCCAAGAATTTGATCCTCACCCAAAAAATGTTTATACAGCTCCACAGCAGAAGTTTAGTTCTGCATTACCTACACAAGAGTTTCCATTAAGGTCTAGACTAAACCCTCTTATCTTCAGGCATTATAACTAAATCACACAAATTAGGTCTAATTGCAGAAGGCTCCTCTTTTGCAGCCAGAGAGGAAGGTGCATACAGCCCTCATATGAGCTGCATTAGTGGGATGGAATTGTCTTCTGGATCTCTGTTTCTCATTGCTGAATAGTTAGAAGCCTCGATGCACAAGCACTTTACTGAGGGTTCCAAAGCAGCAGCTCAAAACCAGGTGCCTAAATCCCTGCACGCACCAACAGCACATCAAGATGCCGCAGGACATGCAAAGGCAATGCAACGAAACTTCGAATCATAGAATTAGAGAATAGTTTGGGTTGGAAGGGACCCTTAAAGGTCATCTAGTCCAACCCCCCTGGAAAGTAGTCCATTAAATGGAGTAAGATGCCTCCATTCACAGTCAAACCTTAATTCTTCAGAGAAAAATGCAAATTACCAGCTAAATGGCACCAGACCACATGCAATGCCAAACACCGCTTTTGTGGGCCAAATGCTTATTCCTGACCCCACAGCATCAAGTGAACCTGACCTGCTTGGGCCAGTCAGGAGCCTGGTTCCCTTCACCCTGGCTGCTGTTACCAGCCATGTTACGGACAAGCCTGGAAGACTCTGGTGACTTGTAAGGGAAATTAGTCAGCTTCTCCCTAGGACTCCCAAGAGTGTTTTCCTCCCATTCTTTCAAAACTTGTCACATAAACCAGCTCATCCTCCTTACAGCTCAACGAGGCCTATTAAAGTACAACAGTTAAACAACCATATTCCCAACTGGCTTTATAGTGTAGTTTTATTGTCACACAAAGCTTTTACCACAGCTCGAGTTTACTGCGTTCTCGCCTCAAGTAAAACTCCTCAGCCCTGCTTTCCAGTACGCACACACCGGGCTGCGAAACTCAGAGCTCGCAGTGACCTAGCAAGGGCTTTGCAAATTCATATTAAAGCTGGGATTAAGGCAATGTGGCAGCAGTCTCCATGAAACAGCAGAATAAGAAGAAAACCCCAGCAGCAAAGACCTTACAGAGCACAAGACAAAACACAGCGAACAAAACCAAGAATGACAAAGAAGAAAGGAGTTAATGAAAACTTAGATCAAGTGGTTATGTATCTGCATACACAACTGGGTGATTTCCAATGTCAACACCAACTTCTTTCCATACACAAAAGCAAATCTCAGACCTTTCTAACAGATACACACCAAACTTACAGGTTGTCTGACTTCTTGAGAGGGCCAACAGCAGAGACTGGCTTTAGGAGAGATCTGCAGGAGGAAAGGGCAGTGCTTGCTTGCTTAGCTTTCTCCTCCTGCTCTGTGTTTCCAGTGCACCTAGCACAAAGGAGTCTAAGGCTCTAACATGATTCAAACAGCAAATAACAGCAGTTATCACACTTCAGGCCAGACAGAAGCCAGAAAGGAAAACATCCATGCCCAAGACAGCCCTAATTCTGCTTCAGAGGAACTAAAACTTTCACACACAGAGGGTTAATCAGGAGATGGTACAGTCCTGAAGGGACACCGAACTGTAGCATTTCTGTCATTCTCCATACTGCAGTCAGGACAGTCAGACAAGCATTTTGAAGTGCTAAAGATCCTACACCGCACATTGCACTGCCTGTGCGGCGGGGGACACTAGAAAAGCACAGTCCCTGTACTATCAGATTTCAGGATTTTGCATTAATTGGGTGTAGCAACAGATTTCAAACATTTACATTATTTTCTCTGGGGAAACATTCAGCCAAACCTGAAAACATCAGTGCTGTGCCAGAACAGAATATGGAAATGCACACTTAGAGACACATTCCTGCTCCAAATCAGTTCCAAAGATCCTTGTGCAAGCAAGAGGAAAGAGAAGCATTACAGAAAGGGCTAAAGGCACATACTAAAAATATGCTAGCGAAGGACTCGACGCAGTTGCAAACCAGGGAGGAGAGTAGCACACGCAGTCAGCTGGTGCTTTCATGGAAAGGAGGTTCCTCATGCTCTAAGAGGGGAGAAAACTCCTCCCAGCCATTTAGCCCTTAACAGAAATAAGCATTCATCCCTAACTATGTTTGAGTTCACTAGCCCTCTTCTATTATACAATACTGTCCATGAAAGAGACATTGCTGTAAGCAGAGGAAAGGCAAAGCACACAGGCAGCCAGGAGACCAGGCTCAGAGAGTGCTGCTTCTCTGCAGGACTGAAGAGCTGGGAGCTCTAATGATCATCTGCCACTCTGCATACTTATTTGAAAGATCCACTTTGCTCTGTGCTGTTCCCAGCTCATGTAAAAGGGTTGTAAGAGCCTTTTTGGACAAGGAATCTACTGCTGGTTAGGCAAACTTCTGCATCCTGAACAATTACAGTGCTGCCGAAATGCCAGTATCAACTATAAATTAACATGATCCAAACGAGTAAATAAATCAGTAAACTGGGAAAGGAGAAACACAGAATGTAGAGAGCGTGCAGACCCCCACCAAGACAGAGCCTGGATTAGGCTAGATGGAAAGGTGTCTGCAAAAGTAGAGCTGAACACCAACACTCTCAGACTGGGCTAAGGACAAGTGGTCTTAGGGGCTACAAAAAATTAGATATTGTCCAGAGGAGTACAACATCCTTTTAAACAACAAAAGGGGTGAAACAACTCCTCCTACTCTCTATCATTGAGAATCAAATGATTACATTGTTATTAACTTGCACGATGCTAAAACACATCCTTAAAAATGAAGCTGGTGTTCACCAGAGCAGGAAAAAGGATACTTGTATTGGCTTTAAAATGCCCATCTCCATAACCCCAAAGAGACATACCTTTCCATAACAGCCAGGCACTCCTTTCTCCACGTGAACCGACTGCCTCGCCGTAGTCTGAAGGTCCCAGAGGTAGCTGTGACTGGGGGAGGCGTCTGTCTCCATTCTGGCTCTTCTATTGGGATAGGAGCGGGTCTCATGCTTAACGTAGCCCCTAAGAATAATAAATACTGTGTTTCCTAGTGGATTAAAAATCATGCCCACTTTCTCACTCCTGCTTATGAAAAAGAGACAAGACAGATGATGAAACCATTCAAACTAAAAAAAGTAAAGCATTATCAAACAAAGACACCTTAAAGATACACAAAGCCAGCTAGAGTTCCCATCCCCAACCTCCAAGCCAGAGAGGCATCAGGCGACCGTGGAAATCTAAGGGAGACATAACTGAGCTGACAGCCACTTAGGGAAAGCTGTCCTGTCTTCATCAAGAGGAAAAATGTCTTGCAGGAAGGGTGAGCTATACCCCGGCCAGGATTTATTTAGGTTGTGCTGCTACCTCTCCTGCCACAAAATGGGAAATAGCTGGTTTCTATTTAATTGTACAGCAGTCTCAGGAAGCAAAATGTAAATTTATACCAAAGGTATTTCAACGTGTCCGAAGAGCTGAGTAAACACTCGAAATAGCTCCACCGATAGAAACACACCCTGTGGCCTGTGCAAACACGGGCTACCGAGTGCCAGGTTCCCTGAAAAAATCACTGAAAGCAGGTTAGCATCACACCTTTCCTCTTCTGTCCCCCTTCTGTGGATGCATTTCTCCTTTCAAGAAGCCTGAGCTGGAAAGCATCAAGCAAGAGACAGGACTTGGCACCATGCCTTCAGGAAAGGCCCTTTGAAACTTACCCCTAATTCTTCCCACAACCACCTCTCAGTTAATAAATCAAGATAAATTTAGACACTCTGGGAGACCGATCTTTCATATATCCCTAGGTAAGGATGGAACCTGGTATAGGACACAAGTACATAAAATAGGGTACGTTCTGAACAGGAGCTTTGTGCTCAGTGACTTCCCAGGGAGGAAGAAATAGTTGTTATTGTGTGAAAAAAATTTGAAAAAGTCACATGAAAAGATAAATCACCACCTATATCCCATCTGCATACGGAGCTCAACTGGAATTCACGCACTGAACTGGTCTGGACAGATCCAAGAGAAGCAGGCAGCTCTGCTCGCGGGAGGAATACAGTATTGTGCATGTGTGAAAAGCAGGGCTGAGACAACAAATCCCTCTGGGTACACACACTTGCTCAGAATGGTTAGGATTTATTCATAAAAACATACTCTGTCAGTGAAATAACACTGCTTGTTTTAAATTAAACTGAGTAAAAGTGTTAAGGGAACTTAGAGATTAACCAATAAACAAATTCCTACAGTTAAAAAGCAAGAAATTAGCTATTTCTGCATTTGGCTGTGTTCCTTTCCAGAAATGCACAAGGAATATTCTCCTTAGTGCCCGGGGCTTGCATCCATGTTAGGCAGTGAAGCCCAGAATAATGCGAAAACTCTACCCAGGAGCAGTCTATAGGAGCCCGCAATCTCTGTCTCGCATGCACAACCAACGGTGACTCTTACCGATTCCCAATGAGCCTACACAGATTACTCACTTTTATTGACACATAAAATATTTCCTATCTTACCAATTTGCTGGGAGGCCATTTCAAGAGAAGTTCCGTATCTACTCTTTCTAGTACTTGCAGAGTTTAGGGGTCTGGGTTAGTATGAAGTTGCTATGCTTTAAATATCCTATGATACACTCCAAAACCAAAAAAAACATTAAAAAATTTTTTTGAAAGATTAAATAATTAAAAAGAGGCAGGGGAGAACAGGACAAGAAACTAGCTTTCCCTGCATTGTCTTAGCAATACACTTTCCCTATCTGACGATTTCATTCCACAGGGAGGGTACAGGAATATCAGTGATGCCCAACATCAAGTTAAGAGACGCAGAGAGTACTTTCACTTGAGATTTTTCAGACCAAGGTTGGAAAAAAAGAAAAAAAAAATCTGCATTTAAAACACAAATTTGCTCCTGCTACGGATACGTTCATTTACTGAATGCAAAATGCTTTTTCTGGTTTAGTAGACTTGCTAGATCAATTCACCTGTTTCTCTTTTCTACGGGGTAACAGCAATATCAGCAGCAGATAAGAGAGAAGTATGCCGAGAATTACAAGCAAGTACCCACCCCTGTTTTCGTGCATGCATGAAGACGGAAGCATCTGAAGGCATACAGAGGCCCAACATGTGCCTGGATGCACGAGTGGCGAAAGCGGTGGACACGTGCACTGCTGCCACAGTTGATAGGGTAACTGTGGAGCTTTCCTTCATCCCCCTCAATTAAGTGAGCACTTGGGGATCCCGTTTATTCTGCTGTTTCAATGCTTCCTCGCAATCTTCTCGCCACCCAGCTCCACTTCTTTACAACTTGGTAAGTTACATCCTAGTTACCACGCCAGATTTCTTTATAAACCCCTCAAACAGCTTTTAAGAAGTCAGACTTCTCTCTCGAGCAGAAGAAGCGGAGCAAATGCAGTATGAGATTTTCATCTCAGTATATGCATCAAAAAGCAAGACATCTATAAGGGGTATAGAGGTGAACAGTCTGGGAAGAACTCCTTTCGCAGAGAAAAATGAAAAGCGACATCTCTCACTACCTGCCAGTGCCGAGCACCTTTTGTAACAATATAGAATTTTCTTTATGCAAGACAGCATTTTCTCAAATGCCAGGTATGACTCTGGGGATGCTGCAGGTGGCTTTGGGGAAGAGGAGGCAAGAGCGGTGCTCTCCAACTGGAAGGCAGCTCTAACTCTGTACTCAAAATTCCTCGTGGCAAAGGCCTGCCTTCTCTCACCACATCCCAGACACTATCCTCAAGACCCAGCACTGCTCTTAAAAGCATCACATGCAACTGCTGATGCACATAACACGTCTCGGAGAGGCCCTGCCATACAGCGGCGATGCGCAGAATGCTCGGAGCAAGCCTCAGGCCATCTCCCGGCTTCAGAAAACCATTTAGCAGCAAGCCTTTGCAGCGAGCACCTCTCGTCCATGATACTGATAAGCACAGCTGTCACACTTTATTTTTAGCCAGACTGACCTGAGATCACATGATGAACACCTTTCACTTACTACGGAGCCGGGCGAGATTTGAATCAGCAGCCGGCGCAGCAAAAGGTTCCCTACAGAGCTCACTGCTTGGATGGCAAGGATCAGAGCAGGGACTATTTTCTCGGCAGCTCTCTAAAACAGTAAATCACCAACAATACATTTCCAGGGCAAATCGCATGGGATATGCAGCCCCTGATTTTTTTTTTTGTTTTGTTTTGGTAGGCTTTTATAGCTGAACAAGAACTGCTATGGGAATAACACAAGAGATGCTACATCTTGATAACAACTGCCTTTCTTTTTCCCTTTTGTTCAAGGAAGAAGAGCACATGGTTTTCTCCAAGGTGACCACAGCTGCCTTCCTATTACAGAAGACTGTCAGAAACAAATAGCCAGCAGGCTGCCTCCATCTGTAACTCCGACACATCACTTCTAGGTGCCAGCTTCAGTTTGCAGAACACAGGCAAAAGACATGCGAAAGTTACTCCGTAACAAACCTTCTACCACGCCCAAGACTCAGTGCCAGCAAAACTAATCAGGCTAACAACTACTAATGTAAAAAGAAATATTTATTTTTTTAAAACCCAGAGGCTCTGAAAAAACCTATCAGTACAACGCAGGAGACTATGCACTCTGGCTTCTAAAACATATACTATTTATCTACTGCCAAAATGCTCTCAGCCCTCCATGAAACACAAGAGATGTGGTGCCTGTCCAAAAAAAAGCCCGATCTAAATGAAAAGCATCCCTATTAATTGGATTAAAGACCTTTCAAACACTAGCATTTAACATTGACTTCTTCCCTTCAACAAGAAAATGCTTTCCACCCTAATTGGCAGCTGTTTCCAGAAGAATTTACCATCACTAGTACACTGGGATTTGCAGCGTTGCTATGAACTCCGACATCACTCCCACCAGTAAATTGTTGATCAAGAAATTTTTGAGCAAGATTATTGCATGCAGTAGGAAAAGTGCGTTTTTCTTCCTGATCCAAGACTTGAGGTTCTTTTGCAATGTTTCAGTCTGCCGCTGTCTCAACACCCGCCACCAAAGATAGGAGAAATACAGAAACTGCCCATGCAAACCAGCAACCGAAACCAAGCAAGTAACAAGCAGCGTATTCAAGAGGTCAAAGCAATCTGGCAAACAATAAATGGAATTGCTGAGTCCCTTCTGTATGGGAGCAACATCTAGCAACGTCTCAACAGATGTTGGATGTGTTGGAGCAGGTCCAGAGGAGGCCACGAAGATGATCCGAGGGCTGGAGCACCTCTCCTACAAGGTCAGGCTGAGGGAGTTGGGGCTGTTCAACCTGGAGAAGAGAAGGCTCCGGGGTGACCTTAGAGCAGCTGCCAGTGCCTGAAGGGGCTGCAGGAAGGATGGAGAGGGGCTTTGCACAAGGTTGTGCAGTGATAGGACAAGGGGGAACGGCTCTAAGCTAAAAGAGGGCAGATTGAGATGAGATATTAGGAAGAAATTCTTCCCCATGAGGGCGGTGAAACACTGGCCCAGGTTGCCCAGAGAAGCTGTGGCTGCCCCCTCCCTGGCAGTGTTGAAGGCCAGGTTGGATGGAGCTCTGAGCACCCTGGGCTGGTGGAAGATGGCCCTGCCCATGGCAGGGGGTTTGGAACCTTTGGAATCTTTAAGGTCCCCTCCAACCCAAACCATTCTTTGATTCTATAACTGCAGCGATGTCTCAAAACTGCCCTAAAGTTCCACAACATTAAGTTCTTTGCTTAGCAGATGCAGGATCGTTTCTGGATGATTTAAAGCATTTTATAGCATCATTATACATTTGAAAAGAAGAAAAATTAAATCTCTTTTCATGTATTTATAAGTCATCTTTTATCCCCTATGTTATTAGAAACCCCTGGCTGGGTGCAGTATATAAGCACAGTAAAAGACAGTCCCCTTGTGAGGACCTTAGGGGCAAGGCAGGTGAGTCATGCAGAGAAACGGTCTCATCTTTATCCAGGAGACGGGACAGTGAGGTGCAAAGGTGAAATCATTCACTAAGAGTCGTACAGAAAACCTGGCAGAGCCAAGGAAAGACTACAGGTCTGCCAAGTGACCACCAGTCCCTTGTGCACGCCACAATTGTTCTTTCTTTACAGTTCACAAATTGATTATATCTCTTGTTCTAGCCCTTCAAAACTGTTTCAGTTTCACGTGAAGGTTTTCTTTCTGTTACTACACAAATTCGGTCAGAACATGGACTCACTCTGAAGATCCAGTTTTCCAAAAAACAGGAGTTAAAGAAATGGGGGAACTGAAAATTCCCGAAGACCTCACCTTGCCCATCAGTACCTCAAATGCGTAGGTGCTTCTGCACAGAGAGACTTGACTACCACTCAAAGTAGGACTGAGATATTACTCCCAGCAGCTGGAATTGGAAAAGATGGGATATATGAGAATAGGAAGCTAAATGTCACTTCCTAGCAAGCGAGTAAACAGAAAAAACACATGCCAGTCATTTCATGTCTTAAGTTTCTTCAAAGGAGGACAATCTTCCACGCTCTACACAGAGTGCAGTGACGGCATCGCTTCTTTGTGAACACGGCAGGAGGCTCTACTGCTTTCCTCACTTTCTGGCTCTAAAGAAGGCAGCAGAATGACTGATGTAGTCTACTCCTCACAGGATACTGTAAGTACTACCCAAAACTTAGGTTCCAGATTGGTTTTATAACAGTAATTTAAATCCAGGATTCTCTGGACAAGGCTGGTACCTTCGTCAATACACTGTATACAATTGCATACATGAATGCTAATTCTCTCTTGGCTAGACAGTCCGACCTGCAGTATAGTAGGTGGTAATAATTCAAAGCAGTGGATTATCCTACAATAAATAAACAAATACAACCACATTTCCCTCAAGCAGACTTTTCCAACAGCTGCAGGAAAACAGAGGGTTCCCCCCTTTACCTCCAGCCTCTACAAAGAAACCACACGTTACTCCGTTCTAAAGCAAATTTAAGTGCATCCAAATAGTCCCTTGGCATAGGCAGAGAAGCCATTTTGCCTTTTATACTGCTTGAAAATGCTGCATAAGACCTCTTATTCGAAAAAAGGTTACACTCAGAACAACAACTCTCAAAGTGTGTATACAGAAAAGCGAACGACACCTCAGCAAGACAGCGTGTCAGAAAAGCAGAGGATAACATCAAGCCCTTTCAATTTAAGCCTTAACCTTCAGCGTCGCAAGTCTTCTTTCCTTACACACTTCTCAAGAGCGAAAGGAACAAGATGTGGGCTTATGGATATGTGTAAAGAAAGAAGGTTAAGAGGAAGAAGTAAAGATTTTAGTGCTACTTTCGACAAGGCTTCTTTTACCGCAGCACAGAATCCTGTTTCTTCAACTGCTCCAAATGATACTGGCAAGAAAAGATGCGAGGCTACAGGAAAGATCCACACAACAGTTGTCATCACTGGGAGAGGACTTTGGGGTTTCTTTCAGGAACACACCTTACAAACAACCTCTAGGTTCTCCCCACTATTTTGGAGGCAATACCTTCCATCAAATGGAAACGGCTGAGAGTTACTTCACAGGATACAGCCTGAGGCTTTCAAAGCAGCCGATACCGAACTGTTTCACCCAGTAGCTTTGCTGATCCTTAGTACCACAGTTCCAGACACCGCAAAATCAAGTCCTTCTCAGCACCTCACAACCCTTGGCACTTTCATCCTTTGAAGCAGTTTTCTAGATGCCTAACAGAAAGGACGGGCGAGGCTGCAGCTTTCAATCCACCCAACTTTTAAGCTAAAGTATTCTCAGGCCAACTGACAGCTGGAGCCTCTTGATTTTCAGCTTACACACGAAGCAGAAGTTCTGAGGATTTGTTTTCATTGGAATTTTTCTTAATAGAATTCTAGACATTGAAGCCAAGTTCACATTAGAGAGCCTAAGTCTTAAATTCCTTTAAACAATTACACAGTTAATTTAATCATGCCATTGTTTGAAGCAAATTAAACATAAATATTTTGATCTTTACAATCAAACCACTAAAGGGAAAAGTAAGAACTGTGGTCAAACAAAATCTATGGAGAAGAACAATGCAAGGAAATTAATTCAACTGTGATTTTGAAGATTGCTGGTTAGTTAAAGATAATGAGCTTTACTCCTCTTTTTGTATTTACGATCTATTTCGAGATCTGGAGAAGCAGGTGGGATTTGAGAGACGCATCTCCAACTTATCACTGTAGCCATCAACGTCCCATCTGTGAGCTTGAGATCCAACCCAAAAACTCTCTGAAGTTATACCAAAGTTCCTCTCCGCCGAAATGTGGGGAGTTTTGCTGCAACTTTACATTATGCAGCCATTATTGTTGTTTTCTATTTGTTCAATCTTAAGAACCTCAGCATATATTTCTTGGTAGCTGACTACAGCCTCATCAACTGCTCCTGATTCCCAGAGTTAGCTAGCGGTGAGAGGACAGGGCAAGTAACCATGACCGAGGAGCTGGACAGACAGGTATGGATGAGCCAGCTCTGGGTCATTTGCTGCAGAGCAAAGCCCGGAGTTGTTCCTACCCTCCTAAAAAGTAAACTGGTCAAAGGGAATACCTCTTCAGTACACCAGACCAAGAAGTGACTGATCAGCGATATTAAAAAACAGTGACAAAAGGCTTCGTTTCCATAAATAAACCAGCAGGAGATGTTTAGGCTGTATTTGTTTACCAGGATTTGTCTTCTCAAGCTGGTACCATCTGTAAAATGCCCTTTTCTTCTGTTCACTCAGGTCCGACCCCTGCTGCAACAGCCAATGGGAGATCCGGCTCTGACTGATACCTGTAAAAAAACAAAAGAAAACAAAACAGAAAAAAAAAAAAGACAGAAAGAAGAAGAGAATACAGGTTCTTTTAAAAACATTTTGAAGTGTTTTATAGCCTGATAAAGCTGGTGTTTTACACAGCCCAGGAATTCATAACATTTCAATCACAGAAAAAGTAGCGAGTTCCAGCTTTCCCGCCCCATCCCTACCACTTTAATGTCTCCTTGTGTTATTTTCGACCTTACTCGACGTACATCCTGGAAGCAACCTACAAGCAAAGAGGGTACAAACTGGGAAGCCAAATCCACCACTGACTTGAACTGTCCACAACCTGCCTGATGTTTAAATTTCTTCATCTCTGAAATGGAAACTCATCCCTTACCCACTATTTTTTATTTTTATATATATATATACACACACATATATATACATATGCATATAAATATTATATATATTATACACAAATATTTATATATTATATATAAAAATACTGAAAGTTAGGCGATCATAAGGGAGATAAAACATAGGAACCGTTTCTGTGCTATAGATCAAATCAGCCCAGAAATGGAGCAAGCCAACTATCAGCAGCTCTGACAACAGCCAGAAAACAAACCAGCAAGGCCAGCTGCCTGTCAGCAAAGCAGGATTCAAGCTCGAGGTGCCCAGGCAAGATTAGGGACAAAAAGATCCAGAGTTTTTAAAGCAAGACTTCTAAGAAAACAGCAAAAGAGGAAAAAACCGTAGAAGTTAATACAGTGATTTCCAAGCATGACATTGAATGAAGAATCAATGCAGAAAGGGAAAAAAAGTTAGTAGAAGAAGAGGAACCAAATAAAGCAAGATGTTTAGAAGTGCACTAGGAGGTGAACTGTAGGTTTACTTGAAAATATAAAAAAATACACAGTTTGCTGCCCAGCTGAAGCGGTACTTCAGGTAGGACTCCCTGCGCTTTCCACAAGGCTCTTCAGCTATCAGAAAGGGTTAAAAAAATCTAAAGTCTCCTGAGAAGTGAAGTTTTAGGAGGTGCCCAGAGTAACAATATACTGCTGAACACCACCTGTGCCACCACCTGCTTGGTGCTAATACTGAGGCAGGTAGAAAGATGGTTTTCACACAGAAACCAGACTACCTCTCAAGGTTTTATAAGATCTCATAATCGTATTTAATTCATGCAAAACAACCCCCTGTAGTTTTACCACTTCTGAGGGTTTTTTTTCTATGCATTTTTTGCATTGAACACAGAAACTAGTTAACTTTAGGATGATTAAACTTGACTCTCAGGTGTCATATTCAGATGGGTTTACTCCAACCAGGTTTTTAAAATCACGGGGTTTATGCTCTCAACTATTCTTCCCTATGCTGAACCCCAGAGCCTATGAAGTTCTCATTGTCGTGGGGAAATGGCATTGGTCTGTTTTGTTCCAAATACAGAAGCTAACTGCTGTTCAACAGAGATCTGCCCACAAACCACACCCTTGTTTGCTTTTGTTTCCCGGACATCTATTAATCTTCTTAACGCCTGTTCCCAGAGACTGACTCTGCCCCACAACTGCAAGAGTTCAGAAGCAGCTGGGGCAGCCAAGAGCTGACTACCCCCAGGACCCACACTGGAATACATAACTGGGTTTACACTACGAGGGAAGTGGTGTTATTCAACCAAACACAAACCTCGGAAGATTCCGCCAATTTAAATCAAGTAACTGTAGACACACACAAGCTAGTATTAAAATAAGCCCCCAAAAAAGGCTTCAGTCCAATTGAAATCATGCAATCTAGACGCCTGACTCTCAACGAAAAGACAAGAGTTTGCGGCTTCACACCTACTGTTCTGATTTATAAAAGCCATTTCTTCAACACAGTGCTGTGGGACAGAAATGTTTGCACCTCACTGCTTTTGGCTGCACGGCTCCTATTAATCAATGGATAACAGCACCATTAATTTACTTGTTTACTACAGTCCACTTACACTTATTGCAGCGAATTAGTGTTGAGTGTTTGGATAACAATGTAAGATACAAATGCAAAGCATTCTTAGGTAAAAATTATAAACAGAGATTAAGTATCTTTGACAAGAATCCTATAGTGGAAAATCCAAATCCCGCGGAAGAGGCTGCCTGATACTGTCATAAAGTGGTACCCATGTCAGCCACTTCAGACAACGTGCAACATTTTTCTTTGTGAGACAAAGCAAAAGAGCAGGAGCCAAAAGATTCAAGCTGTGTATTGCCATGCCTACATTTGACTCCTTGTGAGTCCTCACCGTTTATAAAGTCTCTTCTGCAAAATGGAGCTTTGTAAGGGACATCAAGATGTACAGATCAACGAAGGCACTCGAAATTCTCCGCACATTACTGTTTGACTACAGTATCTCATGAACAGCAGTGCAGTCGACGGCATTTTTTGCATTAGCAAAAAGCCTACAGCCCATTTTGCTCTTTGGCTAGCCGACATCTACAGCAATGCAGCAAAACCAGATAACGTGTCAGGCATGGCTTTGGCAGCTGATCTTGCTTTTGGTCATCGGAATATAGTAGATGACCTCTCAAAGACCCTTTACGTCCCATTTCCTATCATTCTTTTCTGGTTTTTATTACCTTCTCTCCTTGTTTCAGAGATCTGCGGTAAGAGCTGAGCTTCTTGAACATTTCCACTACCTATACCTCTCCTTCTCTCCTTGGTTTTAAGACATAAAATATCTTTCATCTGTATATCAACTCCGTTTAGAGGCCCCAAAACTGTACACTCCAACAGCCTGACCGACTCAAGGTCACAAGCAAAGTCAGCAGCAGAACAACTGACCCAGGATCTCATAGATCCCAGTGCAGTGACCTAATTACAAACCCGTCCTTCACCCCTTTCAACTGAAAAAAACCCAAATTGTCACATCAGAGTTTCTTGCATCTCAAGTGGATTTTATACCGTTGACTCATAGGGACAATGACTAGTACTACCACCAGTCCCATCCTGCCACACTGTCTGTAATCACGCTACTTTAGGAAATTGCACTGGCAGGAAAAAAGAAATCATCCTGCTGCCAGAAGCAGATTAATGAAATCAGTTCTCTGGAGTACTGAAAATCCAGCTGTCTTGAGGAAATTCACTCTCAAACCGAATCACGGACCTCAAGGAAGACCGCCATCCTCTGGGCTCAGCGTCAGCACGGACACGAACACACTGTAATGAGCACAACTAGTTTTCTCACCGAAAATACTGAAGAAAGAAGGGGTAATCAAAGAGGATTAATGTTGACTTCTTGTGCCTCATGCCACTCCTTCCCATAGCAGGTTACAATTCATAATTATAAACAAAATGGAGATGACAGTACATTCCTGCTCTTCTGTCCAGCCCCACTCTATCCTACATAAATCATTTGGGGAAAATTTTTCCTTTTCAAATACATAAAAGAAACAGCAAAATGCATCATCAAGAGAAGACAACCGGTATCTGCAGTACAAATCCTCTCGCAACCCTCAAAACTGCTATTCATCACGTCTCTGGTAACTGGCTTTCACCTTCACAGACAGATTTGTTCAGTGTGTCTTTAATGTTTCTTTCAGGAAAGAATTGTAGAAGCACCTGGAATACATCAGATTTGGAGAAGAAAGTAACTGAGTGTGTTTTAATTCTTCAGTTTGTAAGCCAAGTCCTAGATTCATATAATAAGCGCTCGCAAAGGACATCTATCAATTTAGGAGATTTGCAAAGCTTGTTTACAGAAAACCTGCAAAGATCAAAATCACAAAAAAAATGAGTCTGCCTCTGTGCTGTCATGAGTATTAAAGAAAAAAAAAAAGGAAGGAAACTGTTTTTCAAAATCCAGTTTCTTGCCATTTCAGATGATCAGTAACTCAGTGATTTTCTGAACTCTCTTCATAATGGAACTAGTTAAGTTTCACTCTGTTTGTATTCGCATTTGCTCAACATCCCTGCGTGTAGCTTCCAAACCTTAAGGGATTTTATTTATGTTACAGCGGCGCTTCAAGGCTGCCCTCCACTGCACCAGACGCTGTGTGTGTTGAGCACAACACAAAGTTCAGTCCCGAAGATCTCGTATCAGTTAAGACAGAGACAGTAGGACGGGGCTGAACTGTAAAGGCAGAACAATCAGCAAGGTCAGAGTCCAGCGGAGGGCTACGAGGATGAGGAGGGGACTGGAACATCTCTCTTATGAGGAAAGGCTGAGGGAGCTGGGCTTGTTCACCCTGGAGAAGAGAAGGCTGAGAGGGGACCTTCGAAATGCCTCTAAATATCTGCAGGGTGGGGGTCAGGAGGACGGGGCCAGACTCTTTCCAGTGGTGCCCAGCAACAGGACAAGGGGCAACGGG